>JAEEGL010061017.1_pt1 | contig 18255 bp, 12 predicted proteins | sample 9134231 | NCBI WGS metagenome assembly JAEEGL01 (sample SAMN16246548, study PRJNA631951) | gut metagenome | biome: gut microbiome; feature: rumen; material: fiber-attached | host: Bos | place: Iran: Karaj | collected 2018-10 | reverse complement strand
GTGACACCCCTTATGAGAACGCACAGTTCCTCCTTTTCCTCTGTGCGGTCATCAAGGCGGTTGATGATTATCAGGATCTTCTCAGACTCTCAGTTGCCACTGCAGGTAACGACCACAGACTCGGAGCTAACGAGGCACCTCCCGCTATCATTTCCGTATTCCTCGGAGATGAGCTCTCCGCAATCCTCGATGCCATCGAGCAGGATAAGCCCTACAGCGGCACAGAGCAGAAGATCATGAAGCTCGGAGTTGATGTCCTTCCCGCTTTCCCGAGAGACAACACCGACCGTAACAGAACTTCACCCTTCGCATTCACCGGCAACAAGTTCGAGTTCAGAAGTCTCGGTTCATCCAACTCTATCGCATGTGCGAACATCATGCTCAACACCGTAGTTGCCGAGTCACTCAAGATATACGCTGACAGACTTGAGGGAGCTGAGGATTTCGAAAAGACCCTTCACGAGATGATCAAGAAGACCATCAAGGATCACAAGAGGATCCTCTTCAACGGAAACGGTTACGACGATGCATGGGTCAAGGAAGCAACCGAAGTCAGGGGACTGTGCAACTACAGAACAACTCCCGACTGCATGCCTCACATTCTTGATGACAAGAACGTCAAGCTTCTTACCGGGCACGGTGTATTCACCGAAAAAGAGATCGAATCCAGATGCGAGATCATGCTCGAGAACTACTGCAAGCAGGTACGCATTGAGGCCAACACCATGATCGATATGGCACTCAGACAGATCCTTCCCGCAGTTACCGCTTATGCGGATAAGCTTTCCGAGACCGTAGCCTCCAAGAAAGCAGTTGCCGGATCACTTGCATGCTCTTATGAGACAACAGTCATCTCCAGACTTTCCGTTCTCGCCGACCAGATTTACGAGAGAACCGGAGCAGTCGAAAAAGCTATCATCTCTCTTGCCGATGCCGCTGACATCATCGCAGAGAGCGCAGCTATCAGAGATGATCTTCTTCCCAAGATGGGTGAGCTCAGAGCTGCCGTTGATGAGGCTGAAACACTCGTATCTTCGAAAGAGTGGCCTTATCCTTCATACGGAGACATGCTGTTTTCCGTAAGATGATCTGAGATCTGTATAGAACCGGTCGGACGGGCTGCAAAGCCTGCCCGGCCGATAACGTTTTTTATAAAGACACAAAAATGAACCGATTCAGGAGGATGAAAAAATGTGTTCGATCATGGCATGGTGCGGAAGGGGCGCTGACGACAGAGCGTTTGCAAAGGCTCTGGACAAGACAACGTCAAGAGGTCCCGATGATGCACGCGTATTAAAAACAAAGGGCGGTCTGATGGGATTCAGACGTTTATCTATCATGGGGCTCACCCCCGAAGGGATGCAGCCTTTTGAACTTAATAATAATGCCGTGGTCTGTAACGGCGAGATATACGGCTTCGCTCCCCTCAGGGATGAACTGAAGGCAAAGGGATATACCTTTAAGAGCGACAGCGACTGTGAAATTCTTCTTCCTATGTATGAAGAATACGGAACCGAAATGTTCAAGAAGCTCGATGCCGAATTCGCATGTGTCATCTACGACGGAAAGAACGATGAGTGGATCGCAGCAAGGGATCCGATCGGCATCAGACCTCTTTACTATACATTCGACAAGGGCGGCAGCGTGATCTTCGCGAGCGAGCCCAAGAACCTGGTCGAGGTATCGGATGACAAGATCCATCCCTTCCCTCCCGGGCATTACTACAAGGACGGAAAATTCATCTGCTTCAACGATATCGCAAAGCCCTCCAAGGTATGCAAGGACGATCTTGAGACCGTATGCACGAACATAAGAGAAAAACTCATTGCTGCGGTTGAAAAGAGACTCATCGCGGATGCCAAGGTCGGATTCCTTCTTTCCGGAGGACTTGATTCATCGCTTGTCTGCAGCATTGCCCAGAGAAAGAGCGATAAGCCCATCAGAACATTTGCGATCGGTATGAACGAGGATGCGATCGACCTTAAATATGCGAAGCAGACCGCAGATTATCTCGGAGCGGATCATACCGAAGTTATCATTACAAGAGACGATGTCATAAATGCTCTGCCTGATGTAATTCATCTTCTCGGAACATATGACATCACGACCATAAGAGCCAGCATGGGAATGTATCTTCTCTGCAAGGCCATTCATGAACAGACCGACATCCGTGTCATTTTGACCGGTGAGGTTTCGGACGAGATCTTCGGATATAAATATACCGATTTCGCACCCGATGCCGAGGCATTCCAGAAGGAAGCCGAGAAGAGAGTATCGGAGCTTCACATGTATGATGTGCTCCGTGCCGACAGATGCATTTCCGTAAACTCACTCGAAGCAAGAGTTCCCTTCGGCGATCTTGATTTCGTCAAGTACTGCATGGAGATAGATCCCGAGATGAAGATGAACCGTTACAACAAGGGTAAGTATCTTCTCCGTCATGCGTTCGAGGGACTTGATTATCTTCCCGATGAGATCCTTATGCGTGAGAAGGCTGCATTCTCCGATGCGGTCGGACATTCGATGGTCGATCATCTCAAGGAATATGCGGAAGCAAAATATACCGAAGAGGAATTCAAAGAGCTCTGCAAGAAGTACAATCATGCAAGACCCTTCACCAAGGAGTCACTTCTCTACAGGGAGATATTCGAAGAATACTATCCCGGCCAGTCCCATATGGTAAAGGATTTCTGGATGCCCAACAAGGAATGGGAAGGCTGCAATGTAAACGATCCCAGTGCAAGAGTTCTTTCCAACTACGGAGCAAGCGGAAAGTAAAGGCGGTAATCATGACAAAATATATCTTCGTCACGGGCGGTGTTGTATCCGGCCTCGGAAAAGGAATAACGGCGGCTTCACTCGGAAGGCTTCTCAAGGCAAGAGGCCTTAAGGTTGCCGCTCAGAAACTCGATCCTTATATTAATGTAGATCCCGGTACAATGAGCCCTTATCAGCACGGTGAGGTCTATGTTACCGATGACGGTGCGGAGACCGATCTCGATCTCGGACATTATGAGAGATTCATCGATGAGGACCTCAATAAATATTCAAACCTGACTTCCGGAAGAGTTTACTGGAATGTTCTGAACCGTGAGAGAAGGGGTGAATATCTCGGATCCACCGTACAGATCATTCCCCACATCACCGACGAGATCAAGGATTTTGTCTATCGCGTAGGTAAGAAAACAAATGCCGATGTCGTCATTACCGAGATCGGAGGAACCGTCGGCGATATAGAATCACAGCCTTTCATAGAAGCCGTAAGACAGATCTCTCTCGAAGTCGGAAGAGAGAACAGCCTGTTCATCCACGTTACGCTTGTACCCTTCCTCCACGGATCGGACGAACACAAATCAAAGCCCACACAGCATTCAGTCAAGGAACTTCAGGGAATGGGAATCAATCCCGGTATCCTGATCCTCAGATGCGATGAACCGCTTGAAGATGAGATCTTCAAAAAGATCGCACACTTCTGCAATGTTAAGGAAGACTGTGTCATCGAGAACATAACTCTTCCTATATTATATGAAGCTCCGCTTATGCTCGAAGATTCCGGTTTTTCCAAGATAGTCTGCCGTGAACTCGGGATCGAAGCCGGCGAACCCGATCTGGACCACTGGAGAGAGATGGTAAGCCGTATCGAGAATCTGAAAAAGACCGTAACGGTCGGACTTGTCGGAAAATATGTACAACTTCATGATGCATATCTGTCCGTTGCCGAAGCCCTAAAGCATGCCGGATATGAGAATGAAGCGAAGGTTCAGATAAAATGGATCGATTCCGAAAAGATCACTGAAGAAAATGTTGAAGATACGTTCAGAGGTATCGACGGAATAATCGTTCCCGGCGGATTTGGTGACAGAGGCATTGAGGGAATGATAACTTCGGCAAAGCATGCAAGAACTCACGGACTTCCCTATTTCGGAATATGCCTCGGAATGCAGATAGCGTGCATTGAATATGCGAGAAATGTTCTCGGTATAGCCGATGCCAATTCCGGAGAATTCGACGAGCTCTGTGCTCATAAGGTCATCGACTTCATGCCCGGACAGAGCGATACGATAGACAAGGGAGGAACTCTCAGACTCGGAGCTTATCCCTGTAAGATAAAGCAGGGAAGCAAGCTCCGGGAGTTCTACGGTAAGGACGAGATCTCGGAGCGTCACCGTCACAGATATGAATTCAACAATGATTTCAGGGGGAAGTTTGAAGAGGCCGGAGCGGTATTTGCCGGAACTTCACCCGACGATCGTCTCGTAGAGGAAATGGAAATTCCGGAAGAAGGATTTTATCTGGGAGTACAGTATCATCCCGAATTTAAATCAAGGCCCGACAAGGCTCACCCTCTTTTCAAAGGATTCATCAGGGAGGTATGCAGACACAATGGCAATTCATGAAGAGTGCGGAGTATTCGGAATAATCGGCGGTCGCAGGGATGATATTGCCAGGGATGTATATCACGGGCTTTATGCTCTCCAGCACAGGGGCCAGGAAAGCTGCGGAATCGTTGTGAATGATGACGGCGTCTTTTCGGCACACAAGGACCTCGGACTTGTCGGAGAAGTATTTGATGAAACACAGCTGAATGCGCTTCCCGGCGGATGCATGGCTATAGGACATGTCAGATACGGTACGACGGGCGGAAATACCAGGAGCAATATCCAGCCCATGGTAGTCAGCCACCAGAAGGGTAATCTTGCCCTTGCCCATAACGGAAATCTTGCCAATTCCCTCGATCTTCGCGATTCTCTCGAGCTTTCGGGTGCTATTTTCCATTCGACAAGCGATACCGAGACCATATGCTATATGATCACCAGGGAAAGGCTTAAGACAGACAGCATAGAATCGGCGGTCCTTTCCGCTGTCAAATATCTTGAAGGCGCATACAGCCTTGTCATGATGTCTTCGACCAAATTGCTTGCGGTTCGGGATCCTCACGGATTCCGGCCGCTTTGCTTTGGAAAAAGAGAGGGCGGAAGCTTCGTCGTTGCATCCGAAAGCTGTGCCCTGACTGCGGTCGGAGCGGAATTCATAAGGGATGTAAAGCCCGGAGAGATGCTGGTTTTCCAGTCGGAAACTCCGAACGCAGACCCGGTTTCCTATATGGGAGAGCCTGCTTCGAAAAAAAGTCCATGTATTTTTGAATATATCTATTTTGCAAGACCCGATTCTGTGATAGATTGTATAGCGGTGCATGACACGAGGGTAAGGGCAGGCCGGATCCTGGCCAGGGAATATCCCGTGGATGCCGACGTGGTCGTAGGCGTTCCCGACTCCGGACTCGATGCCGCAATAGGCTATTCAAGAGAAAGCGGAATACCGTACGAGATCGGACTTGTAAAGAATAAATACGTCGGCAGAAGTTTCATCGCACCTTCCCAGGACCAGAGGACCGATACCGTCAGGATCAAGTTAAGTCCCGTAAAGAGTGTCCTTGATGGGAAAAGAGTGGTTCTCATAGACGATTCGATCGTAAGGGGCACCACGAGCAAGAGGATCATCAATATCCTGAGGGAAGCGGGAGCTAAGGAGATACATCTGCGCATATCCTCGCCGCCCTTCAGACATCCGTGCTTCTACGGAGTGGATATTGATTCGGAAGACAAGCTTATAGCCAACCACCATACGCCCGAAGAGATAGCATCTCTTACCGGTGCGGATTCGATAGGATTCCTTCCGCTTGACAGTCTCGGGGAGATGAGCGGATGCAGGGATTACTGCAGCGCATGCTTTGACGGGGATTACCCGACTAAGATACCCACAGATCCGAGGAAGGACAGATTCGAGAAAAAACTTTCGGAGGCCAGGTAATGATCTACAGAGGAAAGAAAAGAAAACTGATAATGTCGGACGGCAGTGAATATGTCGGCTACGGCTTCGGTGAGGATGAAAAAGACAGAGTTTGCGAGCTCGTGTTCAACACTTCGCCCGTAGGATATCAGGAGATCATGTCCGATCCTTCCTATACCGATCAGTTTGTCACGATGGCTTATCCTCTTATAGGTAATTACGGCATCAACGATGACGATAATGAGACCGCACATCCGACGATCGGAGGCTTTGTCGTAAGAGATTACAATGACGAGCCTTCCAATTTCAGGAGCGGCAAGTCCTTCTCCGAAACCCTCAAAGAGCTCGGAATTCCCGGCATCACCGGAGTCGACACAAGAGAGATCGTCCGCAAGATAAGGGATGTCGGAACAAGAAAGGCCCTGATCACGAACGAGAGCACCACTGTTGAAGAAGGCCTTAAGATAATAGAAGAAACGGTCCTTAAGCCCGATGCGGTATCGAGAGTAAGCAGACCGTTAAAAGAAAACTATATTTCCACCGATGCAAAATATCACATCGCTGCCATAGATTTCGGAATGAAGGAGAACATTCTCCGTTCCTTCCTTAAGAAAGGATGCTCCGTTACGGTATTCCCCTGGAATGTTAAGGCAGAGGATGTTGCTGCGATAAAGCCGGACGGAATATTCCTTTCGAACGGCCCCGGAGACCCCGAGGATGTTAAGGAAGCAATAGAGCTTGTAAAGCAGCTCAGAGGAAAATATCCCATATTCGGAATATGCCTCGGACATCAGATAATCTCGCTGGCATGCGGTGCAAAGACATATAAGTTAAAGTTCGGACACAGAGGCGGAAATCATCCGGTCAAGAATCTGGAAACCGGAAGAACCGATATCACCAGCCAGAACCATTCATATGCGGTTGATGAGAACACACTCGGAGGAACCGGACTTGTCGTAACCCATAAGAATCTTCTCGACGGAACGGTTGAAGGAGTAAGGTGCGCGGAAGACAGGATCTTCAGTGTGCAGTACCATCCCGAAAGCTGCCCCGGTCCTCATGATGCGTCGTATCTGTTTGATGAATTCCTCAAGCTGATGGATAAATGACGCGAGCGTCATAAAATATTTCTGAAAAGCGATCAAAAATTTTGGAAGGTGTTCAAAATGCCTAAGAGAACGGACATAAACAAAATACTTGTGATAGGCTCGGGCCCCATAGTCATCGGCCAGGCTGCGGAATTCGACTATGCCGGAACGCAGGCGTGCCTTGCTCTTAAGGAGGAAGGATACGAAGTCATCCTGTGCAATTCAAACCCCGCAACGATCATGACCGATACCTCCGTTGCAGACAGGGTTTATATGGAGCCGCTTAATCTCGAATATGTCGCGAGGATAATAAGGACCGAAAGACCCGACGCGATCCTTCCGGGAATCGGCGGACAGACCGGACTTAATCTTGCAATGCAGCTCGAAAAGAAAGGCATTCTTACCGAATGTAACTGCGAACTTCTCGGAACCGATTACAAGAGTATCGAGATGGCTGAGGACAGGGATGAGTTCAAGCAGCTCTGCGAAAGACTCGGAGAGCCCGTTCTTCCCTCGATCGTTGTTCACAGCATCGAAGAAGGCAGGAAGGCCGCGGAGGAGATCGGATACCCGGTAGTGCTTCGCCCCGCATTCACACTCGGAGGAACAGGCGGCGGATTTGCCGATAACGAAGATGAACTTAAGGAGCTCCTTGCGGCGGGACTTGAACTTTCTCCCGTAAGCGAGGTTCTCGTAGAAAAGAGCGTAAAGGGATATAAGGAGATCGAATACGAGGTGATCCGCGATGCGAACGATACAGCGATCACCGTATGTAATATGGAAAACCTCGATCCCGTCGGAATCCATACGGGTGATTCCATCGTTGTATGTCCTTCACAGACACTGACCGACAAAGAGTACCATATGCTCCGTGATTCGGCACTCAAGCTCATAAGAGCTCTCAAGGTCTGCGGCGGATGCAATGTACAGTTTGCACTCGATCCCAAATCGTTCAAATACTATCTCATAGAAGTAAACCCCAGAGTATCCAGATCCTCGGCACTTGCTTCGAAGGCATCCGGATACCCCATAGCAAGGGTTTCCGCGAAGATAAGCGTGGGCTATCTGCTTGAAGAGATACAGCTTGCAAATACTCCCGCTTGCTTTGAGCCCGCACTTGATTACATCGTAACCAAGATGCCCCGTTTCCCCTTTGATAAGTTCACCGATGCGAACCAGAGCCTCGGAACACAGATGAAGGCTACGGGCGAGACGATGAGTATAGGAAGATGCTTTGAGGAAAGCCTTCTCAAAGCCGTAAGAAGCCTCGAGTGCGGAACCATACATCTTCATATGGCAAAGTATGATTCCTTTACGGATGAGCAGCTCTGGGAGCCCGTGCTCAAGATGACCGGCGACCGTATCTATGCGATCACCGAACTGATGCGCCGCGGCACCAAGGCTGAGGAGATAGCCGGGAAAACAGGAATCGATATGTTCTTCCTGGACAAGATCTTCAACATCATCGAAGAAGAGAACATCCTCAAGGATCACAAGAAGGATGCTTCATATATTTATGATGCAAAGCGCATGGGATTTTCCGATGCCGCGATCGCAAAGCTCTGGGATGCGAGTGAGAAGGAAGTATTCGACTTAAGAAAGCAGGAGAAGATCTTCCCTGTTTACAAGATGATCGATACCTGCGCTTCCGAGTTCGAAAGCTACGTACCTTACTTCTACTCGACATACGAAGGCGAGAACGAATCGATAGTTTCCGATAAGCCCAAGGTAATAGTCCTCGGTGCGGGTCCCATAAGGATCGGACAGGGTGTCGAATTCGACTATTCCACCGTTCATGCGGTAAGGACCATCAAGGGTTCCGGTTATGAAGCAATCGTCATCAACAATAACCCGGAGACCGTTTCGACCGATTACACAACCTCCGACAAGCTCTATTTCGAGCCTCTGTGCGTTGAGGATGTCATGAACATAATCGAGCTTGAAAAGCCTGAGGGAGTCATTGCGACACTCGGAGGACAGACCGCCGTAAATCTTGCCGAACCCCTTCATGCACTCGGGGTAAAGCTCATCGGAACCGATTGCGAAGCAATCGATAAAGCGGAAAATCGCGACAGCTTTGAAAAGCTTCTGGAGGATCTGGATATCCCGGAGCCCAAGGGACTTGCGGTCACCAATATAGAAGACGGTGTAAAGGCTGCGGAATCTATAGGATATCCTGTTTTGGTACGCCCCAGCTTCGTCCTCGGCGGAAGGGCAATGCAGATCGTTTCGAAGGAAAAGGACCTGAGGCACTACCTCCAGACTGCGGTTGAGATCGACGAAGACAGACCTGTTCTTGTCGACAGGTATATAAGCGGTAAGGAACTTGAGGTTGATGCGATCTGTGACGGAAAAGAAGTATTTATCCCCGGAATAATGGAGCTGGTCGAAAGGACCGGTATCCATTCGGGCGATTCGATAAGTGTTTATCCCACATTCAGCGTATCCGAGAAAGTCAAGGAGACCATCAGGGATTACACGAGAAGACTGGGGCTCGGCATTGGCATCAAAGGTCTTTTCAACATCCAGTTCATCTGCGATAAGAACGATGAAGTGTTCATAATAGAGGTTAATCCCAGATCCTCGAGAACGGTTCCCTTCCTTTCCAAGGCAACCGGCTTCGCACTTCCCGATATAGCAACAAGAGTCAGCCTCGGTATCTCGCTTAAGGATCAGGGCATCACGGATCTTACTCCGGGACGTGGTGAAAAATGGTATGTAAAGGCTCCTGTGTTCTCTTTCTCGAAGCTTTCCGGAATGGATGCTTACCTTTCTCCCGAGATGAAGTCCACAGGTGAAGCGATCGGATACGACAAGCTTCTCCATCGTGCAATGTACAAGGCACTCGTCGCATCGGGCATTAAGCTTCAGAACTACGGAACCGTCACCTTCACTCTTGCGGATGAGGATAAGGAGGAAGCACTTCCTCTTGCAAAGCGTTTCTATGATATGGGCTTTAATATCGAGGCTACGACCATGACCGCCCTGTACTTCAAGGATCACGGCATCAGGTGCAGGCTTCGCCACAAGCTCAGTGAGGGAAGCACGGAGATCCTGGATTCGATCAGTGCCGGATATGTAAGCTATGTCATCAACACCAGGGCGATCCTTTCGGGTGTCCACTACGAAGACGGCGTGGCAATCAGAAGGTGTGCGAGCGAGCACCGTATCACCACATTCACTTCGCTTGATACGGTCAAGGTCCTTCTCGATGTTCTTGAGGAGATGACCATCGGCGTATCCCCCATCGGATAAACCGCATAAAATAGGGCAATTTAAGCAAAAAGGAAGACGTAAAGTCTTCCTTTTTTAATTGAGGGAAAGGCGCAAATGTGGTATGATTTTAGGGTAGTGCGGGTATTTTTATCAGCATACATTTTTCATAAGGAGGGCCGGATATGAAGAGAATCGGATTGCTTACAAGCGGCGGTGATTGCCAGGCACTTAATGCGGCTATGAGAGGTGTTGTCAAGACTCTTACCCACAGCGGCCAGGCGGTTGAGATCTACGGTTTCATAGACGGATACAAGGGGCTTATCTACGGTGATTTCCGTATGCTGACCGGCAAGGATTTCTCCGGTATCCTCACCAAGGGCGGAACCATACTGGGATCTTCCAGAACTCCTTTTAAGACAATAACCGAACCCGATGAGAACGGACTCGATAAGGTCGATGCGATGAAGCAGAACTATTTCAAGCTCAGGCTGGACTGCCTCGTTGTTCTCGGAGGAAACGGATCGCACAAGACGGCCAATCTTCTCAGCGAGGAAGGCCTTAATATCGTAACTCTTCCCAAGACCATAGATAACGATCTTTGGGGAACGGATATGACCTTCGGTTTCCAGAGCGCGGTGGATATAGCAACACAGGCGATCGACTGCATCCACACTACGGCGGCTTCACACGGAAGGGTATTCATAGTCGAGGTGATGGGACATAAGGTCGGATGGCTCACGCTCAATGCAGGAATGGCAGGCGGTGCCGACATCATCCTGATCCCCGAGATACCTTACGATATCGACAAGATCGTCGACAAGATAGAAGAAAGGGAAAGCGGCGGAAGCAAGTTCACCATCATCGCGGTCGCGGAAGGAGCTATTTCCAAGAAGAAGGCTAAGATGTCCAAGAAGGACCGCAAGAAGGCTGACGAAACTTCCAAGTATCCTTCGGTCTCATATGAAATAGCTGCACAGATACTCGAGAAGACCGGACGCGAAGTCAGAGTCACCGTTCCCGGGCATACACAGCGCGGCGGAAGCCCCTGCCCTTATGACAGAGTCTTTGCAACCAGACTCGGAGCAGAAGCCGGTGAACTCATACTTAATAACGAGTACGGATTCATGGTCGGCTACAGGAACAGGGAGATAGTCAAGGTTCCGCTCGATGAAGTTGCGGGCAAGCTCAAGTATCTCGATCCCGATGCCACCATCATCAAGGAAGCAAAGCTTACCGGAATCTGTTTCGGAGATTGATAATGTCTTATACAGCTCTCTACAGAAAATTCCGCCCCACAGATCTTTCACAGGTCAGGGGACAGGATCATATAGTAACGACTCTCCGAAACCAATTGGTAAACGGAAGAGTCGGACATGCATATCTGTTCACCGGGACAAGGGGAACGGGTAAGACATCCATCGCCAAGATAGTGGCACGTGCGGTCAATTGCGAACATCCGACCGAGAACGGTCCCTGCGGTGAATGCGATTCATGCAGATCCATAGCGGACGGGTCCTCGATGAATGTTTACGAGATCGATGCCGCTTCCAATACCGGTGTCGATAATGTCAGAGTGATAATCGAAGGAGTCAATTATCGTCCGACTCTCGGAAAATACAAGGTCTATATCATAGACGAGGTTCATATGCTCTCGGAGTCTGCGTTCAATGCGCTTCTTAAGACTCTCGAGGAGCCGCCTGAGTGGGCAATCTTCATTCTTGCGACGACGGAAGTTCATAAGCTTCCCGCGACCATACTCTCCAGGTGCCAGCGATATGATTTCAAGAGGATAGGCATTGATACGATCTGCTCCAGAATGCAGGAACTTATGGATGCAGAGGGGCGCTCAGCCGATGAAAGAGCTCTGAGATATATCGCAAGAAAAGCGGACGGTTCAATGAGAGACGCACTCTCACTTCTGGATCAGGCGATCGCATTCCAGTCTGAAGGAGAACTGTCCTACGATAAGACTCTTGAAGTGCTCGGAGCTGTTGACACCGAAGTATTCAGCAGACTGTTCCGCGGCATTATCAATCGTGATACCCTCGGATGTGTCGGAATTATCGACGAGATGGCTTCCCAGGGTAAGGAGCTTACACAGTTCGTAACGGATTTTGTCTGGTATCTGAGAAATATCATGCTGCTGATGGCATCGGCAGATACCGCTTCAATGATAGATATCTCGACCGAAAACATGGTCAGACTACGCGAAGATGCGGGATTGTCGGAACTGGACAGCGTCATCAGATACATAAGGGTTTTCTCGGAACTTATCTCTCAGATCAGATACGCTTCCCAGAAAAGAGTACATGTTGAGATAGCGTTCATAAGGTGCTGCGAGCCCAGAATGGCGATCAAAGATCCCGAATCACTGACCGACAGGGTTTCGGCACTTGAGAAGAGAATAGAGGAAGGTAATTTTTCTTTTGCAAAGACACCGAGGGCGGAAGGTGAGCCTGTCATCAGAAATGATGTGAAGATGCCGGAAGCGCCGAAAGCTCTTCCCGATGATATCAGAAAGCTTATCGAGAACTGGCCCAGAGTCATATCTGATTGCAGCAATGATATGAGCATGATCAAGAACTGCAAGCCTGTGCTTTCGGATGACGGAAAACTGATACTTTATTTCCCTGCGGGCGATATGTCGGCAAGACTTTTCGGCAATGAGCCTCAGCACAGGGAACTGGCGGAGATATTTGAAAATTATACGGGTTCGACGGTCGATTTTACCATCAAAAATTCCGAGAGTGACGAGATGTTTGAAAGCGGCCTTTATGACCTGAGAAATATCGTAAAACCCGGTACTATGAATGTACCGATAGATACAGAAGAAAACACGGAGGAAATTTAAATGGCAAAACACGGCGGATATCCCGGAGGAGCAATGCCCGGCAATATGGCCAACCTGATGAAGCAGGCACAGCGCATGCAACGTCAGATGGAAGAAGGCAGGAAGGAACTTGAGACCACGGAATTTGAAGGAACTGCCGGCGGCGGAGCTGTTACGGTCAAGATAAACGGTGCAAGGGATGTTCTTGATATCAAGCTTGATAAGGATATCGTAGATCCCGATGATGTTGAGACTCTCCAGGATTCCATTCTTGCAGCAATAAAGGATGCAATGGATAAAGCAGATGCAGCCGGAGAGCAGATCATGGGCGGACTCAGCGGAATGCCCGCAGGATTATTCTAAATGGAACTTTACAGCGGATATGTTAACAGGCTTGTTTCCGAGCTGGCAGCCCTTCCCGGCATAGGGGATAAATCTGCCCAGAGACTGGCTTTTCATATGATAAACATGCCGCCCGAGAAGGTTAAGCGTCTTGCGGATACCATGATGGAGGCACGCAGCAGGGTCAAGTACTGTAAGGAATGCTTTACCCTGACCGACAGCGATACTTGTCCGGTATGCGCGAATGCGTCAAGGGACCATTCACTGATCATGGTAGTGGAAGATACCAGGGATATGGCGGCATATGAAAAGACCGGAAAGTACTCGGGAGTGTACCATGTGCTTCAGGGTGCGATAGCTCCCATGCTCGGAGTCGGCCCCTCCGATATCAGGATCAAGGAACTTGTTGACAGATGTTCCAAGGACGATGCGGGTATCAGTGAAGTTATACTTGCGACAAATTCCAGCATCGAGGGAGAGACGACAGCGATGTATATAAGCAAGCTGATCAAACCACTCGGAGTAAGGGTGACAAGGATCGCAAGCGGTGTTCCCGTCGGAGGAGATCTTGAATACATCGATGAGATCACTCTCACAAGAGCACTTGACGGACGTACGGAGATCTAGGATGAAATGCACGGGGTTACGGCCCGGTTCATACATTAACAGTAAATCTAAGGAGAAAGATTATGTCAGTAAATACTGAAAGTTTCGGATGCAGCCGTGACGGCAGGGAGATAAAGCTTTACACTATCAGCGGCAAAGGAGGCCTGACCGCTTCCGTTACCAATCTTGGTGCGATACTTGTAAAGCTCATGGTTCCCGATGCTGAGGGGAAAGCAGAGGATGTGGTTCTCGGCTTTGATAAGGCAGAAGATTATTACGGAAACCCCAGCTTCTTCGGAGCAACCATAGGCCCCAACGCAAACCGTATCGGCAATGCGGAATATGAGATCGACGGTGTTCACTATGAACTCGATATCAACGATAACGACAGAAATAATCTCCATTCACATATTGATAACGGATATCATAAAAGAGTATGGGATGCCAATGTTGATTCCGACAGCAGTGTCACATTTACCATCGAGGATCCTGCGACTCTCGGATTCCCCGGAAATAAGAAGCTTTCAGTTACATACACCGTGACCGATGACAATGAACTTAAGCTCCACTATGTAGGCTCATCCGATGAGAACACGATTCTCAATCCCACCAACCACTCCTACTTTAATCTTGACGGATTTGGGGCGGGAAGCATTGTTGATGAGAGTATTCAGATCGAGGCGGATGAATTCACGCCAACCGATGACGAATCCATTCCCTCGGGAGATATCGCATCCGTAAAGGGAACCCCCATGGATCTTACCTCCAAGGTAAGGATCGGCGATCACATTGATGATGATTATGAGCAGCTTGAATTTGCCGGCGGCTATGATCATAACTTCTGTGTAAGGGGATATGACGGAACGCTTCGTAAGGTTGCGACCGTATGGGCAGCAAAGTCTTCAAGGATCATGGAGGTTTACTCGGATCTTCCCGGCGTACAGTTCTATGCCGGAAACTTCATCAAGGAAGGCCAGATCGGAAAAGAAGGAGCCGTTTTTGGCAAGAGATATGGTCTCTGCCTTGAGACACAGTTTTATCCCGATGCAATACACCATTCCAATTTCCAGAGTCCCGTTTTCGGTCCTGACAGAAAACTTGATTCGGTCACTGTTTACGCATTCAAGAACTGAAGCCGGCATTTCGAGGAGATAAATGGCAAAGCTACGTATGATCAGGGGCGGAAGGAATGACTCCGAGCCCGAAGATTACAGAGACAAACTGAAGAAGCACAGGGCTATGAATCTGTACAGGACGTTCATCTTCGTCGTTCTGATACTTGTGATACTTCTGATCATTTATGCCAGATTCCAGTCCCATGTTTATACCGGATATGAGGTCATAGCTTCAGGTGACCGAAATGCATCGGAATCGCAGAAGGATTTAAGACTCGGGAAAAGCATTCTTTCCTTCAGCCACGACGGTGCCCACTGCATAGACGGAAGCGGTAAGACTGTATGGGACCAGGGCTATGAGATCCAGGATCTGAGGATCTCGATATGCGAAGGTACCGTTGCAATCGCATCATATAACGGAAGAGATATCTATATACTTAACGAGACTGAAAAGCTCGGAAGCTTCAAGACAAATCTTCCGATCAGGGATATTGCGGTTGCGAAGACCGGAAGAGTTACCGCAGTACTTAATTCAAACGATGCCGTTCTCATAAACACTTATTCACCCACGGGTGATCTTCTCTACAGCGGACAGATGCATATGTCCGGAAGCGGTTATCCGGTAGATCTTGCACTTTCGCCTGAGGGAAATCTTCTGTGCGTAAGCTTTATCTACGTTGATGCGGGCACTGTAAAATCCACGATCGCTTTCTATAACCTGACCGAGGTCGGAGATAATTACACTGATTTCCTTGTAAGCAGTTATGACTATACCGATCTTGTGGTTCCCGAAGTCGGATTCCTGGATGATTCCACTGCCTATGCCGTAGGCGATGAGAGATTTATGATCTATAAAGGTTCAGATCAGCCTGAATCCATAGGTGAACACCTCTTCACGGATGAGGTGAAGTCGGTATTTGCCGGCGGAGGATATCTCGGTCTTGTGTTCAGGTCCGACGATCCTGAGGCCAAATACAGAATGGATGTCTATGATGGTTCCGATTCTCTTGTCGGAAAATATCCCATCAATTTCGAATATACGGATGTTCTGTTTGAAGAGTCCGATTTCGTCATATATAACGAATCACACTGTCTGATCTATACCTATCATGGCAAGGTCAAGTTTGACGATTCCTTCAGAAATCCCGTCAGACTGCTTGTTTCCACGGATAATGCTTACAGATATGTCGTTTCCACTTCTTCTTCCGTAGATACCATCAGGCTGAACTGAAAAGTCAAAAGTGTAAAGGAGATATTATGAGTAAAAAAATGACGTTTCGTAAAAAGGGACTTGCCGTCGTTTTATGCCTTATGATGGGCATTACTGCCATCGCGGGCTGCGGCAAGGAAGAAGAAACTCCCGTAGTCGAAGCCGACGAGGATGCTCTTGAGGTTCCCGAAGTAAAGGGAAAGGAAAAGACCGTAGGCGCTTTCACACTTCTCGTTCCCAAGGGAATGGAAGCAGAGGAAGGTTCCAGCGAGAGCATTGTAACCCTTTCCGACGATGATGATGCCAGCATTGTTCTCCAGGTGGTTGAAAAGAGCGATGCCAAGGATTATGTGAAGGCACTTATCGAAGAGAATGACTCTTACAAAGAGATTTCCTTCAGCCTTGACGGAATCAAGTGGAACGGAGCTTCCTACAAGAAGGATTTCGCTGTATATGCCAAGATCGGCAAATCAACCGTGATCGCAATCGGAACCGGCTATAAGTATACCGATGACATTCCCCTCGCGGTTCTTGCTTCTCTTGAGGTTGAAAGCGGGGCTGAGACCGTAGCCGTTGGCGGAGCTTCGGGCAAGGGAGGAACCTTCACTTACGGAAACGGACTATATACCGTTGAATACACCGGTGCATACCGTGAAGCAGACCCTTCATCCGAGTTTGGAGATCTTGTTTCCATGGACGGAAACCAGAAGGTTTATATTACTTCCGTTTATGATTGGAATGCTCTTGATGCTCTTGAAAATGAACTCATGACTTATGATTATGAGATGACAGATTTATCCGTTGATGGCAAGGATGCGATCCTCTTTACCTATGAGGATTATTTCGGCGATATCACTGCTGATTTTATTATTCCTCTTGAATGGGTCTATGAAAGTCATTTGGGAGACCGGATGGTAGCCGTACGTATCTATACCACGGGATCCACTGTTGAAGAAGCAGCTTCCGATGATTTTATGGAGCTGGTAGAGAGCGTCGATATTGATGATTATCTCATAACCGATATCGGACCCGGCTCTTCCGGAGACTGGGAAGATTATTGGGAAAGAGGCTGGTACGGATTCTGGATCGTAAGTAATACGAGCAGCGATTACGAAGAGTATATCGGAAAAAAATATGACTGCCTTGCTACATTTGATTGTGACGGCGACGAAGTCCTTATGCAGGTGATGGATACCACGTGCACCAATTATGAACCCGTGGTAGATCTGTATTTTACTCATCATGAGGATTCTACAGTATCCGGATGGCTCATTTCCGACTATGGTGAGATTCTCAATTGGGACATTGGATATTTTGACGTCACCATCGATCCCGAATCAGACGCATATCTTCTTGAGGATTACATCTCCATGAGAACCAGTATTTATGATAAAGACGGCAACTGGCAATATGACCTTAGGTTCTTCCTTCGCCCTTGGGGATCGGATTTCAGCGAATTCTACTATGTAGACGAGTATGATCTTCCTTACATGTGTATTTACTGGGATACCATAATAGAAGATATGTTCCCCCTAAACTATGACAGCTGGTATGTGGATATCATGGATGATCCTTTCCCCGGACTTGAAGCTATCGTGGGCGCTGAAATCCCGGACACTGAAATCCCGAACTTCATTTGGGAGCCTTGATACGATGGTAATGAAAACTCCCGGCCGCAGGGCCGGGAGTTTTTGCGTATTATTGCGGATCCGAAGCACCGGATCAAGCGTCAAAGCTATATGTGGTCATGCCCAGGGATCGGATGCCTTGGGAGGCCTTATATCTGCAAGCAGCATCTGCTCCCAGAGGAACCATTTTCCGTCGCTTCCGCGTTTTCTTAAGGTAATGGGACGCTCGGTATCGGCTCCGCCGCTTCTGATAAGAAGCCTTGCATATCCGTCATTATCATACGAATAGGGATTGGAGAATACTTCGATCGTAAGGGGCTCCGACGGTGTGTAGTTATTGTCCGGTGTTGCGCCCTTGAAATATGAAAGGGGAACATAGGTCTTGCCGTCCATGAAACGGTCCTTGAGGAACTGAAGCTCCATTGTGCTC
>JAEEGL017291263.1_pt1 | contig 18256 bp, 12 predicted proteins | sample 9134231 | NCBI WGS metagenome assembly JAEEGL01 (sample SAMN16246548, study PRJNA631951) | gut metagenome | biome: gut microbiome; feature: rumen; material: fiber-attached | host: Bos | place: Iran: Karaj | collected 2018-10 | reverse complement strand
TTTGTTTTATTCTTGGGGATTTGGGATTGGGGATTGGGGATTGGGCCCAATCCCCAATCCCCAATCCCCAATCTTTCTAATATTCTAAATTTAGTTAATTTTAGTTATAAGTATTTTTTTAAAAATATCATATATATTTAAATATTTTATATAAAAAAAACAAAGTTTCTTAAGGAATGAAAAAGAATAAATTGTTTAAAATTTCAAATAATATTAATAATATATAAATAAATAATTTTATAATCTATGATAAAAAATCTAATTGTTAAAAATATTAAATTCATCATAAAATTAATTGATGAAACTACTCTTACGAATGAAAAAATAACTTTTTAAACTCTTCGAAATCAATTTTTGTCCCAGAGCTTTTTAATCCTTTAAATAAATTTGATAATTCTTTTTCTTGAATAGCTAAATCATTATTAATTTTTAAATCTTCAATAACAGATTCTCCAGAAATATAACCATCATCATCTTGATCAAAATATTTGAATACATTCCATAATTTTTCTTCTTTATCAAAATTAATTGAAGAAATTGTAGCTGCTAAAAATTCAGTATAATTAATAATTCCATCTTGATGAAAATCTAAAGAATCCCAAATATTATCAATTTCCCCTTTATTTGGTTTTATTCCAGCTTTTTCAAATATTAATGGAATTTCAGAATATTTTATTTCTCCTGTTTTATCTTTATCAATTACTTCAAATGCTTCTCTTAATTTTTGAATTTCATCTTCTTTTGAAACTTTTGCCATAATAAATAAAATTTCCTTTTGAAATAAATTTTTATTATTAAATTCCCTTAATGAATCTATAATTTCTTTACCTAATTTATGTTCTTTTACAATATTTTGTTTTAATTTAAAAAAAGGATGATCTAAAATACCTTGAATATTTAATCTTGCTTTATGATCAACAATTAATATTTTTTTTATTAGATCTTTTAATTCATCAGAACAAGAAGCTTGAATTAATTTTTCTTCATTATATTTTCCTTCTTGTATTTTTTCATATAATTTTTCTTTTGTTTTTGCATGAAAAGCATAATTTCCAGTAGCCATTAAGAATAATATAACTCCAATTGACCAAATATCACTTTGATTATAATATTCACCTTCAATCATTTCAGGAGACATAAAATAAGGAGTTCCAACTCTATCTTTATCATTATCTTTTTTTTCTATACTTAAACCAAAATCTATGATTTTCATACTTTTATAATCTCCTATAATACTAAATAATATATTTTCAGGTTTTAAATCTCTATGAATTATATTATTAAGATGTAAAAATTGAACTGTTTTTAATAATACTAATAATATTTGACATATATCACTTTCACTAAAATCTTTATCTGCTTTTTTAGATATTATATTTAATAAATTTTCTCCTGGTACATATTCCATTACTATTCTTAAATAATGCTCATCTTCATAAGTTTCAAAATAATTTACTATATTAGGATGATCTAATTTTCTTAAAATTTCTACTTCTCTTATCATACTTTTTATAGCATGTTTATTAAAAAAATCTTTTTTTATTGTTTTTATTGCATATTTTAATGTAGGACATTTTTTATCTTTAAATAAACATACTTTTCCAAATCCTCCGCTTCCTAAAATTGAAATAAATTGATATTTTTTTCGATAATCTGTTTGTTTGGAAAAACTTTCAAATAATATGGAATTTTTCCTATTCGATAATACATCATCTCTTTTTTCTTTTTCATTAACTTCTATTCTTTCACAACATGCCCCCATTTAATTTTTTTGATAAATTAATTAACTTAATTTTCATTTTTTTTTATCTTTATTTTTTTTATTTAAAAACTTATTAAATGGGAAATAATTTTAATAAAAAAGAAATATATAATATATTTTTCAAAGAAATATTATATCAAGTTTATCCTGAGAATTATAATAATTCTCAATTATATTATATTGATCAAGAATGGTATGAGAAATTTTGTTTTGCTGCTAATAAAAAAAAAATTGAAAATGAAGTTGAATTATTTTTAAAAAAAAACAAAAATAAAAGAATAAAAATTAGTAGTGAAAATATTTTTTCCCCTCCTGAGAATTATATTTTAAAAAAAGAAATTAATACCTTATCTAAAGAATTTAATATAATAGTACATTATATTTATGTTGATATCATAAATGAAAATGGGGAAGAGATTAAAAAAAAAAAAATTATTGACTTATCAAAATATATAAAAGTATCTCATCAATTTTATGAAACAGTAAACAAACAATTTAAATGTGTTTATCCTTTAAAATATAATAATATTCAACATTATAGAAAAATATATATAATAAATAATGAGTTAAATACTTGTTCTAAGAAATATTGTTTAAATAAAAATGATGATGAAACAAAACAAATAATAATTAAATATTTAAATAATAATAAATATTGTGAATATGATTATGAGATTAATATATATCCTGGACATTTTATGGTTTTTATTAATTATTATGAAACAAGAGTAACTGCTTTCGAAGAAGACAATAAAATTGAAGATACGACAAATGTTATAGATTTTATGGTAAATATGGTGGAAATGAACTATTATTTTAAAAATAAAATATATTTTGAAAAATCTATTTATCTTGATGATATATATGGAACAATGGGAATTGCTAATATTGAAAATAACTCTTATATGAACAGTTGTATTCAATGTTTAAGTAATATATTTCCTTTAATGAAATATTTTTTATCAGAGAAATATAAAAATGACATTAATTATAATAATATAAATGGGTCTAAAGGAATTATTACATTTGTTTTTGCAGAATTAATAAAAATTTTATGGACTGAAAAAGAATCTTTATATAAAATTGGTAACAAAGAATGTTATTATTTTGACCCTAAACATGTTTCTAATAAAAAAAAAGTTGATGTTATCAAAAGATTAAAAGATGAAATTGGGAATAATGAACTTTTATATAATGATTTTTCAGAACATGAACTAGTTGATTTTTTTAGATATTTAATAAATATTATCCATGAAGATTTAAATGATGTTCAATTCTATAATAATATTAACATTAATATAAATTTAAACGAAAACAATGAAAGTATAGAAAATTTATATAAAGAAAAATGTAAGATTTTCAGTGGTTTAAATAAATCAATTATGATTGATTTATTTTATGGTTTTTTACACACATCAATTAAATGCTTAGAATGTAAAAGTGAATATCATTTTTTTGATCCATTCAATATTATATCTTTTGATTCATTAAAAAAAGAGGAAAATAATGAGACCAATGAAATTTCTCCTGGAAACAATGAATTTACCCTTCCTGGTAGGAATAATTTTTATTTTTGTAAATGTATAATTATTCCATATAATAATTATAATGAAAAAACAGTTTTTGTTTATCCAATTAAAAAAAAAAATTATTATGTATTAAAAATTAATGATCTAACTTCAATAATATGTAAATTATTTAATTTATCCATTAACGATTTAATTGCATCAATTATTTCAAACGATAATACATATTTTAAATTTATTTGTTCAGGAAAAGAATATCTTCATCGAGTATTAAAAAATCCAAATAATTTAAAAATTTATTTTCTCCAATTAAACAAGAAAAGTTCAATAGAATTAATTAAAGAAATGACAATAAAAGAAAACTTATTAAAATTTATATTACAAACAGATACACTCTCAAATGATGTTTCTTTTTCTAACACTAAAACTTTTACTGATACTGCCGGATCATTACTTTCTAATAATTTATCTTTTAAAAAATATACCTTTATTAAAGTAATTTCTTTAATACATGAAAATGAAAAATTTATAACTCTTAAAATACCAAAAATTATGCTAATTAGTGAAGAAGATGTTTTAAAACATTTATATGTTAGAATAGCTCTTTTATATAAATTTACAGGAGAAAAAAAATATAATTGTTTAGAAGATGAGGAAGAATTATTTAATGAGAAAATTGAAGATTTAAACTTATTTTTAAAAAAGAAAAGTGAAGCTCCTTTTATTCTATTTTATAAAATAGAAAGTCAAAAAAACTTAGATAATCCTTTAAACAAAGAAGAATATTTTTATATCCCTATTCCTTTTTCAAAAACGAAAATAACTAAATTCTCTTCAAATATTTTAAATTTAATAAAAAAAGATGATAAGGTTAAAAATTATTATTTAAGAAATTATAGAATTTATATTGTCATGAACGAATATATAGAGCAATTAAAAAATTTAGAAAATTCAATGAGAATTGAAAATATGAAAGAAATAAATCCATATAAAGAAATAGAAAAAGAAAGTAAAATGAAAACCCCACAAAATAATGTTTATATTAATAAAAATGCATTACCGTTAAAAGATTTAATTTTATCTTTTACAGCTGATGAAAAATATGAAAAAGAAAATAATTGGTATTGTGAAAAATGTCAAAAGAATGTTTATGCTTTAAAAAAAACTCTTTTCTATTCTCTACCTGATATTCTCATTTTCCATTTAGAAAGAAAAATAAACGATAAATATTACAAAACTAAAATTCATTTTCCTTTTGATAATTTTACCTTAAAATATTTTACACAAGAAGAAAAATCAATAAAAAAAATTTATATTTTAATAGGAATAATTACTTATTCTAATGAAAATTCAAAAGAACATTATAATGCATATTGTAAAAATCCGATTTTGAATAAATGGTTTTTATTCGATGATTCTTATTGTTACCCTATTAATAATATTGAAGAAGAAATTTCTTATGAAAAAGTATATGCAATTATTTATCAAAAAAAAAATAATCCTCAATAAAAACAATAATATTATATTTCATTTTTTTATTTTCAAAAAATATGATTAATTTAAATTAAATTATTTTTTCATAAAATTTTCCTATTTCAAATTTTTATTCATTATTTTTTTAAAAATTTAAATTTTTAAAAATTCAAAATTAATTATAATCAAAAAAAATTTATAAATTAAAATGGAATACAAAAATATAGTATCATTAACAGAAATTCCATCAAAAACAAATAAGAGACCAGACTTAAGGTAAATATTTAAATAAAATAAATAGTTCATCAAACTCAATAGAATTTATAAAAATTACAGATATATGTCAAGCAAATGAAGGAAAAGGGAAAAATGCAGATATAATATATAAAAAGCAAGATAAAGCAAAAAAAAATTTTTATCTAAATAATCAAACACAAAATAAATATGTATCAGATGGAGGATTAAAAAATAGAAAAAATAAATTTCATGAAAGTAATAATAAATCCCAAAAAAATATTAAACCAAAAAAAATGCCAATTATATTAACAGAATCAATTGAAAGACCTTTAACAATGCCTTCTCAAAATTTAAATAAAAAAATGAATAAATCTTTTTTACAAACTGAAAATAAAGATTTAAGAGATAATTTAAAAGAAAAAATGAGAAGATATAGTCAAGAATTAAGAAAAAAATCTAAAGGGAATAATTCATATAAACCTCCTTTAAAAATAAATAACTTTTTTACAGATATAAATGAAGAAGATTCTAAATATTATCAATTAAATTATCCTGAAATTAAAAGTTATCAAAATAAATATGAAATAAATAAATTTGAAAAAAGAAAAAAATATATTGTACCTAAAATAACTAAAAGTGGAGTTGAAGAAAGTTTAGAAAATTCAAAAGAAAATGATAATGATGAAAGAACTAAATTAATTAATCAATTAATGTTTAATTCTGAAATAAATTTTGTTCAAGATTTTCAAAAAAAATCACAAGAAGATTCAAATAAAGAATTGAAAAATATAAAAGAGAGAATTGAAGTTTTACAAAAAAATAATATTGATATTAATTATTTACTTGAAAATGAAGAAGAAGAAAATGAAGAAGAAGAAAATAAAAAAGAAGAAAAAAAAAATGAAGAAAATAAAAAAGATATTGATAATAAAGATTTTGAAAATGAAATAATTAACACAGATGAAAATGTTGAAATTGAAAATTTAATTTCTGATACTAATGAAAATGATAATACTTTAAAAAAAAGTAATAATAATATAAATAAAATAAATTTAAAAACTAATCAAAAAAGAAAACCTAATGTAAATTCTTTAGAATTTTATCAAAAAGTAAGAGAATATATGAACAACAAAGAAAAAAATAATTTTGAAAATAATAAAGAAAATTCAATGGAAAATTCTTATATCAGAGATAATGATTTAAATAATAATAATTGTTTAGAAACTCAAGAAAAAAATATAAAAAATAAAACAAAGAAATTTATCACTGAAAATGAAAAAGATAATAATTATAAACAAGATTTAAAAAGTAGAAATAAAAAAAGAACAAAAAAAGAATTAAAAGATTATATGAGAATGCAAGAAGAAAAAAGAAAAGAAAATGAAATTAAAAAAAGAGAAGAAGAGAAAAATAAAGATTTAAATAATTTTAAAAAACTTGCAAATTTACAAAAATCAATTAACAATCAAAATAAATTAAATACGAGAAAAAAAAGCAAAAAAGTAATTAATGGATATTATGTAGGTTCAAATAGAAAAAAAAATTATAGTAGAGGAAGTAGTAAAAGTACAATTTTAGATAAAAATGAATATTTTAAAAATATAATTGAAAGTATGGATATAATAACTAGTGAAAATAAACAAAGAGATCATAAGAATGAAATGACTAAAGAAAATTATGATAAATTTATTGATGAACAAGAAAATAAAATTAAAAGTGGTCAATTAGAAGAAATATTGAATGTAAATAATAATGAGAAAAATAAAAGTAAAAATAAAAAAAAAAATAATAATAATAATACAAGAAATTCTAAAAAGATTGATTTCAAAAATTTAAATAAAAGTGAAAATTCTTTTGGAAATGAAATGCAAAAAGCAGAAAATGTTATGAGAATAAGTAATGATTTAATGAAACAAAATAATTTAACTAAATATTTAGATTCTCAAAAAAATAATAATAAAGAAAATATTAATAATAATACAGATAAAATAAATCATGAAAATAAATATAATTTAGAAAAACCAAAATCAAAATCTCAGGAAAAAACAAGAAAAAATAATATAATAAATGATAAAAAGAATAAAGGAGAAAAAACTTCAAATTCTAAAGAAAAAAAAAATAAAAAAACAAAATCAGAAAAAAAAGAAATTAAAGAAAAAGAACAAAAAGATGAAAAAAAAAAAACAAAAATTCCAGAAAAAAAAAAAGAAGAAAAAAGGATTAAAAAAAAAAAAGAAAAAAAAGAAAATTATCCAGTTAAAATAAATGATAATTATCATACTGAAATTCCTATAAAAAAAAAAGAAATAATAGATAAAGAAAAAAAAGAAATCCCAAAAGAAGAAGAAATATTAAATAATACTTCAGATTATCAATTTACTCAAGAAGAGTTAGAACTTTATAATCAAATTCTTAATGGAATAAGTGACTTTTTAAAATTCATAATTAGAAGAAATGTTTTAAATGATATTATAACTTATGGAATTAGTAGATTTAATTATATCATTGGATTACAAAGATTAGTTTTAATATGTAAAGCTTATGCTTTTAATCAATTAAAAAATTATGATAATAACTTAATTTATTATTTAGGTTTTAGACAAATGTTTCTTCCCTATATTGCAAGGGCATTTTATAAATTAAGATTATATACTTATTTATCTGAAAGAATCAGTTTTTTAAATATTATTTTGAAAAAAATTTATGGAAAAAAATTTTTTACAATATTGAACAATCAAAAAAAAGAAATATTTGAAGAAAAGAATAAAAAAAATATAAATAAAAATAAAAAACAAAATGGAAAAAACAATATTTTAAATAGTAAGAATAAAAAAGAAATTGAAAGAAAATTAATAAAAGGATTAAGTGCATTTTTAAATCCAATTCGTTCATATTGTCTTCAAAAAATATATGATTATGCATATCAATATTCATCAATAGATAATAATCAAGAGAAAAATAATATATCTGAATATTCAGATAATAGTGAATATACTCCTAAAAATCATACATATATTTATGAATCTTTTAGTGAAAAAAATTCTATTATTTTATATCCTAATTCTGTTGATAGTGATAGATTACATAGAGTTTATAAATTATTAGAAGCACAAAGAGAAAAATCTGATTCACAAATTTCTGAAAATTCTTTTAATTTAAGTTCTGAAAATAAAAGTATGGAAGAATATAGAAAAAACAATTTTAATAATTTATTGGCAAAAGAGAATAATTTTCCTATTAATTATAATCATGAAGATATTAAAAGTGAATTATTAAAAAATATTTCTCCTATTCATAAAAAAGAAGAGAAAAAAATTAAAGATAATAATAGTGATAGTGGTAAATCTAATAATTATAAAACTCCAAGTGATCAAAAATCAAAGAGTGATAATTTAATTCCTGAAAATGAAAATAAAAATCAATCTAAATTAAGAACTTTAATTGATTTTAATGATCCAAATAATAAAAAAGATATACAAGATGATTCTATTAAAAAAATAAATAAAAATGAAAGAGATTTTCCAAATAAAAAGAATAATGAAAAAGAAAAATTCAGAAGAAAAATTGATCAAAAGAATATTTTAAATAAAAACGATAATTCAAATGATAAAATAAATAATCAAGAAAATAAATCAAGAAATTTTTTAGAAGAAATTTCAGATGATGAAAAAAAAAATATGAAAAATATAAATAAAAATAATCCTCTTGATTTAAGTGATTCATTTAAATTTAGAGGTGAGGGTGTAAATAAAAATAATAGATATAAAAATATTGATGATGATGAAGAAGAAGATGATGAAATAATAAGTATAAAAGAGGAAAAAATTTCACCTCCTTTAATTTTACCTGAAATGACTAATAAAGAAAAAAATAATTTAGTAGATACTTTAACTGAAGAAATAATTAATAATGTTATAAAAAAAGAAATCACAGATAGTAAAGTAAATATATTTCCAAAAAAAAATCCAAATTATAGTCAATTTAATTCTAATGTTAATTCCCAAAATTATACTGGAAATAATAGTTTATATAGTAATCAAAGTGAATTAAATACATCATATTTTATGAGACCAATAACAGAAATTGCAAAAGATAAAACATTAAATTTATATAATGATAAAATAGGTCCAAAATTAATTAAAAGAATATCAAATGAAATAGATTTAAATTATAATTCAATTATAAATAATTTAAAACAACCTTTTAAAATAGATGAAACAGATTTAATGAATAGAATAATGTTAAAAGATGAAAAAATAATATCAGATCCTGATTCAATTTATATTAATAAAGATAATATGAATAAAACCTTTTTAAATAAAGAACAAATTTTAAAAGAGTTTGAACCAATAAATCGAGAAATAAGAGAAGAAAATGATAATGAAATAAATGTATCTTATGATAATATATTAAATGAATGTGTTATTGATGCTACAAATGATTTACTTGAAAAAGAAAGAATTTATGGAAAAATAGGAGAACCAATAAAATGGAGTTTAAGAGATAAAAAAGTTTTATATAAATATAATAATGATGATATTTCTAAGAAAAATTTAAAAAAGAATATTTCAAAACAATTAAAACAATTATTAAATTATAAAATGGCATTAATTGCTGAAAATTATGAAAATATTGATCCTGATTTAATAACTTCTGATAGAGATAAAAAATTTTATAAAAGTATAACTGAAGAATTAAAAGAGGATGATGAAAATTGGAAATTTTATGAAAATGAAGAAACACAAATTAAATTAATTTTAAGTAAAATTATAATGGATCAATTATTAAATGAAGTTGTAGAAATATTAGAACATGTTCAATATTCTAGAAAAGATCCTGATAAATATCAAGGTAAATCTATTTATGCTTGTGAAGATATTCCAAGATTAAGTTTTCAAAATACTACAGATAATAATGATGATTTTAATGATAATATTAATCAATAATCAATTTGTAGAATTATTTTAAATTTTTTATAAAAAGTCAACTTTATTTAAATTATTATTATTTTTTCTTAATTTAAACTTAAAGAAATTTTAAAGATAATATATTATAAAATTTTTCTGAGGTTAATTTTTTTTTATTGTATTATTTTAAAATTGTATAATATTTATCAAAAAGTTTTAAAGTTCTTTTTTTAATATCATTTAATTGAATTTTAATGTCAAATTCATTATCTAAAGAATTAGTAAAATTTTGATTTCTATTTGAAAAACTAGAAAATTTTACAACTTTAGAATTATTAATATTAGAAGTATCAATAGTATTTGAAATTGTATAAGCATAATCATGATTCATTGAATTTCCAAATTCATTTATTATAGTTGCTTTTCTTAAATTAATAAAATATCTTGATGCTGGAGTTATTAAACTACTATTAAATCTTATTGGAAGGTTATTATATTTATATTTATTTTCTTTTTGTGATGAATTATTATATTTTGTATTTTTTAAAGATATATTGAGTGAATCTAAATCTTTTTTATTTTTTAATTCTTTATTTTCATTTCTTAATTGTTTATTTTCTTCTTCAAGGAATTCAAGTTTTTTTTTTAAAATTAAATTTTCTTTTTTCATTTTTTCTATTTTATTATTGTTTTTATTGTTTGAAGATGATGTAGAAGTCCTTTTAATTGTATTATTTATAAGATATTTTCCTTTATAAATTGAATCTTTTGGTGAATTTAATTTTAAACTTGGAAAACTTTTAAGTGTTAAACTTTTATTTTTTAATTCAGATATTTTTATTTTCAGTTTAATGTTGTTATAATTTAATTTATTTTTATCAATCTCCATTCTTATTTATATAATAATTTAAATAATTAATTTATTAATTTTTTTATAAATAATTTTTTAATAAATAGATAAATTTGAAATATTCGTTAAATTAATTTATTTTTATATTTAAACAATATTCAAATTCAATGTTAATTTAATTAAATATATTAAAAAAAAAATGAATCGCCTTAACTTCATGTATATAAAGAAAAAACCAGTTGAATATATTCATACAGAATCAGAAATTACAAAACAAAAAGAACCAAAAAAATTTTTTCCACAACATAAATACACTTTATCAGAAATTATTGAATTAAGAAAAAATAATCCTAATTCAAACATATTTAAAGGAGATAGATTAAATACAATTGAAACAAATGATAAAACCCCGGAAAAAATTAATAAACCAAGAAGACTAATTTCTTCCATTAGTTCAAATGACTTTAATAAAATACTAAATAATAATATTAAGGAATCAAAATTTAAATTAAAGATTGAGGAAGAAGAAAATGAAAATAATGAAAAAAATAGAAAAAGATGTTTTTTACTTAAAGATTTTAGTTCTAATGACATATTTTCTGGGAGAATAAGGAAAATAACAAAATATATTAAACCAGATAAAAAAAATATAATAATTGAAGAAAATGAATTTATAAAAAAAAAAAACGAAAAAAATGAAACCAACGAAAAAAATGAACAATATAATAAATTTAGAAAAATATATAAAAATATAGAAAGTGAAAGATTAAAAAATGAAAATTTATTAGAAAAAGAATATATCTTAACAGAAAAAGAAACAAATCCAAATTTATTATTAACAATAGAAGAAAAGAATTTATTAAATGAAGTAAAAAAAAAATATTTTGAAAAAAGGAAAAAACAAATTGAAGAAGAAGAAAAAATAAATGAAATAAAAAAATTTAAAGAAGGATTATTAAAAGATAAAGAAAAAAGAAGAATAAAACAGCAAATTTTACATAGACATGAACAATATAATAATACAATAACAAAAATAAAAGATAATAATACTTTAACAGAAGGAACAAAAAATTTAATTTTAATAGAAAGATTAGCAGCTGAAGAATCAATACAAAATGGAATTTATTCTTCTTGGATAAATATAAATGACAATAATGAAGAAATTGAATGTTTTAAAATTGGTTCTAAACATTTTTGCTTTTGTTCTCATTCATTTAATGATCATAAAAAAATAAATAAAATATCAAATGATACAAAATGTAATTTATGTAATTGTAATGAATTTATTTTTTTTCCTACTTTACCAGAAGAAACTAATTTATATACTCAAGCTTATAAAAAAAATTTTAATTATCATAATTGGAATGGAAAATGTAAATGTAATCATTTAAAAGAAGAACATGATGTTAATAGTAAAAAATGTAAATTTATATATTGTAAATGTAAACATTTTCAATCTGATTTTTTATGTGGAATTTGTGAAAAGAAATGGGAAGAACATTATATGCAATATACTACTGAAGATGAAAGAATTAGATTAGGAATGCCAATAGGATGTGAATTTAAACCTTTTACTAGAAAAATGTATGAACAGTTACTTAAAAATGATGATTAAGATTTTTATATTATTTCAATTTTTAAGAGTTTAAAATTATTTTTCATTATTTTATAAATATATTTTTTAATAAAGAAGATATTGGAAAAATAATTTTAAAAACATAAATTTTTTTTTTCATATTAAAATATAATATAATATAATAATAAATGTATAAATGTATTATTGTCATTTAATTAAATGAATTTTTTATTAAATAAAATTCCTTATATAAAGAAATAAAAAAGATTACAATTCTTCTAATTCCTGTCCTTCAGGAATATCTTTTCGTTTTTTCTTTGCTAAAAATACTCTTAATAGAACAGTAAGCCAACAACAAATAGAAATTGTTAAAATAATATATTTAAACAAAAATAACAATTTATTCCCTTCAATATCATAAGCAGTATTAGAAAAAATTCTAACTACATAAAGATTATAATCAAAATCTAATCTATCAATATTTAAAGCATCTACTCCTAAATACCAATAAGGTAAAGGATTTTTAACATCATCTCCCACTCTAATAGTTGCCCTATAATAATTATCTTTTTTTTCTGCAAATTTATATCTATAAGCAGTTTTATTTATTATTATATCAGTCCAAATATCATCTCTAATTTTTTCCATATGACAATCACTAAAAAATTTTTCGGGTTTGGGAAAAAAATTATAATTTGAATTATATTCAGTTATTTTTGGAATATAAGTTTGATTCATCCAAAAAAATCTTTTTTTAGGTGCAATTATAATAGGAATTAAACCTAAAATTGCATCTTCGTTTATATCTTCATATTCAATTTTTCTAGTTTCTTTATTCATATATGATAAAGAAGTTAATTTAATAAAATTTCCTATTTCATTTTCTTTTTGATAAAGAGGTATTCTAACTGGATTACTATATTCTCTAAAAGGGATTTCTCCAATTGTTAAAACTTTTCTTTTTTTATCATAAGAAAGTAATTTTCTCATTTTAAATATAGAACTCATTTTATATAAAACACTATATATATTAGATTCAGGATATCCTGGATGATATCCTAAGCCAAAAACACCATCAACTTTTAAATTACTTTGTGTTTTTGTTACTTTAACATATCTTAATTTAATATTAAAATAAGGGTCATCTTGAATAAAAAAAAAATCATCTTCCCAATTTCCTTCATATAATCCAAAAGCATTTTCAAATTTAGTTGATTCTAATTTTACTGTAGTTTTAGAATTAAAATCTTTAAATATATATGAAAATGGTGAGGTTGGATCTATTAATAATTTAAGCTCTGTTTGGGGATTTCCTACTCTTACTTTTACAAAATCTTCATCTATTATTTTTAATTTTAAAGACCTTGTTAATTGGAGAAAAAATAGAATATAAAAAATCTTCTTTATCATTTTTTTTTATTCAATACTTTAAAGTTATTTATTTATTTTTTTTATTTTTTATTATATTTAAAAGTAAATTTATGATTGAACAAGAAAAAAATAAAAATGAAAATGAAAATGAAGAATTTGATTCTTTAAAAAGAAAAGATGATAATATTGATAAAAATATAAATATAAATACAAATGAAATAAAAAATAAAAAAGATATTAATTTTGAAGAAGAATTAAATAATATAAAAGAAAAAGCAATATCTGCTTATGAATGGGAAGATTTAAAAGATTATTTTATTCAAAAATATAAATCAGTGATAATGGAATATAATAAAATTGAAAATTCAATGGAAAATTCTATAAATAAAAAAGATGAAGAAGAAAAAAATGAGGAAGAAAAAAAAGAAGAAGAGAAAAATGATGAATTAGACAAAAATAAAAATATTGATGATGATATAATATATTATTTATCAAATATGAAAAAAATGCCATTTACTTTACAAAGAATGGCTGAATTATTATTAGAATATAATATTTATTATAAGAATGCACTTAAATTTAATTTTGCTTTTAAAAAACTTGTCAATATTGATTTAGAGTAAATATTTAAAAATTAATTTTTATTTTTTATTTTTTTATCAAACTCAATAATAAAACATAAACACAAACATTAAAGTTTCTTTTTTTTAAAGTTAATTTTAGAATTAAAAGACAAAAGATAATTAAATTAATTTTGGTAATAATATTTTGACAATATTTTTTATTAGCTTATAAAATTTATTTTCTTATTTTATCTTATTATCATTTTCAAATAAGAGATTTTTAAAATGGAGAAATTTTCAAAATCAGAAATCCAATTTATTGATAAGATTAAATTATTTGATTATTTAATTAATGATGGAACTTTTTTTATATAATATAATTAAATTAAATTTTATTCTTTTCATAAGAATTATTTAATTTTGAAAATATATTATAACTTATATAAAAAACTAATTATTATATTGTTGTAACTCAAATTTGAGTAAAAAATATATAAAGTAAAACTAAAAAACATAAAAATTCTATAATTATTATACACCATAATTTACAGTAAGAAGAACTTTCCACAAAAGTATCCAATTTATTAGTACCTTTTTCCATTTTCTCATTTAATTTATCAATCTAAAAAAATTAAAAAATAAATATTACATCATCTTTTAAATAATTTAATTTTTCATTTTGATTTTTAACTTCATGTTTAATAGATTTTGCTTGTTTTTCCCCAGAAATAACATTCTTAGTTATATCACCAAGAATTTCATTTTGATCTTTTAGTAATTTTTTTTGTTCTTCAAACAATTGTTGATTGCTCATAGTTTTAAATTTATTTTTTGTTTCTTCACTTATTTCTTTATCAACAAATTCAGTTTTATATTTATTTTTAACAGTTTCATCAAAATTTTTTCGAACTCTATTATAATTTAAATCAAATCCTTCAATAACTAATTTTCTTTTATTAACTGTTGAAGGTGGCATTTCTGTAGGAATTTTAGATGATATATAAGCCATTCTAAACTTTGATAAATTTTCACTATATTTTTGCAATAAATCAGAAACTTCTTTTTCTATTGATATAGTACTACCATTTTTTCCTATATTTTTAATTTCTAATATTTTATTATTTATTTCCCCTTCTAATCTATTCATTTCATCTACTTTATCTTGATAACCTAAACCATAATAATCATCATTATCCATTTAAATATATAAAAAAAATGAATTTAAAAAATATTATTAATAAAAATGTTAAAGATTATAATAATATCATTCTTCCCTATAATAATAACTTCAAAATTATTATTTGTTTTAGAACATTTCCGTCATGGAGCTAGAGGTCCATGTGATGATTTAGATGAAAATGGAAATGATTATTTAGGAATTCATTGGGATACATTAGGAGAACTTCATCCAGTAGGAATGAGAATGCATTATTTATTAGGTTATAGAAATAAATTACAATATAAGAATTTTATTCATGAATATTATGATCCAAGAGAAATTTATGTAATTAGTACTGATTTAAATAGAACTATTGCTTCTGCTTTATCTCATTTACATGGTATGTTTACTAAAGGACCTATATTAAAAGACAATCAATTAAATTTTGCTGTTCCTCCTATTCAATTAAGTAATGAAACTAAAATAGAAATTGATAATTTAGGTAATTTTGCTTTACCTAATCAAATTCAAACTATTCCAGTTCATATTTTTAATATAATTGATCATTTCTTTTTATTACATGAAGTTGAAAGTACCAGTGATTGTAAACCTATAAAAAAAATAAGAGATAATATTTCTTCACAACAATCTTTTATAGATTATGCAAATAAATTTAATGAAACTTACGGAGAAGGTTTATTAAAATATTTAAAAAGAGAAAAAGATGAGAATTTAATTGCAAATTTCTCTTATATTCATTTTTTTTGTGATCATTTAATTTCAGATGTAACAACAATGCAAGATATGAATAGGATAAATGAATTAAAAAATTATAACATTAATATAGATGATTTAGTAAATTCATGTAATGATGCATTAGAAAAACAATTATTTGATGTAGTATTTGGTGATAAAAATGTTATTAGAATGTCACAAAGTCCTTCAATGAGACAATTATTTAAATATATGGAAGGAAGAATAAATTTAAATAAAGATAATAAAAGTGATTATTTAGATTATAATTATCCTAGATTTGTAATTTATTCTGCTCATGATACTTCAATTGCTGGTGTTGAAAAATTAATGAATTTAGTTTTTGGATGTAGATTAATCAATCCACTCTATGCTGCAAATTTATATTTTGAACTGCATTTTGAAAATAATAAATATATTGTTAAATATATTATGAATGATGATGTAATTAAAGAATTTGATTATTTTACTTTTAAAAAAGAAATTGAAAAATATTTATGGAGTGAAAAAGAAATTGAAGATTTTTGTCAGTTTTCTTATAAAAAAATGAATAGTGAAGAAAATTATTATTATACTTATGAAAAAATATTATATTATCTTATTGTTATAATGATTTTATCTATTCTTGGTTTAGGAATTGGTATATTTTACATTAAGTGTAAAATTAAAAGTATTAAAAATAAAAAAAATAATTTTGACTTTGTTGAGTCAGAATAAAATAGTTGATAAGTTAACAATTTTTTTTCATAGAAAATTATTTAATATTAATATTATTTATATATTTAAAAGGGAATATATCATTTCAGAAATTTATTGTAAATAATTTAATTAAAATTTATAATTTTTTCTGAATTTAAAGAAATATAATCATTAGAAGGTAATGTTATATCAGAAATATCAACATTATTTTCATTTTTTTGAGATAATATTTTTTGTTGTTGTATAGCAAGAGCTTTATATATTTTTTCAGATAAATCATCTGTCTTTAAAACTATTTTTTCATTTTCTTTAATTTGTTTTTTGTAATATACATGTATTATAGCCAAAAATATAAAGATTATTAAATAAGCAATTTCTTTTAAAGATGAAATTATATATAAAACTTGATCTCCTTTATCAGATTGATAAAATAAAATTATTACAGTAATCAAATTCATAATAAAAGCAAATATTATTAAAATAAGAAAAATCTTTAAACAGTAATTTTTTATTTTTATATAAATAATAATACCTAAAATAATGGTAAAAAAAATATTTAATATTGCAACTATTATTTCTAAAATTAAGAATGAATATAAAAATTGATATTTATTTAATTTTGAAATATTTGTACAGTCAAAAAAGATGTTATATATATTTATATTTGAATAAATTATTGAAAGAAAAAGAAAACAAAATATAACTATAATTATTATATGACAGAAAATACAACAAAATTTATTTTTTTTCATTTACCCACCCAGTTTATTTATAAAAATAAATATAAAATAATTTAGTAATTTATATATTTATAAACAAAATAGAGAATTAAATTAATTTATATTTTTGTGATAATCGTTACAATTAGATAATTTTTTTATTTTGAATATATCTTATTTAAATTGAATTTTTCATTAAAAATCAAATTTTAAAAAACATTATTATATATTTACTTATAATAATTTAATTTCTTAAACAATAAATCAAATGTAGATGATAATCAAAATATGAATGAATTTTAAGTGTATATCTTTTCCCAATTCCAAAAATTATATATTTTAGAATTAAAAAACATATTATAAATAATATTATCTTTCTTTTCATTCATTTCTTTTTCAATGGTAACAATAAATAATATCTTCAAAAAATAAATTATAAAAACAAATGATTCCTATTCTCACTTTTTTTCTATTCTATCTTATACATATTTATTATATATTCCTAACTTTTATTTTTATTCCTTTTGGATATTTCTTTCACATAGTTTATACATACTTTTAATATTTCTTCCCTATAAATAATTTTATTTGTTATTTATTATAGTAATTGTATCTTTTAAGTTATTTAAACATTCTTTAGGGATGTAAATTTAAAGATTTT
>JAEEGL015363948.1_pt1 | contig 18256 bp, 17 predicted proteins | sample 9134231 | NCBI WGS metagenome assembly JAEEGL01 (sample SAMN16246548, study PRJNA631951) | gut metagenome | biome: gut microbiome; feature: rumen; material: fiber-attached | host: Bos | place: Iran: Karaj | collected 2018-10 | reverse complement strand
GCCCAGTCTCTTTCTGGCTGAAGCTTCATCGATAAGGTCGATAGCCTTATCCGGCAGGAATCTGTCATTGATATATCTTATAGAGTAGTCAACTGCAGCTTCCATTGCCTCTTCAGTGATGATCACTCCGTGAAACTCCTCATATCTCTTGGCAAGACCATGAAGGATCTCGAGAGTCTCTTCTCTTGTAGGTTCCTCTACATTTACAGGCTGAAAACGTCTTTCAAGTGCAGCATCCTTCTCTATGTGCTTTCTATACTCAGCAAGAGTTGTTGCACCGATAACCCTTATCTCTCCTCTGGAAAGAGCAGGTTTTAAGATATTTGAAGCATCTGTAGTTCCTTCTGCTCCGCCTGCACCGATGATAGTATGAAGTTCATCGATGAAGAGGATTATATTATCGTCGCGCTTTACCTCAGCAATAAGATTCTTTATTCTTTCCTCGAAGTCACCTCTGTATCTTGAACCGGCTACCATACCTGAAAGATCAAGCGCATAAATCTTCCTGGTCTTCATATCTTCAGGAACATTACCGGCAGCTATAAGCTGAGCCAGTCCTTCAACAACTGCTGTCTTACCAACGCCCGGTTCACCAACGAGACATACATTATTCTTCATCCTTCTTGAGAGGATCTGCATAACTCTGAATATCTCATCAGTTCTTCCGATTACAGGATCGAGATGTCCCTTCTCAGCTTCCTTGGACATATTTCTGGCATAACGGTCCAGCATCGGAGTTGCAGGACGCCCGCTTCTCTTGCCGCTGGCATATGCCTTATAATCCTGCTTTGCAAATCTCTGATTGAAACCGCAGGTTCTTATAATGTCCGTATATATTTTCTCTATATCAAGCTTTGCTGAAGACAGAAGCTTATATGCAGCGCTGTCCTTATTCTTCAGCATTGCAAGCAAAACATGCCCGGTACCGATTTCATCGGAACCGAGCCTGATTGACTCCTGATATGCATCTTCAAGGATTTTTTCAAGTTTTGCTGAATACTTCTTACTCTCTTTTCCTGACTGTCCATTCTCCGGATCATATACCATTCTTATCATGTTCATCATGGTATCCGGCTTCACACCAGCCTCTGTCAGAACGCTGTATGCTACTCCGTCATGGAAGGTCAGAAATGCAAAGAGCACGTGATACGACTCGATGTTCTGATTCTTCATCTTCTTAGCTGTAGTCTCAGCCTCGAGAAGTACCTTCGTCATAGTATCCGAAAGTTTATACTTACTATTGCTCATCTATAGCCTTTCCTATATCATGGCGCATGTATTTATTATCGAAATCTACCCATTCAGTAGCCTTATATGCGTTAGCTCTTGCTTCGAAAAGGTCCTTTCCGAGAGCTGTTATACCGATTACACGTCCGCCGTTAGTAACAACTTTTCCTTCGTCGTTGAACTTTGAACCTGAGTGGAATGCAAAGTATCCTTCCTTATCCTTGAAGTTCTCAAGACCCTTCATCTCGAAGCCCTTCTCGTAGCTTACAGGATAACCGTCTGATGCAAGCATAACGCATACAGCAGCGTTGTCTTCGAACTCAAGCTCTATCTGATCAAGTGTTCCGTCGGCACAAGCCTCAAAAACATCCATAATATCATTCTTAAGTCTAGGAATAACAACCTGAGCCTCAGGATCACCGAAACGAGCATTGTACTCGACAACCTTAGGTCCGTTAGGTGTAAGCATAAGTCCGCAGTACAGAACTCCCTTGAAAGGACGTCCCTCTGCAGCCATAGCATCTATTGTAGGCTGATAAATGTTCTTAAAGCAGAACTCATCAATCTCTTTTGTATAGAACGGACTTGGTGAGAACGTTCCCATTCCGCCTGTGTTAAGACCTGTATCTCCATCTCCGGCACGCTTATGATCCTGTGCTGAAGTCATAGGTCTGATAGTCTTTCCATCTGAGAAGCAGAGAACTGATACTTCTCTACCTGTCATGAACTCTTCAATAACAACCTTGCTTCCGGCAGCACCGAACTTGCTGTCGATCATCATCTCCTTTATGCCTTCCTTAGCCTCATCAAGAGTCTGGCATATAAGAACTCCCTTACCGAGAGCCAGTCCGTCAGCCTTCAGTACATAAGGAGCCTGAAGTGTTTCAAGATACTTGATAGCTTCATCCGGATCTGTAAATGTCTCATAAGCAGCTGAAGGAATGTTGTACTTCTTCATAAGGTCCTTTGAGAATGCCTTTGAAGCCTCGATGATAGCTGCATTCTTTCTTGGTCCGAAGGTCTTGAAACCTGCATCAAGAAATGCATCAGCCACACCTGCAGCAAGAGGATCATCTGGTCCTACTACTACGAAGTCGATCTCCTTCTCCTTTGCAAATGCAACCAGCTTCTCGCTGTCCATAACTGAAATGTCAACGCACTCAGCAAGCTCAGCAATACCTGCATTTCCAGGAGCTGCATATATCTTATCTACTCTTGGGCTCTTAGCAACCGCCCAGGTAATAGCATGTTCTCTTCCGCCACCGCCTACTATAAGTACTTTCATAATATTCTCCTTATATATGAATCGATTCTAAATCTATTTATATGAAACCTCACCACACGCAATCATATCAATTGCCTTAGGCAGAATCTTCCACTCAGCCTGCTCCATAACACGCTTCTGGAGTACTTCCGGTGTATCGCCTGCCTCAACCTCAACGGCCTTCTGAAGTATGATCGGACCTGTATCTGTTCCGGCATCAACAAAATGAACCGTAGCACCTGTCACCTTAACTCCTCTTTCAAGGGCAGCCACATGAACCTTAAGTCCATAGTAACCTGTACCACAGAAAGATGGAATAAGTGACGGATGGATATTGATGATACGTCCCTCATATTTCTCTATAACAATCTTCGGAATAACTACAAGGAAGCCTGCAAGCACGATAAGATTCGGCTCATAGCTGTCCATAGCAGCAAGAAGAGCTTTGTTGAAGTCTTCTCTGTCAGCATAATCCTTAGGAGATACAACCTCAGCCTTGATACTGTTCTGAGCTGCTCTCTCAAGAGCATATGCATTTCTGTTATTGCTGATTACTCCGACTATCTCTGTATTACGTATAGTTCCATTATTTACACTGTCAATTATGGCCTGAAGATTAGTTCCGCCACCTGATACACAGACAAGTACCTTTAGCATATTACTACTCCTTCGCTTCCCTCTACTGTCTCACCAAGAAGAACAGCTGAGTCTCCTGCACTTTCAAGTGCTGCGATAGTCTTGTCAACATCTGCAGGATCTACTGCAAGAACCATTCCGATACCCATGTTATATGTATTGTACATAACATGCTCCTCTACGTTACCCTTCTCAGCCATAAGCTTAAAGATTGCAGGTACTTCGTAAGAAGCCTTGTTAACCTTAGCTGTAATTCCATCAGGAAGCATTCTTGGGATGTTCTCATAGAAACCACCACCTGTAATATGGCTGGCACCCTTGATTCTTACGCCTGCTTCCTTAACAGCTCTAAGTCCCTTAACATAGATTCTTGTTGGTGTGATGAGTACTTCACCAAGTGTTGCACCAAGCTCATCATAATATGTATTAAGTGACTCTTCAGTCATATCAAATATCTTTCTTACAAGTGAGAAACCATTGCTGTGAACACCACTTGACTTGATACCGATAAGTGCATCACCAGCCTTGATATCTTTACCTGTTATAAGGTCTTTCTCGTCAACTACACCCACTGCAAATCCGGCGAGGTCATACTCTTCCTCTGGCATAAGGCCAGGATGCTCTGCTGTCTCACCACCGATAAGTGCACAATCAGACTGAACGCAGCCCTCAGCTACACCACTTACGATAGTTGCAATCTTATCAGGAATATTTCTGCCGCATGCTATATAGTCAAGGAAGAACAGTGGCTCACCGCCTGCGCAGGCAATATCATTTACACACATAGCAACACAGTCGATACCAACTGTATCATGCTTATCCATAAGAAATGCGAGTTTAATCTTTGTTCCTACACCATCAGTACCGGATACAAGAGTTGGCTTTTCCATACCCTTGAATTTTTCCATAGAAAAAGCGCCTGAGAATCCTCCAATATTAGTAAGAACCTCACTGCGCATGGTCTTCTTGATATGCTCCTTCATCAGCTCCACAGACTTGTAGCCCGCTTCGATATCAACTCCGGAATTCTTGTAATCCATTTTCTGTTCCTCCTGAAATTATTAAATATATGTGGGTATAAATAGTTACCGTATGAATATAGAGTAAAACACTTCCCGTGTCAAGACCAACTGCCTCTTACTTATCCTCTGGCTCAAGATAATTCTCGAATACCTGGTAAATCTCCGGGAACTTCTTCTTAAGGTTAAGCGGTACCAGTCCAGGTGCTACGAAACAGTGTGCTGTCTCAGCCCTGTGAACCACCTCACCTGTAGAGACCTTTATGATCTCATATTTCATTCTGAATCTTACTGCTGAAAGCTTGCTAAGAGATATCTGAATCTCTATCTCATCTCCGAAAGTAAGACTCTTTATATAATTATCATGAAGCTCAAGTACAGGGATGATTATACCCTTTTCCTCTAAGTCATCATAAGATATTCCGATCTGTCTCATGAAGTCCATTCTGGACTCCTCTAAGTATCTTGCATAATTAGAATGATGTACTATATTCATTCTGTCTGTCTCGTAGTAATTGATCTTTCTTTTGTATGGTACAGTCTTCATCTCATTCACCTTCTTACCTGATCATTTCGTAATTCTGCCGGCCGTTATGTCACTTACTCTGTAACTCTGCCTACAGCCTCACCACTTCTATCCATTACCTTTATATTAAGAGCACTGCTCTGCTTCTCAAGCTTAACCCCTGTTCTGTCAGGATTGATCTTAAGCTCATCTGTAGCATCGCCCACTCTCTCATCAAACTCGATTGAAAGCTGAGTACTCTTTTCCTTCTCCTCAGCTTGAGCCTTCATCTTCTCTGTATAAAGCTCTTCAGAAAGAAGACTTCCGAGTTCCATGATCTGAGTATATCTGTCCATTTTGCTGAGATCCTCAAGGTTGCCCATGAGTTCAGCCTTGCTGTCTGTTATCTCTTCAATCTTATTATGAAGAGTATCAAGAACTCTCTTATATTCCTGTTCAATCTTGTTATACGCATCATTTACCAGATGATCAACCTCTGTAAGCATCTCATCGGTATAGATAAGTGATGCGGCATATATATCATTTGCGGTTCTGAGAGCTGCCTTCTCATCATTATCAAGCTCAGCCACCCTGAAAGGAGAAGTCTCACCCGGACGTCTCTTTGTAACTCTTATACGGCTGGCGCTCTTCTCTGCCTCAAACTTTATCTTATCAGAAAGAAGCTTTGCATCACTTATGATACGGGCTCTCTTATCTGTTATCTCTCTATATTGTGCAAGTTCCTGCTGCATAACCTCTTCAAGCTTTGCTATCAGAGTCAGCATCTCTTCTCTGTCTACGAGAACCTTATCAGACATAGCTGCTGTCTTTGCGTTCTCAACCTCATTCTTAAGTCGTCCGAGAAGAACTGAAGACCTGTCGTTCATTCTGTTATCCATCATATATCCCTTTCAAACACTGTTAGCAGGTTAATCTTCTTAGAAAAAATATTTTTTTATTCCATTAAATGCATAATGTACCATGTAGTACATCGATTCGAATATACTGAGTCCCGAATATCTGTAAACTCTGTAAGTCATCAGTGCTGACTTAAGTTTATGTCCCGACTGACTGTCGCGGCGCACTCTGTATCTGAGCAGCGGAAGATTGATTCCTACTGCGAAGCTGCCATGGCTCAGTATATCCAGCCACAGAGCGTAATCTTCATGAAAATCTCCCTCCGGGAAGCAGAACCTCTCTGCAAGACTCTTCTTCATAAGGACTGAAGAACAGTTGATCTGATTGCCCATAAGAAGCTTCTCATAGGTAATGATCTTATCACAGCCTATAAATCTTCCCAGATATCTGCCGGATTCACTTACCAGGCTTCTCCCTGTTGTACATATTACAGGACGCACACCTCTATAGGAATACTTCTCCATAACCTTAAGCTGTTTTTCCAGCTTATCTTCTCTCCAGAAATCATCGGCATCAAGGAAAGCCACATACTCTCCCTTTGCAAGCCCCACTCCGATATTACGTCCCATGGCAGGATCAAGAACCTCATCATAGGAATAAACTCTTACATTCGGAATATCTTCATCAAAGGTTTTGAGAAGCTTTCTATCCAGAGTTCTTGCAATATCGAGAACTATGACCTCTGTATCCTGGTAGGTCTGGTTAAGCACCGACATTACCGCTTTTCTAATTGTTGCATTTCCCTTATAGCAAGGAATAATAACACTGATCATTTACGACCTCATAATAACATATTTTATACAGACGGAAAACCGGTGATGCTCTTCGCACCACCGGTAAATAATCTGTATCAGTCCGATTAACCTCTCTTAAGGAAATCAGGAATTTTTATACTCTGTGGGTTATTAGCAGGTTTAACTGCTGATGTCTCTGCAGGCTGTACCACAGGTGCTGCAGTTTCCTGTACAGGTGCCGCAGGTGCTGCCTGCTGTCCAAGACTAAGTGGAACCGGAGTAGCCTTTGTCTTTGGAGCTGTGAAAGCAGGGCTCTTAATAGTAGTTTCAGCATAGCTGGATACTGTTGGGTTCTTAAGTCCCTGTGAAACAGGTGATGAAACGCTGCTTCTTGTAACTGCACTTGGTCTTCCGTCGCTCTCAAGGCCTGTAGCAATGATTGTAATGCTTACGTCCTCTCCAACCACATCGTTATCAACTGTACCGAAGATAATGTTTGCTTCTTCACCGGCTACTTCTGTGAGGTATGTGATAGCATCGTATGCTTCAACGATACCTACATTACCTGAGAAGTTAACGATGATATCTGATGCTCCGTTAACTGTTGTCTCAAGAAGTGGTGAATCCATAGCTGCCTTGATAGCATCAACTGCCTTATTATCTCCGCTTCCGCGACCGATACCGATATGAGCGATACCCTTGTCACGCATAACTGTCTGAATATCTGCAAAGTCAAGGTTGATGAGACCCGGCTTATTGATAAGATCTGTAACACCCTGAACACCCTGCTGAAGAACTTCGTCAGCCTTCTTAAGTGCATCCGGTATACTTGTTCTCTTATCACATATCTGAAGAAGCTTGTCATTAGGGATAACGATGAGTGTATCAACGTTCTCACTAAGCTTTGCTATTCCGTTAAGTGCATTGTTCATACGAGGCTTACCCTCGAATGAGAATGGCTTTGTAACTACACCGACTGTAAGGATTCCAAGATTACGAGCGATCTCTGCAACTATAGGAGCAGCACCTGTACCGGTTCCACCACCCATACCGCAGGTTACGAATACCATGTCTGCGTCTTTAATTATATCGTTAATTTCTTCTCTATTCTCTTCAACTGCACTTGCACCGATCTCAGGCTTTGCGCCGGCACCAAGACCCTTGGTAAGCTTTTCACCAATCTGAATCTTTGTTGTTGCACGGCTGAGTGAAAGTGCCTGCTTATCTGTATTAATTGCTATCAGTTCAACGCCCTCAACATTTTCATCGATCATACGGTTAACAGCATTGTTTCCAGCGCCACCTACACCAATTACGAGTATTCTTGCAGGTGTCTTCTCATCATTTGACTTAATCTCGAGCAAGGTCTTGTCCTCCTTAAACTTTCTCTCATATATAAGCGCACACTTAGCGCATTTTCAACTTATTATATAATAATGGTTTTTAATGAAATAATCAACCATTTTATGTAACCTTTTAGTTAAGATAAACTTAAAATACAGCTATTTCTTCTCTTTAAAGCTTGCAGTGGAATTATCATCACTGAACTCTTTCATATAAAGGACTCCTGTTTTTCCCTCAAGTCCTTCAAGTATGCTTCCAAGATTCATCATCTGTATTGCAAGGTTGCTTCCGTCTCCAAGTTCAATCTCTATTCCTTCGTGATAGAGGATGATCTCGTCTTCGTTTGTAAACTGTATTCCATCTATCACCAGCTCATACTTTATGATAAGCTGAGTTATATTAAGTATGAGATTGAATTTCTTTTTGTCTTCCAGTGGAAGCGGTTCTCCCAACTCCCAGCTTTTAACCTTAAGTCCCTTTATATATGGTACATTCTTGAACTTCTCAGGAGATGTCTCAAGTACTATACCATCTTTATCGAAGTATACGTAGTTTTCCATATACTGTATGCATCCGGCAACAGACTTCTCATAAACCTGAACTCTTACCTTATTCTTTGACACATACTCTATATCACTCTTTGCTACAAACGGGACGTCGCATTTTGAATCGAATTTTGATCGAAGGAGCAGTTCAAGTGTATTATCAAACTTGCATTTTTCTGCATACACTTCTCTTACTGCATCTTCCGATGCCATCTCGCATCCGACCACTTCTATCTCCTGCAATTTAAATGTACTGAGATAGAACAGCCCTCCGCCAAGAATTACGAGGATTATTAATAATATTATCCCGGCTTTTCTCATATGATCATTTCCTTAATTCTTCTGTTCCGGCAGGCTCGATCTGTCTTGATACTGACAGCACTATTCCTATCTCAAAAAAAAGGAATATGAGTGATGAACCTCCGTAACTGATAAACGGAAGCGGAACACCCGTGTTAGGGATTACATTTGTAACAACCGCCATATTTATCAGCACCTGGATTCCTATATGACACAGGACTCCCACTACAAGCAGTGAACCGAATCTGTCCGGTGCACCTTCTGCTATAAATCTGAATCTCCATATCAGCATCACAAAAACGATAATAAGCCCGATACCTCCAATAAGTCCGAGCTCTTCACAGATTACTGAAAAGATCATATCGTTCTGTGCAAATGGGATGTAACCCATCTTCTGTATACTCTGTCCAAGACCTCTTCCGAATATTCCACCTGAACCAATTGCGTACAGAGCCTGCATGGTCTGGTAACCATTCTCTGCTGTTTCAGGATGAAGCCATGCATCTATTCTGGCGCTTCGATACCCTGTACCAAAGATAAGCGCAAGTCCTGCCAAAGCTCCAACTATAATAACCGGAATAAGATATACCAGTTTGGGTGTAGATACTATCCATATGCAGACAACTATTCCTGCACATATAATGGCAGTACTCAGGTTTTCCTTAGCTATAAGACCTATAATAACTATCGGCACCGAAAAGAGTATTCCTGTACCCGGAAGGTTCTTCAGAAGCTCCGGATGTTCAGAGCACATAGCCGCCATATAGATAACCAGTGAAAGCTTTGCAATCTCTGAAGGCTGGAATCCTATAGGTCCCAGATATATCCATCTTGTCGAACCGTTAGTTGTTGTTCCTATGATCATAACCAGAACAAGGAGCAGGAACTGTGCGATCATGATGAATATCACAAACTTCTTAAATCTCTGATATCTGTATCGGGAAAGTGCAAGCATACCAAGGATTCCCATCAGTGAAAAGATGAACTGCCTTTTCAGATAGTACGCTCCATCACCAAAGGTACTGTTGGCAACATAGCTACTGGCACTGTATATCATCATAAGTCCGAACATAGCAAGAAAAAGCACTAAGAATAGTGACGGATAGTCGAAATATGTTCCTTTTGTAAATTTCGCTTTCCTTCCAGCCAATGACTTATCCCTCTAAACCATTTACATACTCTACAAACAGAGTTCCTCTTTCTTCGAAACTCTTAAACATATCCCAGCTTGCACATGCCGGTGAAAGAAGTACGTTGTCTCCACTCTCTGCCACTGAATATGAATATTCAACAGCCTCCTTAAGAGTAGCAGCACGAGCTATATCTGTAAAGCCATGCTTTCTCGCGCATTTCTCTATATCGTCAGCAGTTGCTCCTATAAGAACAAGCTTTCTTACCTTTCCCGGGAAGAGTTCAACCCACTCATCATAGGTTGACTTCTTGTCATAACCACCACCTATAAGTACTGTCTGTCCCTTCATAGCTTCAATAGCTTTGATGGCAGCATCCGGATTAGTTCCCTTTGAATCGTTGTAGAACTTAACTCCATTTAATTCTCTAACAAACTGTATTCTATGCTCAACACCGTTAAACTCGCTTACAGTCTTCTTAATTACTTCTGCAGGGATTCCCATGTAATACGCAATAGCTGTTGCTGCAAGTACATTTTCAACGTTGTGAGTTCCGAGGATTTTTATATCTGAGAGATTAAGGATGATAACATCTGTATCCTTATCCTTTAATCTGATGGATCCGTCTGAAACAAATACGCCATTCTCTAATTCTTCTTTTCTGCTGAACCATACAATATTTGTATTCTTTATTGCAGCAGCTACTCTCTCTCTGGTCTCAGGATCATCATAATTTGCAACCATGTAATCAGACATATCCTGATTCTCTGCTATTCTAAGCTTTGCGTTGTAGTAGTTATCAAGTGTGTAATGTCTGTTCAGATGATCCGGTGTAAGATTAAGCACTGCAGATACATGTGGTCTGAAAGTGTTTATAGTCTCAAGCTGGAAAGAACTAACCTCAAGAGATATAAGTGTTTCATCCGTTGTTGTATCTGAATACTCTGTGAGCGGATATCCGATATTTCCTGCGACTACATAATCATCTGAGTATGCCTTGAATATTTCTCCTACAAGAGCTGTTGTAGTTGTCTTTCCGTTAGTTCCTGTAATAGCAGCTATCTTTCCTTTTCCAAAATAATAGCCTAACTCAATCTCTCCCATAATAGGAACACCTGCTTCTTCAACCTTCTTAACGAAGTCTGCATCTGTAGGGATTCCCGGGCTGATAACAAAAAGGTCTGATTCAGAAATAGTTTTATCACTCAGCTCACCAAGTTCGAAAGCAACCTTGCTGCCAAATCTTTCATCCAGCTTTGAAGTATCAAGATCAGCCTTCTGATCAAACATAACTATTTCAGCACCATGTCTTAAGAGAAGCTCTGTACTTGCGATACCGCTCTTACCGGCTCCTGCAACAATAACCTTTTTAAATTCCATAATTTTTTCCTCTCTGTCTATCTCTTTTCTATCTTCTTGTTATAACGCACTGTGCATATCCCCCCTATTGGAGGGTACCGGCACTACAAGGGCGCTCTCACCGAGACCCCTCTCGATGATCACATAATCCTCTGTGCCGGTACTATGAACAAGAAACGAATAGTAGAAAAAGTCTTAATTAGATTCGCCCTGACCTTCTATAGCACCTTCCTCTTCAGTAGGTGCCTCAGTAAAGGAGTGTTCCTGTCCGGCGATACTATTCTCCGGTACATCTCCTTCAAAGATAGGAGCCGGAACATATTCGTCCTGATCACCTTCAGGCTCTTCCTCTGTTCCTGTCTTATAAATATTCATATATGGAAGCAGTTCCTGTGCGATGCCGTTAAAAAGTATTGCACCGGCACCACTTGAATACTGTTCCTTAACCTTCGGCTCATCAACTACGCAGTATACAACAACCTGCGGATCATCTACAGGCGAGAAACCGATAAAGGAAAGGATGTAATTACCCTGTCCTCTCGGGAACTTCTCAGCTGTTCCGGTCTTACCACCTATCTGGTAACCTTCAACCCACGCCTTCTTACCTGTACCCTCTTCAACAGTTGCATAAAGCATCTGTCTCATCTGTGCAGATGTTTCCTCTGAAATGGTTCTTCTTACAAGAATCTTGTTGTAGTTCTGGACTACATTTCCATCTCCATCTATGATCTGCTTTACAACATGAGGCTGATAATAATATCCGCCATTGATAGATGAACAGAAAGCTGTTCCAAGCTGCATCATGGTAACTGTAACACCCTGGCCAAATGAGGATGTTGCAAGCTCAACAGGATTAAGTGTATCTCTGTGATATACCATATATGAAAGGTCAGCGCTGCTCGGTTCACCGGAGATATCAATATTTGTTCTCTGACCAAAACCATAGAGTTGCTGATATTTATCAAAAACTGTAGGTCCTTCAAGAGCTGCAATCTGCATCAGACAGTCGTTGCAGGACTTTGTAAGTGCCTGCTCAACAGTAAGGGTACCGTGACCATTTCTGTTTACGCATCCGATATCATAATCGTAAACCTGCTGATGTCCATCACAGACGAATTCCTCATCACCTGTAAGGATACCATCTTCTATAGCTCCTGAAATAGTAAATGTCTTAAATGTAGAGCCCGGCTCGAAAGAGTCACTGACTACGAAATTTCTCCATACATTGTTAAGTGCCTCGAGCTTCTCCTCATCAGACATCTTATCAACCATGTCTGCATATTCTGCATCCGACATTGAATCGCCGAACTGATACTTGCATGCATCCATGTTGTAGGCATTGTTCGGATTATACTGATGACAATTATATAGCGCAAGTATCTCACAGTTTGAAGGATCCATAACAAGAACTGATACGTTCTTTGCACCGATTTCCTCCATGTACTGGTCGCATTTCTTCTGAACTATTCTCTGTATCTCAGTATCGATGGTAGTTACAAGACTGCATCCATCAGTTGCAGGCTCAATCTTCTTCTGAAGACTGTAATCCTCTGAAAGATATGCATATATTCTTCCGTCCTGGCCATTGAGGTAGCTGTTATAACTTCCCTCGATTCCACCGATTCCTTCGTTGCCGCTTACTACAAATCCAAGAAGATGGCACGCCAGCTCATCGTTCGGATAATGTCTGATATACTGATCCTCAAACCAGATACCTACTATATCTTCTCCCTCTTTTGAGTTCTTGAAATCCTGGAACTTCTTAACCTCATCATAGGAAAGTCTCTTTCTGATAACCTTATAGAGCGAATTTGAATCCGCAAGATAGCCACCCATTTCCTCTGCAGTAACTCCGAAGTACGAAGAGAGCGCATTGGTTGTTGCTATTCTCTTTTTCTCATCCTTAAGAATGTTCTTAGGTTCTATTACAAGGTTATATACTTTATTGCTTGTAGCAAGTATGGAACCGTTCCTGTCGAAGATATCTCCTCTCTTAAAAGGAACAGCTATGCTTTCGAAGTTTTTCTGATTTAATACCTGCTGTGAATACTTTTCACCCTTATCTATGTTTATATAGATGAGAACACCTATCAAAAACACGAAAATAGATGTAAACAGTATAAGCAAACAAAGAAGATGCTTGCGCATCCTCTTTATAAATACTCTTTTCTTCTTCATTTATATGTCCCTATTCCGCGTCCCGGCGGGACGCTGGTTATCTGCCTGTCTCAGGCACATCCTTATATTGTGTTACATAATCATCCTGTGAGCTTTCATAATATATGACCTGCCCATTCTGGGAGTATACCATTCCTAGCTCCCCTGTTGCAACATTATATATTTCCTCAAGTGAATACATGTTGTTGAGTGAGTTCTCATAAGCTATATTATCTGACTGTATAGTCTGAAGCTGATTCTGAAGAGAAATGATCCTTCTCTCTGATACAGTTACATCACTCTGTATCTTCAGCATGACTACACATGATATGATCATGATTATCATCATAACAGAAACCATTACCATGTAAGCGCCATCAAAGCCCAGAGATCTTTCTGCCTTCTCAGCAGCCCTCTTATATGTCTTTGGTCTTCTCTGTACATCCGGCCTCTGCTGCGGACGTCTTGCCGGCTCAGCCATATATACATCTCTTTTTCTTACCACACTTCCTTCCGTGTAGTACATTGTTCTTTTTTCTGATGCCATACTGATCCCCGTCCCTTTAGTCAAATCGTTACTTCTACGTCCTCTCGAAAACCCTGAGCTTTGCACATGTACATCTCGGATTCTCTTCTCTTTCCTTATCGTCCGCTTCAATCGGCTTTCTGGTAATCACCTTACCCTTGGAACGTCTTCCGCAGGTACATACCGGAAATTCCGGCGGACATATGCACGGATTCTCTGCAGTTCTAAATGCATTCTTCACTATTCTGTCCTCCAGTGAATGGAATGTGATTATGCAGAGCCTTCCACCTGGTGCAAGTCTGTCTATCATGCCCTCGATTGAATCAGACAGAACTGTTAGTTCTCTGTTAAGCTCGATTCTTATTGCCTGATAGGTCTTCTTGGCAGGATGCCCTCCGTGTCTGCGGGTCGCTGCCGGAATAGCACCGGTGATAATGTCATTAAGTTGAAATGTGGTCTTTATTCTTTCCTTGTCCCTTGCGACCACAATGTCATGAGCGATTCTTCCGGCGAACTTCTCTTCACCGTACTCCTTAATGATCCTTCTTAAGTCCTCTTCCGAATAATCATTAAGAATATCCTCTGCTGTAAGAGCCGTATCCCTGTCCATTCTCATATCCAGTGGAGCATCTGTTCTATAGGAGAAACCTCTCTCTCCGTTATCGAACTGATATGATGAAACTCCCAGATCCAGGAGTATTCCATCCACCTTATCTATTCCCAGATTATCAAGAACGGCAGTCATATTTTCATAGTTGCTTTTCACTATGTCGACTCTGTCCATATATTTTTGAAGGCGGGCCCCGGCAGCCTTAATCGCGTCGCCATCCTGATCTATACCCACAAGCCTTCCCCCACTGGAAAGCTTTTTAACAATTTCGTAGGAATGACCCGCGCCGCCGAGTGTCCCGTCTACATAAACACCTTCAGCTTTAATATCCAGGTTTTCTATAACCTGACTAAGCATGATCGGAACATGTTTAAACTCCATATAGCCTCCCACACTCTAGTCTTAGAAATTAAAGTCAGATTCTTCAAGCAGCTTTCTGATGTACTCTTTGGAGAACTCCGGCTTCTCGTGAAGCTTATCGTAATCCTCTTTACTCCATATCTCTGCTTTCTCTCCACTTCCGACAATTACCACTTCTTTAGTGATATGTGCATTGTCTCGAAGCTCCTGTGGTATAAGTGTTCTACCCTGAGAATCAAGTTCAGCATCATATGCATTCTCTCTAAAGAACATCTTGATCATTCTGGCACTGCTCTTGGAGTTGCCAAGCTCGTCCAGCTTCTCAGTAAACTTGTCCCACTCTTCAAGAGAATAGATACTGAGACAATCCTCTATACCCTGAGTGATAACAAACTCCCTGCCAATAGAATCTCTGAGCTTTGCAGGAATAATAAGTCTGCCCTTAGCATCTAAGTTATGAAAATATTTTCCTTTCATGCTTTTAGACATGAACTATTCCTCCAAAAATTATCCACCACATCGTGGCACAATGATTCTTTTCGAGCCATTTTCCGCCACCACACATATATATTACTCTACTTCGAAATGTAATGCAAGGAAGAATTCGTGAAAAACCTTCGTAATAATTTGTAAACTTTGCTAAAATTAACGGCCGTTTCTTGTGCAAAAAGCACAATAAAAAACCACCCCGAAGGGTGGTTTTTCAAAATGTAGGGGTGTGGGGGATTGTCCCACACTAGATATAGTATTTTACTCTTTTGTATCAACTTTCTGTGGTTTTGTAATCGGATGAAGCTTGGGTTCAACTCCCTTAGCAATCCTTACTCTGTTGTAGATCATAAGTGCTGCTGCAAGAATTATACATCCAAGTGCAACCACCTGGCTTATCTTAAGAGGTCCTATCATAAGTGAATCTGTACGGAGTGCCTCAACTATGAAACGGCATATTCCGTAACCCATCATATATATAAGTCCTATCTCGCCATCAAACTTCTTATGTCTTCTATATAATAGAATAAATACGATGATCAGAAGATTAAGTACTCCTTCATATAAAAATGCCGGATGCATGGTTATGCACTGCTGGCCGTTAACAACTTCCATGTTGCTCAACATTTCCTGTGTAATAACATTTGAACTCTGAAGGTACTCTGCGCTTCCCTTCTGAACAAAATACTCATATGGGATAGCCATTCTTAATGTACCGTTATAGTATCCGCCATAGCACTCTCTGTTGAAGAAGTTCCCCCAGCGTCCCAGCATCTGTCCGAAGAGAACACCCATGGACACTGTGTCCCACATAAGCGGCATGGTTATCTTTTTCTTCTTACCAAAGATAATAGCCGTTATAGTACCTGCTATAAGTCCGCCGTAAATCGCAAGACCTCCTCTTCGCAGGTTGATAAGACCGATAAGTGTTTCAGATAGGGATCTTCCTCCACCGAAAAAGCTGTCATGATTAAATATAATATAATAAAGTCTTGCGCCTATAATAACCGGAATTACCATAGCCAGAACAAAGTCCAGATAATCCTCCGGATCCTGACCGCTGAGCCTTGCCTCTCTCTGAGAGATAAGCGTAGCAAAAATAAAACCGAGAGTTATTACTATAGCATAGAACTTTATCTCAAAACCGAATATGGTTATCCCACTTGATACATTTGGGAAGGATATACCCAGTCCTGGAAAATATATTCCATCCATTTTTATTTCCTCATTAGTATATTATGTAAACCTGTGATGTTTATACGTTAAACTTGAAGAGAACTACATCTCCATCCTTCATAACGTACTCTTTACCTTCCTGACGGACAAGTCCCTTTTCCTTTGCCGCAGCCATGCTGCCCTCACGGATCAGATCATCATACGCGATAATTTCAGCCTTGATGAAGCCTCTCTCAAAATCAGAGTGGATCTTTCCGGCTGCCTGTGGAGCCTTTGTTCCCTTGGTGATTGTCCATGCCCTGGACTCTGTCTCACCTGCCGTAAGATAACTTATAAGGCCAAGAAGAGAATAACTTGCTCTGACAAGCTTATCCAGACCCGATTCCTTAAGTCCCATATCTTCAAGGAACATCTTCCTCTCTTCATCATCAAGTTCGGATATTTCAGCTTCCATCTGTGCACATACAGTAAACACCTGTGCCTCTGTCTCTGCCGCATAGTCACGAACCTTCTTTACAAAATCATTGTTGGCTCCGTCATCAGCCATATCATCCTCGCTGACATTAGCCGCATAGATAACCTTTTTCTCAGTCAGAAGGCAGTAATCCTTTATCCATGCCTTCTCGTCATCATCCGTTTCATTTATCTCAAATGTTCTTACAGGCTTTCCTGCCTCAAGATGAGCCTTAATTCTGTTCTGGAATTCAAGTTCCTTTGCGGCCAGCTTATCATTTCTCGAAAGCTTCACGGTCTTGGATATTCTTCTCTCGAGAACTTCCAGGTCGGAGAAGATAAGTTCTATATTAATAGTCTCTATATCTCTGATAGGGTCTACCGAACCGTCTACATGAACTACATCCGGATCTTCAAAGCATCTTACGACATGTACGATAGCATCGCATTCTCTGATGTTTGCAAGGAACTGGTTACCCAGTCCTTCGCCCTTGCTGGCTCCCTTAACAAGTCCGGCTATATCTACGAACTCTATTACGGCAGGTGTTGTCTTTGCAGAATTATACATCTTAGTAAGAACATCCAGACGTTCATCCGGAACAGCTACTATTCCGACATTCGGATCGATCGTTGCGAAAGGATAATTCGCAGCAAGTGCACCTGCTTTTGTAAGTGAATTAAATAAGGTAGATTTACCCACGTTCGGCAAACCGACTATACCTAGTTTCATTTTTTATTCCTCTTTCCTTTATTTATTGGGGTTTCCAGACTTCCAATTTGAATTTTACGCCATTTTTTACGCCATATCATTCAATATGATCTGACAATGCATGGGCTTTATATCATTGATCAGCTCCTTTCCCAGTCAAAATGGCGTAGAAAAGAGCTTAGTACAACTGATTTATGATACCACAAAACAGTATACTTTTCAAACCTATTTGGCGTAAAAAAACAGCATCTCTTATCTCATATTTCCCTTACCGACGAAAGATACTGTTCAAATTCTTTTCGCTTTACTAATTTCTTGTTTAATCCCAATCTTAAGTGCCAGCGATCTGTCAAACATAAAGTTTAATGATACCTGTGTGCCATATTGAGTAGCCCCTTGCCAGTCTGCCACATGATGCTCACGCTCTTTTTGCCTGAGTTCAAAAAGACTATCGGCATATATACCCAAGCACAGGTACTCCGTTATACAATGCTTTTGAGGCATTGTCATTTAATCCTCGCATAACATTCTTCATGGATCTTCTCACCGTACATGATCTGGCCCTTTTTTCAATACATCAGAACAGAAAAAAGGCACTTCGGGATATCCCAAAGCGCCTTTGCTTCCTCGTGTAGTCTACTCCACAATCACAACCGTGTCAATCATCAAACCCGCGATCGTTCAAATACGGGGATCACGGCCAGCTCTGCATCAACCGTTATAACGGATCCGCCCTCATATACTCTTTTGCTTCTTACGTCCTTCCACTGCGATCCGGAAGGCAGATATACATCT
>JAEEGL013077795.1_pt1 | contig 18256 bp, 13 predicted proteins | sample 9134231 | NCBI WGS metagenome assembly JAEEGL01 (sample SAMN16246548, study PRJNA631951) | gut metagenome | biome: gut microbiome; feature: rumen; material: fiber-attached | host: Bos | place: Iran: Karaj | collected 2018-10 | reverse complement strand
CTCTGTCACCGGCCAGCAAAGAAGCGTGCCTTAGGCTAAAAATTGACAGATTGGCACAAAATTAAGCCAATTCGGCACAAAATTGCACGATTATTTGCGTATATCAAAAAAAAGTAGTACCTTTGCACCGAATTTTGGTACAATTATTAAGATGAAAGAGAATAATATCCCTATTGTTGACTGTCCGTATGGCGATTATATGATTGGTGACGCAAGCGGCAAGCTGATGAACGAATACGGCCGGTACCCGTGTAAAATCAAATGCGGCGTGTATGCGTTGCTGGTACGCGGCACAGCGCACGCGACCATTAACGTGACCGAATATGACTTCAAGGCGAACGACGTGCTGCTGCTCGAGCCCGGCAGTTTTCTGCTCATCCGCGAGTTCAGCGACGACGCCCTCGTGTATTGGATCGTTTTCGGCAGCAAGTTCCTGGAGAAGCACACGGTGAACAACCGCATGTCCCTTTCGGCGCTGCAGCTGCACTCGCCCAAACTGAGCGTCAGCCAGAACCACGCCGAGGTGCTCTGCTCGATGTATGACACGGTGGTGAAGGCACTCAACGCCCAGCCGACCATGCTGGACAGCGAGAAGATGGTGCATATCTTCAATCTGCTGCAGACCAGTTACGCCAAGTACGCGCATGAGCAGGACGAGTACCTCGTCAAGCCGCTGGACCGCAAGACGGAGATCTATCAGGACTACTGCCAGTTGGTGCTCAAGCATTACCACGAGTGGCACCACGTGAGCCAGTACGCCGAGGCGATGCGTCTGACCTTGCCGCATTTATGCTCGACCATCAAGGCGGTGGGCGAACGGACGGCAGGCGACATCATCATCGAGGCCATCATCACCGACGCCAAGAGCCAGTTGAAGATCACCAACCTGCAAATCAAGGAGATCGCGCTCAGCCTCGGTTTCGACAATGTGGCCTTCTTCAACCGCTTCTTCAAATCGCACGTCGGCGTCACGCCCAAAGCCTACAGAAACGGCTAAATATAGTACCTTTGCAGCGATGTTTGCAAAGCTAAGACATATTGGATGGCTGATGATAGCCTTGTGCCTGATGGCGCAAGGCTGTTCGTTGTATGCGACGGATGAGGCGCAGGCAGTGGTGGCGCAGGCGGACAGTATGCGTGCAGAAGGAGGAATGTACAGTGACAGTGCGACCCTCGCACAAGCCTATGCGACGCTGAATGAGGCTACCGCTTTTAACCGCCATGTGGCGGAACTATTTCCCTTTGTACATGGAACATCGTCCCTTTGTACATCTTACGCCCATTGTTGCTACCATTACGGCCGCTTGCTGCGCGAGAAAGACAACCCTGTTGCCGCCATGCAGGTCTTCATCAACGCCACCCATTCCCGCACACGCGACTACCATATCCTCGGACGCGTGTATAGCAACATGGGCTCCATTTGTCACCTCGCTGGCGAATACGCCCTTTCATACGATATGTACGAGCGGTCAGGAGAGATGTACCTACTGGCTCAAGACACCCTGTTATATTATTACGATTTGAATAATATGGCGTATGAACTGGCATATCAAGCAGACAGTAGTTCCTGTCTATTGTTATTAAAACGATTTGAACATATACCTGAATATATGGCATCATCCACGATGACTAAAGCTGAATTATATCTAAAATGTCATGAATATGATTCTGCTATTTATTATGCCCATCAATTATGTTTGCTGGATGAAAATAATGTCATAGGACTGCTTATCAAGGCGCAGTCTTTCTCGTTCCTTCATATACAAGATTCAGCGGCGTACTATGCAAAAGCTGTTCTTGATCAACCATCATATTCTTTGTCAGACAAACAGAATGCATTATACATTCTTACGAATGACGACACCGCAAAAAACATAGAAGAAGTCAGAAAGGCAGCTGCAGACAGATCTGATGTACAAAGAGTACTTAAAATCCGGCAAGGTAAGATGTCGCAGGCGGTGCAGTTGTTGGAACAAGACCTACATCGCAAGCCTGACTATCGCTGGTTATATGCTATAATAGCCACATTGATTATTGTAGGTAGCGGTATCAGCATCTATGTCTTTAACAAACGCAAGAAACATGGATTGCTGTCGCAAAAGATGAATGAGTTGCAACATGCAACCTTCACCATACAGGAAAAACACGATGAGTTAGAAGAACGTTATCTTACTAATCATAAGCGTGTGGAGGAAGAGATAAATAACAGATGTTCCATGCTTAACGACAATGAAAAGATTAAAAACGTTTTAGCTTGGAAAAACTATAACAAGATGTGTGCTATAGTTGATAAACAATTCTATTTACTGGCAACCAAATTACGTAGCAAACAATGTTTGAGCGAAACAGAAATACGGCTGTGCATACTCACTTTATTGAATTGCGGTTATGACCAGATGGCAGAGTTGCTATACCACTCTACTACCAGTATCGGCACTCTCAAATTGCGCGTTGCGAAGAAATTAGGAACCACATCCAAACAATTAAGGCAATATCTTATTGATAATGAATGTATTAAGTGATATTGGGTAATATAAATTGTCTATCATATGTTTTGCGTATTGGATTATAAATCAATAATTTAGTTGATTTAATTTGTCTATTGAAAAATTTGGCTGTTTTCTGCAAAAGCAGTATCTTTGTGCCGTCAAACGATTGAGCGTTTGGCGGTTTGATTTTTTTACCTTTAATCAATTTAGTTATGAGAACAAAACTATTCGCTTTGGCATTGGGTGTATTCTTTGCAATGCCGTTCGTGCTACGCGCTGAAGAAGTGGAAATTCCGTTAATGGAAGTGATCACCATGCAACCTCTTCCCGGTGATGATCCGTTAGACGATCCGGATCAGACACAAAAAGAGCCTCCACGTCCTACAGATTTCCGTGCAACGATTGACGGAAACTATCTGTCTATCAACAAGCGCAATGATTCTATTCCGTCGGCACAGGCTACGGTGGTCAATGCCATGAATGGCGGTATCGTGCTCAACCAGCAGTTTACCAACTCCGTTTCGCAGCAGATTTCCAACGCAGGCATCTACGCGCTCCGTATTGAAACTGCCGGCGGCGCATTGGTAGGACAGTTTATGGTACAATAAGTAACTTAAAATTTTACGATTATGAAAAAGATTTTATACAAAGTTATTACGCTAATCATCCTTTTAACAGGACTGACGAACGTAATCCATGCGACCAAGTATGCAGTGATTATCAATGCAGAAAGCAACATAACACATAATCATATTCGCTATTGGAATGATTGCTCTGCGGTATATCAAACTCTCTTATCAAAGGGGTTTTCCCAAGACCATATCTATGTCGCCATGTCGGATGGAACGGATCTTGATGATGATTACTTAAATGAGAATGGAGATCCTGATAATTCCTCTTTAGACTTAAATGGAGACAACTATCCTGATATACAATATGCTGCAACAAGAGACGATATAGAACATATCTTTCTTGAATTGTCAGACGCAATGACCAGCGACGATGATTTGTTTATTTATACGGTTGGTGAAGGGAGAGTAGATACGTTTGAACTCCCCCCCCAAACAGATCCTTATATCTATGATCCCATTTTTACAAGTTATCTTATGTTATGGGAAGGAGGGCGTTTAAAGGGGTCCGATCTGGCACATATGCTTGAAGCAATACATGCCCGAACCATCAATATTGTGATGCAGCAAAGTCATAGCGGCGGATTTGCTGACGCATTACGCGAAATGGATAATGTGGTTATTACTACAGCATGTGGCGTCAATGAAAAATCGTATTCCATGGAAAACAAACAATATGATGAATTTACTTATCATTGGGTATCCGCTGTAAAAAGAGAAAGCCCTTACAATTTGCATCCATATAATCAAACTTTGTATGGCACTATCAACTCGGACGATAATCAGGACGGATTTGTCACCATGTATGAAGCATATAATTATGTGCTCATCCACAACACAAAGAAAGAATTTGCAAATATTGAATCTAATCCTGATTGCTTGAAATACTCATTAGCGTTAGACGCATTATTGGATTGTTTGTTAATTCCCGGATGGGATTTGTATATGCAGGATAACGTAGACGATGTGGGCGAAGAACCCAATTCCACAACCGAGGATTCGTGGGTATCCCAGGACATTTGGTATGAAAAGGAAGGTCAAAAAACATGGGAACTTCTATCTGGCGAGACATATGATGTGTGCGTAAAAGTTCGAAATAGAGGAGAAGAGACAAGTCCTGCGAACGCCCAATTGTACGTGCATTGGACCAAAGCAACTATTGGCGGTGCATGGCCATGGGGGTGGTATGAAGATTATACCTACGATTGCGGAGGAAACCCCGTAAGTAGAGGAGGGGTTATTGGCACTGTCGTTCTGCCCTCGATTGAGGGAGGAGGAGAGTATGTGGCAAGGATACCATGGACGACTCCGGATGTAGAGGAATATCGTCCTTGCTATGGAGTTTTTGGAAATAATGAGAGAGAGTTGATGCACTATTGCATTTTGGCACGTATTGTGGATGAGCAAGAACAGCCGGATGAGACAATCACGAATCTAGGTCTTGCAGAGTTCATTCTAAATTATAATAATGTGGTTTCTCAAAATGTTATTCTATCAACTATCCAGAATAATGGTGTTCCAGATTCTCATATCGAAAAGGTGGTTGATATTACAAATCCTCTCCCCGGTCTGGATAGCGGTCCATACACCTTGACTTGTTCCATTGAAGGAGTAGCAGATTGGGATCATATGGCTGAAATACGTTTGACATTCGATTCTGTATTCATGAGTTCACAATCAAATATGACATGGTCGCATTGCTATGCGATTAACAATCTATACGGCTGTTTCTATTTGGAAGATGGCGCCCTTTTTGAAGAAATATATTTTTTAGGAAATGACAACAATACATATCCAATTCAATTGAATATTGATTCTTATACCGATGATTTTTTCCCATGGTTTAAAATAAAATTAGTTCTCAGGGATTGGGACGGTTATGTTGTTAATGGAGAAATGTTTGAGTTTAAGAATGACCGTCCGGATCTGGCAAATGTAATCAGACGTCCGCCCTATACGGAAGAACCGGAAAATGAGATGGAACAACAGTCTGTTATGCTGGAAGACGGATTAACAATAGATGTATATAATGCACAAGGTATGCACCTAAAACATTGCGACAATTGCGATATTCCATCGCTCAACCTGCCGAAAGGCATCTATATATATCGCATGCACGGCGAAAACCAGTCTTATACAAAGAAAGTCATTAAATAATCATTAAAAAAATAATCATTATGAAAGCAAAATCTTTTTTATTTATCATTATGAGCTGTTTGCTCGTAGTAGGGTGTACCAAAAAGTCAGAGGATGAACCGACTCCGCCTGAACCATCATTCACCAAAATCACTGAGGATCAAGTGAAAAGTTATTTCCCGTATGCTGTAGATGACCAGATAGTATTCCGTGGTGAAGGGTGGAGTGATCACACCTATACGGTGAAGGAGAGCTCATTTACAAATAAAGCCGGTAAAATGAATTTGGCTGTTTCAATGACAGGAAGAGATACGTTTATTTCCAGTAAAGACACGTATACTATAGAATTGAAAGTCGAAGTAACGGACAACAAGATTCTTAAGATAGATTTTCTTCAGTATTTGAATATTCAGCCGTCTTCAAAAACAACCGGAACATACACGTATGACGCGAGCAAGAACGATTCCCTTCCTGAGAAAATTGTCTTAACCAATGGTGCGATTGTTCAAAAAGACAAAGGTCTCGTCTATTATGAGGACTATGATTCATATAAATTGTATTTCCTGAGACGCAACTAACCGCACCGCTGCTACCTCCGCACCGTCCCATTTCGGGCGGTGCGGATGGTAGCGCGGAACACAGCACAAAACAACAAAAACTAAAATAAATTTGCTCATATCAAAAAAAAGTTGTAATTTTGCAACCGGAAAATCTCAGAATTATATATTAACCTAATTTAAAACCATTATGGAAACTAATTCTACTACTTCATCTTCTACGGATAATTGTTCCAAAGAAGTCATCATCAAATTGAGTGAAAGTACATATGCTCATGCCTTTGAGGACAGTGCTCGTATTCATTCCTTTGAGTACGAACGTGTACTTGACATGATAGATAATCAAATCAAAGGAATTCAAAATCACCCAATGACAATAGAAGAAGAAAAACAATATGCTTTAGTAAGGAGACACAATACTATTGCTATTTTCGGGGGGCGCGGTTCCGGGAAAACATCTTTTTTACATACCGTTTTTGCTGAATGTGCCAAAAAATATACGGATAAGGTGGAAATCCTTAAAATCGTGGATCCAACATTGATTGAGACAAAAGGGCATGTATTCTTATGGATCATATCACTTATTAATGAAAAAGTAGAAGCTCGTCTCAACATGGGTGAAACGGACCAAAAATACGCGGAATACGACAGACGCAAAGAATGGAAAGATGCTGTGCATCAATTAGCACGTGGTTTACATTCGCTGGAAAATGTCGGCATCGGAATGAAGAATGAACATTGGCATGACGATTACTTTGTAGTGGAAAGTGGTCTTAAGCAGGTGAATGGAGCTCTAAACTTAGAAGCCAATTTTCGAAAAATGGTGGATACGGCGTTAAGTATCTTGAATAAAAAAGCATTTCTCATTGCATTCGATGATATAGATGTTGACATGGAGAAAGGCTGGCCGGTAATGGAAACCATTCGCAAGTACCTAACAACCGACAAGATTATTGTTTTACTAAGCGGAAATCTTAGGCTTTATAGTCTTAATGTACGTCGCCATCAATGGGAACAATTAGGAAAGTTGCCGACAGAATGGGAAAAAGACGCAGATTTTAAGACTATTGTTAGTGAGGTTGAGGGACAATATCTGATGAAATTACTAAAAGCGGAGAACCGCGTTTTCCTTCATTCTATAATGGACAATATTCGTAGCCAAAAGTATAAATATTTGATTTTAGATGATGTAACGCCACAAAAAGAACAAATTATCCAACCTATCAAGCAGATTTACAAAGAAGCCTTAAAAGAATTAGGTATAGTTAGCCGTACTCAATCCAATATATTCTGCAATTATCTACTTAGTCTATCTGTTCGCTCACAAATGCATTTTATTCGTGGCATTAATACGCGTAATCAGGATGGGACAAGACGTAAAACACAAATAGTAGACCAGTTTATGGCGCGTATGTATGCTGCAAATATAGATATAGATTACGCCATTAATCATCCACAGATGATCAATATGGTTACACTTAAGTATCTTGTAAATCAAGATTTTGATTTATACCTACTAATGCCATCCGTAGAGGATGAGGACATCAATGGGTGCGTGACCGGTCTATCATTCCTTTTTGCCAAAAAAGTCACTAAAAATCCTTTCCTTATTTTTGACTATTTTATTAGAATAGGATACATGCGTAATTTGCTATTGGCTTGCGAAGATAATTATTTCAAGGAAAAATTATGCAACTATTCTAGTTTGTTCCAAGATATGTCACTGAAAAACATAGTCGGGCTTAGTATTGCTTATACTGAATATCTCAAATACAATCACAAAGAACATATCCTATTATCTCTAAAAAACAAAAAAAACTTTAAATTTGACACAATATTAGAGAATAAAACTTCACAACCAACTAATGATGCACAGAAGGTGATAACACTTATCCCATTATGCTCTACAAAAAAAACATCTTTAAATGAGAGTCATCAGTTCTATTCTTCATTTGTTCTTTTAGCAGCCATAGGCCAAATATTGCGATTCGCATATAGTGAACTTGAGGAGAATAATAAGGACGTTGGAATATCAGAAGTTCTGCGCGAATTAAAAGACATGCAACTCCACCGCTATTATTCTGTTCCATCAACAAAACAAGACGGCAATAACACAGAAGGAAATATTGAAGCTGACACCTTAGAATTCAATGTAAAAGGAGATCAAACAACGGATAAACTAGCCACCTCCTTATATGAATGGAGCTGCCAATATTTTCCGTTTGGAGCAAGTTCAAAGACATCAATCCCACCATATTTATTAGGAAAAATACTCACACGATATATAAATGCTGTTTCCAAAATTACTCAAAACAATTTAGGGGACCAAATGCACTATTCTATGATTTCTCTGCTAAATGCATGCCTTGTCGAAGAGGCTAAAGAAAATTATAATCAATACGTAGATGAAAATACAGCGAAAAAGCAAAATGATAAAAAACCGAAACATGACACATTGGCAAATTTAAACTTCTCTAATTCTGTAAATTCTGATCGGGTTTTTAGAATGAATATTAAGTTTATTAAAGATAACAACGCATGGGAAACAATAAAGCTGACAAAATGGTTGATACAGTGCCCATTAATATACTCTTTTATAAAAGAAGAACACCTCCAGAATTATTACACGGCATTAAATATCGAATCGAGTGTGATTAATAACGAATTCTTGGTACATAAAGTAATTTCTTCAATCATAATAAAAAGTGGTTCTTAATTGTTTCAAAAGATTTAAATTCATGAACATTGATTCGTATATCCGTTATCTGCTGGAAGATTCCAATTCTTTGAATCAATATTTCCAACTGCATAAAGCGGTGACGCTTGATGATGTCAAACGTCACCTGCTTTTACTTGCACGGCAAAACAATGTACGGATACCAGATCATATTTACCGGCTTGCAGCAGAGAAAACATTCACTGACATTCATTCTCTTTCACATCTGTTCACCATCGGTTTGACACAACTTAGTGAAGAATATCTGGAAGTGAAGCAAGACAAGGTGTATGTCAAAGCATGTAAGCAAAATGAGTGGCAATTACTTCTAACCAAGATACCACCTTTGCTTCTCGTAGCATGCCGAATATGGAGAAATCATAGTGTAATCAGTCCTACTAACACAGACTTTCTCACACATTACATTGCGCCCAATGTAAAACATACCGCTCTTCCTTCTCCTCAAATTCCTCAAATGGAGGAGATGAGAAAGAGGCATAACGGATTATGTGATATGCATGTACATCTCAACGGAGCCCTTGAAACAGACCTGACATGGCAGGACATGCTGGCACATCCTCAAGAGGTATATTCCGAAATAAAGAAAGCAAATGTCAAAGAGAAAGTCAAAGAACAATATGATGACATATTAGGCTCATACTATAGTCCCTGGACCCTGTATAGTTTGCTTAAACGTGCTATCATTATCCGCCAGCTTCTATATACCTATGTGATAGATCCGGACGATGACAGTATTCCTTATAAATTTCAATCATTTGACCATCTGCTGGCGCATATTGAGTTTTACGCAGAAACGAATGTTCTTTCACTACCACGTTATGATGCAACGGACAAGCACCCGATGCGATTACTAATGGGTGAAGTGGGAAATGATTTACAATTGGAATGTCTGATGTATATCCATATATTGAATTTCTTATCCAGATACCCCAATAACGACACCGTTGCCCGATTGTTCCATTATTATCTTTTGATTTTGGGATTGTTTAACAGAATGCTTGTGCAACAAATTCAATGTAACGGATTCGAACAGTTCCAAAAATATACCATGAATGGATTTCGCGAATATAGTGAACGTCAATATGTGAAGCGTTTCTTGCAAATGGCGGGGAACGAATTAAGTAACATCCATCGCATCGAAGGCAAATTTTCCCCTAAGGATAGTATAGACAAGAATGATGCTCTCGTAGCGAAAATTCATGATGGCTGGATAAATTTGCATAATCTACTTAAAGCAAGACAACAGCAAAAACCAGAATTTCAACTTACCGCCCATTTCATCAAACGACCGGATGAAATCCGAAAAGATGATTATATGCGTTTTCAACGGTTTCGCCACGAAATAATGTACAAAGCCAAGATACTTGCAGATTGGAGACGTTCGCACATTAAATACGCCTTCATGTTTTCTTCCATTGATGCCGCTTCAAGTGAACTGGACACTCCCCCTGAAGTATTCGCTCCAGTATACCATTACCTAAGAGAAGAAGGATTCTTGCATTTCACTTATCATGCAGGAGAGGACTTTTACCATATCCTAAGCGGTATGAGAGCCGTTTATGAAGCCATAGACTTTCTAGGATTGAAACATGGAGACCGTATCGGTCATGCTACGGCTTGCGGTTTACCCGTGCATGTATGGCATGAGAATATCGGTCCCAAATTATTAATCCGCAAAGGAGAATGGATGGATGATTTGGTTTTTGCAGCATATATCATTAATAAGTATCAAGCACCACAATTATTATCGATGCTTCCTGTTCTTCATCTCATGATTTCTAATTATTCCCAGGAGATATACGATAAAAATTATTCCTTGTCTGAACTTATTCATTCATGGCTTATTCGCAAGGAAGATCCGGAACCCCTATATTGGAAATATCCCAAAAGCCAAGATATACCAGATAAATATAAATTATATTTGGAATACCATACTCCGGAGGTCGCTAAACGATACGACGAAATTATCGAAATAGACTCATGCAAACCTTTTGACGAAGAAGGGTTGGAGATTTTGCAGAAACTGGTATTAAGATATATGCATGAAAAAGAGATTGTGATAGAAATGCTGCCCACAAGCAATGTGTTGATCAGTCATCATCATGATTATTCCACTTACCATTTCTCCAATTGGTTGAAATGGCAAAAAGAAAATTATCCGGTTCCTGCTATTATATTAGGGACGGACGATACCGGTGTATTTGCCACTAATATATATAATGAGTATTGTAATATCTTCTGCCATTTGGTTTACCATGACAAGATGAACTCATATGACGCTTTGAAAGCGTTAGAACAAATAGACTACAATTCCCGGATTTATGCTTTTAAAGATAATATACCGGATGATCAACTAGAAAATAGATTTCTTAAAAAAAGAGCTAATTTTAACTAAAACAACAAGAATAAATTGAAAAAATAATAAATATTCGCATATTTTATACTAAAAATTTGTATATTCAAAAAAAATATTGTAATTTTGCAAAGTTTTTAATTATGACTAATTCAAAAAATAGAAAGAAACAGTATAAGCCCAGAAAGACTTATACAAAGCGTAATATTATTCTTGGGATACTAGCCTCTTTAGCCTTTATATATGCATACGTAATAAACTATATACATGCAGATGGATATGATATTGTAGGGCGCTATATATCGTCTCAAGCCAATTTAGATATATTGCATGTCAATATGCTGGCATTGTGCACATTAGTTTATAGCAAAGCATCTCAAGTCTCTCGCATCAATGCGCGAACATATATATGGTGTGTAGCAGGAATAGTGGTCGTTGTAAATATGTTTACGCATGCACTATGTATGAATTTTGAAAATCTGAACTATCTTTATAAAGATTATTTTAGAGCAGGATGGGTAGACGGTGCTTTTCTTGTATTATTATTTGTTATCATAATAAGAATGTATTGCCTTCCCGAAGAAGACGAATATAAGAAAGAAATAATAAAATAATTATATTATGGATTTGTTATATAACATATCAATGCCACTTGTCATCTTATTGTTTGGTGGAATTCTTGTTTGTCTTTATATAAAAAAACACAAGAAAATGGACTTGTTTCCGGCAGAAGCAGGTCCTGTTGATGGTGTTAAGAGGGACTTTACGAAACCTCTTACTATCGTTGTGGGAGATATGCAAATGGATCCGTCTCTTCAATATTATGTTGTTCAGAATGATTGTATGATTCCTCGGCATATATATGGAGACGATATTATCGGAGTACAGTTATTAGACGACCAATTCACTCTACAAGACATAAGAAAGGATGATATCCTTCTTATATATATTGATGATGATGATTTTCACGGACATAAAATAAGAGCCGTAAAAGATATTATAGACGATGCCTTTTTGACTTATTATTATAAGGGAGAAAAAAAGCATGACTCTAAGAGACCACATTCTTTCGATTCAGTGAAAGGAGTCGTAAGAGAAACGCACCATCCTCATAAAAACGTCCCAAGTGGACGTTTTTTATTATGTTGATAAGAAGCCTTTCATAAACAAAGGACGCTCGATTGAGCGTCCTTTGTTGTTTCTATAGCGTGATTGATTATCGGTTCTTATACATTTCTTCGTAGTATTTCTCGTAATCACCGGAGGTGATGTTATCGAGCCAATTCTGGTTGTCAAGGTACCACTGCACCGTTTTCTCGATGCCCTCTTCGAACTGGAGGGACGGTTCCCAACCGAGTTCGCGTTGGAGCTTGGTCGAGTCGATGGCATAACGCATATCATGGCCGGCACGGTCGGTGACGTAGGTGATGAGGTCAAGGTCGGCACCTTCGGGACGACCGAGCAGTTTATCGACGGTCTTGATGATGGTCTTGATGATGTCGATGTTCTTCCACTCGTTGAAGCCGCCGATGTTATAGGTTTCGGCGATCGTGCCCTTATGGAAAATGAGATCAATCGCCCGCGCATGATCGACCACGTACAGCCAGTCGCGCACGTTCTCGCCCTTGCCATAAACCGGCAGCGGCTTGCGATGACGGATATTATTGATGAACAGAGGGATCAGCTTCTCGGGGAACTGGTAGGGGCCATAGTTGTTCGAGCAGTTGGTGACGATGGTCGGCATACCATACGTATCATGGAAGGCACGCACGAAATGGTCAGACGACGCCTTCGACGCCGAGTACGGCGAATGAGGATTGTACTTGGTGGTCTCGTAGAAGAAATCCTCGCCGTACGCCAGATGGTGCTCCGCCGATGAAGCGGTGGTAGTGAACGGCGGTTCAATACCTTCCGGATGGGTCAGTTGGAGTGCACCATAAACCTCGTCCGTCGAGATGTGATAGAAACGCTTGCCCTCCCATTTCTCCGGCAGGCTCTCCCAGTACAGTTTGGCAGCCTGCAGCATGGACAGCGTGCCCATGACGTTGGTGCGGGCGAACGTGAACGGATCCTTGATGGAGCGGTCCACGTGGCTCTCTGCCGCCAGATGGATGACGCCGGTCACATGCTCTTCCTGCATCAGCGCGAAGATGGTGTCAAAGTCACAGATGTCGGCACGCACGAAGCGGTAGTTCGGCTTGTCCTCGATGTCCTTAAGGTTCGCCAAATTGCCGGCGTAGGTCAGTTTGTCCACATTGATGATGCGGTAGTCCGGGTACTTGTTCACGAACAAGCGCACTACATGACTTCCGATAAATCCGGCTCCGCCGGTAATGATGATAGATTGCATATAATTAAAAATTAAAAATTACGTATTAATCGTGCCATTTAGGGCTAAGAATTAAAAATTATATTACGTAGCGTATCTGTTTAAACTGATATATTCGTTTTTTGTTATTTCTGTCTTTGAGGACGATCTCACCGGTAGGCAGGACATCTTGTATAGCTGCTTCAAAAATGCCGTTTTTGTCTTCGAACGGCCAGAAACCTTCGCGACGATAGAGGTGCGCTTTATATTCCGCCCAAACATCCTCCTCCCATGTGCGTTGTACTTCTGCGTACAATTTTTGCATCAACTCGTCTACGACAAAATCCGTACCATAAATCTGCTTGAGCGAAATCGGATTCGGGGCATCCGACTTAAACTCCGTTTGGTTCACATTCAAACCGATGCCGGCGATCGAGTACTTCACTTCACTTCCTACTATCGCGTTCTCGACTAATATACCGGCTACTTTCTTGTCTTTCCAATAGATGTCGTTCGGCCATTTGATCGTAAAATCTTCACCTATGATTCGTCTTACAGCCACGCTGACGGCTATATTGAGGAAATGCAGATTTTTGTTGGGCGGTAACAGGATCGAGCACAGCAGGTTCTTGTCCGCCTCGCTCTCCCACCCGTTTCCGGTCTGTCCGCGTCCGGCGGTCTGGTAGCCGGCACGGATGAACCTTTCGCCATTCGGCCATTCGCCCTTGGCTATCAGCTCTTTGAGGAGCGTATTGGTACTATTGGTGCTGGCTATATACATCGAGCAGGTATTTCTGGATCACGTGTTGTATATTCTTCGCTTTGCCGGAAGCGGAGTTGATGAGGATAGCAAACCCCCACACATCGCCGTTCGGCATATCAATGTAGCCTGCGAAATTCTTCGTTCCGGCGATCGTACCGCTCTTGGCATGGATGCGTCCCTCGAGGGGTGTCTTGGGGCACAGCGAGGTGAGCGTGCCTGTCTTGCCGCTCACGGGCAGCGATGCCATCCACGGTTCCGCATTGGGACTATGGTACATGACGGTGAGCAGTTGGACGAGTGCGCGTGCGCTGACCGCGTCCTGGGGAGCCAGACCACAGCCGTCCTTGATGATGGCGTTCTGCACCTGAACTCCTCTGCGGCGCCAATAATCGCGCAGGATCTCCTGACTGTTATGGATAGTGCCGGGCAGGGTGTAACGCGTACCGAGATACCGGAAAAGCGACTCGGCGTACAGGTTGTTACTGTTCACGTTCGTCTCCTTGATGATCTCCGACAGCGGTTCCGAGTAATGGACATAGAGCTCGTTGCGCGGAGGAACCAAGGGGTTATAATCGGGCAGGTAGTTCGCATCGCGTTGCACAATGACGCCTGCTTCGCGAAGACGTGCCGTAAAATGACGTGCCAACAGCAGTCCCGGGTTGGGCAGGTCACCTTTGATGCCGAACGTACCCAAGTTAGAGGGCACGGCACCGGTCAGGTAGCGCTCACGGCTGTACGGAATACCGCTGACGAACGCACCGTCGTACTGGATCCGGTCACAACGGATACGATTGATGAACACAATGTCCTCCACGGCAGGCTCGGTACCCACGACAGTCGCAACAGTTCCGGGTTCGCCGCTCTTGAGAACGATGTTCATCGTATTGCCGTAATAATTGAGGGCGAAGATACCGGGCGCATAGTAATTGCCCACATCCTCGCACAGCCAACCGGGGTTCTGCGCCTCGGCGTCCAGCATGGTCATGTCCGCGATCACGGCGCCGTTGATGCGCATAATGCCTGCCTCTTTGACTGCCTTCACCCACTGGTTGAGGAAAGAGGTCTTGCCATTCCATCCCAACGAAGGGTCACAGCCTCCACGGATATAGAGGTTGCCTTGCAGCACGCCATTGTCGATGACGCCCGTATATTCAAGAATGGTCGGGAACCGGAAACCCGGTCCTGCCACCTCCAATACCGCACCTGTTGTCAGCAGTTTCATCACGGATGCCGGCGGCACCACATTGTCCGGACGGTAACTGTCAATGACCTCACCGGTCGTGAGGTTCTGTACCAGCACGGACATGTTCGCCTGACTCGTCAGATGATGCGTCGTCAGCAGGTTAATCGACAATAATATGGCCGCAAGGAAGGACATCTAACCGTTTAACGTTTTTATGAAATAAAAACCATTTTAACTGTTTAACTATTTAACGTGCGCAGCACTCAAATACTCATGCATTGCTTTGGCAGCCTTGCGTCCGTCGCTCATGGCGAGGATGACGGTGGCACCACCACGGGTGATGTCACCTCCGGCGAAGATGGTCGGGATGGATGACTGCATGCTGTCGTTGACCACGATCGTACCCTTGCGGCTTATCTCCAGTCCTTCGACAGACGAGGGGATAAGCGGGTTAGGCGACACACCTACTGCCACGATCACCAGATCAACAGGGATGGTAACGGTTTTGCCTTCTACGGGTACCGGACTGCGACGACCGCTCTCATCGGGCTCGCCTAACTCCATCACTTGCAGCACGGCTTCGCATACACGTCCGTTCTCGTCTGCGTGGTACTCGATGGGGTTATGGAGCGTCATGAACTCAATACCTTCCTGTTTGGCGTGATGCACCTCTTCCACACGTGCCGGCATCTCTTCTTCCGAACGGCGGTAGATGATCATCGCCCGCTCTGCACCGAGACGCTTGGCGGTACGGACAGCGTCCATCGCCGTGTTACCGCCGCCGATGATAGCAACATTCTTGCCGTACAGGATCGGCGTATCGGTTGTCGGATTGGAGGCGTCCATGAGGTTGACACGCGTCAGGTACTCATTGCTGGACATGACGCCGTTAAGGTTCTCACCGGGGATGTTCATGAAACGCGGCAGGCCGGCTCCCGAACCGACGAAGATGCCCTTGAAACCTTGCTCTTCGAGCTCTTTGACGGTGATGGTCTTGCCGATGATGGTATCGTTATGGAATTGCACACCGAGGGCACGCAGACCGTCTATCTCTATATCCACAATGCGGTTCGGCAGACGGAATTCCGGAATACCGTACTTGAGCACACCGCCTATCTCGTGCAGCGCTTCGAACACATGTACCTCGTAGCCGTACTTGGCGGCATCGCCGGCGAAGGTCAAACCGGAAGGACCGGAACCCACCACGGCGATCTTGCAAACCCCTCTCCCGTCTCCCCTCAAGGGAGAAGCCCCCTCTCCTTGGGAGAGGGTTGGGGTGAGGTTGGCTGATTGGCTGTTGGCATAGTCAGCACAGAAACGCTCGAGGTAACCGATGGCGACAGCTGGATGACCCATCTTGAGGTGGATACATTGCGACTCGCACTGTTTCTCCTGCGGGCATACACGACCGCAGACAGCCGGCAGACTCGAGCTTTCCTTGATGACCGCAGCTGCACCGAGGACGTCACCCGTCTCCAGTTTCTTGATGAAACCCGGGATGTTGATGTTCACCGGACAGCCTTGTACGCAGGTCGGGTTCTTGCAGTTGAGACAACGGTGCGACTCGGTGATGGCTTGCTCGAAGGTCAGACCTTGGTTGACCTCCTCATGCAGGCTCTTCACGCGCACTTCGGGACGCAGTTCGGGCATCTGAACACGGGGTATCGCTACGCGGTCTTTGGGTTTACCCTCGAAGGGGGGAACCCCTCCCGACCTCCCCTCAAGGGAGGAGATTCGTGCGTTTGGAGTACCCTCTTCCCCCTCCCTTGCGGGGAGGGTTTGGGTGGGGTTATTCAAGTACGCTTCGAGTGCCTCCAACTCTTCTGCCTTGAAGGCTTTCATACGGCTGAGCATTTCGTTCCAATCGACACCATGGGCATCGAACTCGGGACCATCCACACAGACGAACTTGGTCTTGCCGTTCACGGTCACGCGGCACGCACCGCACATACCCGTTCCATCCACCATGATCGTGTTGAGGCTGGCCTCTGTCGGGATATTGTATTTCTGCGTGGTGAGCGCTACGAACTTCATCATGATCGCCGGACCGATAGTGATACACTTGTCCACTTTCTCGCGCTGGATGACCTGCTCCACGCCGACGGTCACAACACCTTTCTGTCCTACCGAACCGTCGTCGGTCATCAGGATCACCTCGTCCGACCATTGTGCCAGTTCCTCTTTGAGGATGATCAGGTTCTCGGTACGGGCAGCGAGCACAGTGATGACGCGGTTACCGGCTTTCTTGAGAGCCTCAGCGATGGGCAGCATAGGCGCTGCACCTACTCCGCCGCACGCACAAACGACCGTGCCGTACTTCTCTATACGCGTCGCCTTACCGAGCGGACCTACCACGTCATGGATCATGTCACCCGGGTTGAGGGCTAACAGTTTATGGGTGGAAGCACCCACTTGTTGTACGACCAGCGTGATCGTACCTTTCTCTATATCCGCACCGGCGATGGTCAACGGCACGCGTTCGGACACAGCGTCCACGCGCACGATCACAAAATGTCCGGCACGACGGCTACGCGCAATGAGCGGAGCTTCGACTACGAGCTCCGCTACATTGTCCGAAAAGAATTTCTTGGATATGATTTTATTCATTTTAGTTAAAAATATTTCGTCTCCTTGCCGACGATCGAACTGAGTAAGTTATTTGCCAGGCGGGAAGCACCGAAACGGAAAGACTCGTTGTTGAGCCACTCCTGTCCGAGCACCTCTTTGACGAGGGTATAGTGCTGTACGGCTTCGTCGGTGGTAGAAACACCTCCGGCAGGCTTGTAGCATTTCTTCTCGCCGGTCTTCTCACGCCACGCCTTGATGGCGTTGCACATGATGAAGGTAGCTTCGGGCGTAGCGTTGACGCTGATCTTGCCGGTCGAGGTCTTGATGAAATCGCAACCGGCAGCCATGCTCAAAATGGATGCGTTCCAGATGTTCTCCGCCGTCTTGAGCAGACCGGTCTCAAGAATGACCTTGAGGTGATGCTCACCGCAAACGGCTTTGATCTCTGCGATCTCGTCGAAGCACTCCTGATAACGTCCCTCGAGGAACTTACCTACCGACAGCACGATGTCCACTTCGGTGGCACCGGCTTT
>JAEEGL012180673.1_pt1 | contig 18256 bp, 16 predicted proteins | sample 9134231 | NCBI WGS metagenome assembly JAEEGL01 (sample SAMN16246548, study PRJNA631951) | gut metagenome | biome: gut microbiome; feature: rumen; material: fiber-attached | host: Bos | place: Iran: Karaj | collected 2018-10 | reverse complement strand
ACATATTGGTAAAGAGATTCAAAAAGTTGTTAAAGCCCAAGGCAGGAAAACTGCGTGGCTTGCCGAACAGATTGGTTGCAACAGGAATAATATTTACAACATATACATGCGCGATTGGATTGACACTAAAACACTTTTACATATATCGAATGCTTTGGAATATGATTTCTTTGCCATCTACTCTAAACGAATAAAAACTAAATCTGCCAAATAATCTTTGGCAAATCGCAAACAAATACGTGGCAATTTGAAACGAAACACGATACAACTATTCCGCAATCGTTCCAAAAGGATTTTCGTTCTTTGTGATTAACAAACAATAGTTACAAACTTAAATTATACGAGAATGAAAACATTAAAATTTTTAGCGTTATGCCTTATAGGTGCATTTGGATTGTATTCCTGCGGTAGCGATGAGAAAGACGACAAAAAAGAAGAAAAGAACAAAGTGTATTTAGTAAAAAACATTACGTGTACCTATACGGATGGTGATTTTTCTAAAACAAGTTTCACATACGAAAATAGTAAAATAACCAAAGTAACAGAAACGAATAATTTTAATGGTTACATGTCAACCGATATATATTCGTATCCTTCTGCAAATACAATCAACTATTCATGGGAGAATGATGAAACTATAGGGGAAGGCATTATAACAATGAACGCCACAGAAAATGTTGTGGCAAATATTGAGTATTCGTCTTATTATAAAGAAGACGGTGAAAGATTCAGTGAAAAAGGTGTTTTTTCTTATTCAGAAGGGTATCTTGCAAAAGTTAGTTCCGATGAGTATGGTTATAATTTGAATTGGATAGAAGGAAATCTAACAACATTTAAAGATCCTGATTATTCTTCTAACATAACATATTCAGATGTTAACAATAACACGAACTTAGACTATTACTTATGGTTAAATTTTGAAGATGTTTTGTTTTCTACTAGTCAATTCATTAAGAATGTCAGTAAAAATATTCCGAGTTCTATAAAAAGTGACGGTTCTCTCAGTACGATAACTACGACCTTGGATGAAAAAGGTCGTCCAGCAAAAATGGTTATTGATGGTGACACATATACTTTTGAGTATTACGAATAGTTTTAATTAAAAATCGGAGAAACGGCAAATCTTTTAGGTTTGCCGTTTTTTTTTGAATACTTCAAAAAATGGTTCTCTATATTTTTTGAAAAAATCTATCTTTGTGGGAAGAATGGATATTGTCAAAAAAGACAGAATCAAAAAGAATGTGAAATGAAGTATTTGTGTTATGCCTATATCCAACATTATAAATGTTTAGATGAAATTGAGCTTAATTTAGATGCTCGATATACTATAAAGTATAACAAAGAGACAAGAGAACTAACGTGTACGGAAAACGAGAATTTTCCAAAGAACTTTTGGGGCGAATCGATAGTATCTATTTGTGGTATTGTTGGCGATAATGGAGCAGGGAAAAGTACCGCCATGAGTTTCTTGCTTAATGCAATAGTAACTGGCAGTATTTGGGCTAATTCTCAAAATCTTCAAGGAATTTTAGTTTATAACGAAGATGGTAAATTCTTAATTTGTTCTTCTTATTCTTTGGAAGTATTCTTTAATTTTGGAACTCCAAGTGATATTCAAAAAATACCATGTTTTTATTATAGTGGTCATTTCTCTTCTTTCGTTAATTCTGATATTAGAACGAGGAACATAGCTGGATTATATAATGCTTCGGAAATTATCCGTCTTGTCCTTTCTCCTCAAGAATATTACAATAAGAACTCTGGTCTCTTGCATAATTCCCTGATAGAATATCTGAGATGTCATGTTTCACAAAACAACTATCGTATTTGTACAATGTTGGCAAATTCAGAATTAAGAAAGGTGTTGCAAGAATACTATTTACCTCAATATGTTTTATTGAAAAAAAATTATGCAGGAAGAAATGGATTAGAATCAGAATATTACAACAAAAAACGCAATTTTGATATATCTCTTTTGGAGGAGCCTAAAATAAGCGAGTATCCATATCCGTATCCACAAGAACAGTTTATGAGTGATTTTATTTATTATAACCTCCTTAATGTTATATATGAGAATAACACAGAAATTGATTTTGACATATTAAAAAAATGGAAGAATAAAATTAGTTCCACCTCCTCAATATTAGAACAATTTTTAACTTTTATCAATACAATAGATATATCAGAAAAAGCGAAAAGTATTTTACAAGAAATACATAACGTTGCAACTGAAATACTGCAAAGGGCAGAGTATAAGGACAAAACATTTGATGGTTTCTTTTATTTGAATATTAAAGATGATATAAAATGGTTAAATGAAATTAGTCCTCATGAATTTTATTTGACATCCAAATTTTTTGATTTTTCTTATTCAAATAATATTGATGAAGACATATTGTTATCAAGTGGTGAGGAATTATGTTTAGATTTATTTTCAAGAATTTATGATGCGATAATTGTTCTGCCAGAAAAATTTAGCAATATAAACGTTCCTAATGTGTTGTTTTTCGATGAAGCAGAAATTGCCTTTCATCCAGAATGGCAACGACGATATATAAAATTAATTGTACAATTTTTAACAGCATTGAGAGAAATAAAAAAAGACCTTCCTAAATTCCAAATTATTCTCTCAACACATTCTCCAATTCTGTTGTCAGATATACCAAAGTGCTGTGTGAATTTTCTCCAAAAAGAAAATGGTATTACTAAAAACGTGAATGATTTAGTGGAAGAAACCTTTGCTACAAATGTATTCAATCTTTATCGTAGTTCTTTTTTTATGAAAGATGGATTGATTGGAGAATATGCTAGTGAAAAAATTAATAGGATATACAATGACATTGAAAATCTTAAAACCCCCAAGGAAGAATTATTAACCGAAATTAAGCTTATTGGAGATGTTGGAATAAGGGAATATTTAATACAAAAATACCAAGAGAAATTTCCTAATGATAAAGTAACAAAGAGCAATATGATAAAATACTATAAAGAAAAAATAGAAGAATTAATGAATAAAGAAAAAAACAATGAATAAGATTTCATTTCCAAGAGTTGATATCTATAATAATCAAATAGTCCAAAAAGATTTGGAGAATTGGTATGTAGAGAAAATAGAAAGCAAAATTGCTTTTAACTTAAAAAACATTTCATGCTCTAAAAAAGAATCAATAAATTTAGACAAAATAATAACAGATTTGAAAGATATATTATTGGCAAATCCCAATAAATTGAGGGATTATTCTACTATTTACAAAGATATATTTACCCCCAGAACTAAACAAGCTATTTGTAATGCATTTAGTTATGAAACGCATAGAAAAGATATTCTTGTTGAATTGGCAGAAAAAATAAATGTTAAAAGCTGTCCTTATTGTAATATGAGTTATACACTTATAGCGAAAAAAGCAAATGGGGAAAAACTTGCAAAGTTTCAATTTGATCATTTTTATAACAAAAGGGACTATCCAATGTTAAGCATGTCGCTATATAATTTAATTCCATCCTGTTCGGTTTGTAATCAAGGAAAATCAACAGGAGATTTGGATATAAGATTTAATCCCTATTATGGCTCTATAAACGATACCTTTGTGTTTAAGGTTAGAAATCCTATTCCTCTCTACACAGGAAAGGAAAAGGGGGATTTTATAGATATAGATGCAATTGCAACTTCTACCTCACAGAAAGACATAAAAGATTTTGATAAATACAAAGAAATGTTTCATATAGAAACATTATATCAGAGACATGGTGATGTTGCAAAAGAAATATTTGACAAGGCATACTTATATCCATATATAAACGAGGATGATAATTTCAAGATGTTACCCAATTACAGTAAGGAATATAGAAAGCAATTATGGTTGGGAACATACACAACGAAAGAAGATATTGAAAAACGCCCTTTGACAAAATTAAAACAAGATTTGTGGGAGCAGGCAACGCAATTTTGGCATTCTAAAGAAGACTTCTAATTTGTTGTTTAGAGGCGAACTGATTTTGGATGATTTGCAAGGGAATCCCTTTTTTGTGTATGTGTCCATAAATCTTCTTGAAACCAATCAGGCGAAAAACCCATTGCATTGCTGTCAATTGAGGGATATTCGGAGAACAAAGTCTCAAGTTTGGCTGTCATATCGTTTGTGGGAGAAATATGGTCAAGAAAGTATTTTATGACGCAAAGAGTGAAATATACTTTTTGTTGGTTAACCATGGCAGATATCCAAGGTCTCGTCATTTTCCGCATAGTTAACCCCCGTAGGGCAAATGTCCTGTTCCAGACACGAGAATGGTGACAACAATTTTTATCTGCAATCCTCGTGATTGCAACAGCGAAACCAATTGACGCGGTGATGCGTATGATTTTATAATGCGGCATAATTCATATTTAAAAAAACGACCCGCCGATTTAAGCATTATTAAGAGGCTTGGCGGGTTCTCGTAGTGCAAACATACAATTTTTCTATTATTTACAATACATTTTTTATCTTTTAGTTTAGAAAATAGAAATAATCCTTGTTAACGGCGAAGCACCAGCATTTGTGGTAACAGTTTCTGGTAAGAAAATCGCAAACAAAAACCTGAAATCTGGGGTGTATTTTGTGGTGGTAGATGGCGAAACGGTGAAGGTGGTAGTGAATTAAGAATTAAAAATTAGGAATTAATTCAAGGGATTCTCGCAAGGGAGTCCCTTTTTAGTACAAGAAAACGGCAAAAGGAAGAGGTTTTGTTTCCTGCATTTTGGGAGAATTATTTATAAAAAACTCATTTTTAATTGCGGCAATAGATTTTCCCTTTCCGACCGAAAAGTCGCTTTGGTAAAGGGTTAGACAAAAATAGTTTTTTCTAATTAAAAATGATGGATTAAGAGGGAAATTCTCTAATTTTGTGCAAAATAAAACGTGATGCGAACGAAAATACTTTTGTGTGCAATATGTCTGTGCCCGTTGTTGTTCGGGGTGTCGTGTCGTACGCAAACAAATGCACAACGTGCAACGAAAATAGCAAAGAAGCGTTACAAACACATCAAACACGATTGCAATTGTCATTCGTATTTGTATCAACCAGAGGACAATAGCGAATTTGAAGGATGAATACGTTTCTTGCAAAACAAATAGTACGATATTTTGTAACCTCGGGACATAAATTCGGACATAGAGTTCATTCTCCCTTTGTTTTTGAGTTGATTCAATCGGTTTTTCGTGCAAAAAACTCTCGATCAACGTTTTCAAAGATTGAAAAACGCCGCAAGGAACTTTTGCGTGATGCGACGGAAATCACGATTCAGGATTTTGGTGCTGGCTCAAAACGAAATGCCTCGAACACTCGGAAAATAAATTATATTGCTCGCACAAGTTTGTCGCAAGGAAAATACGCACGTTTGTTGTATAATCTTATTCAGCACTTTAAGCCGAAAACCGTTCTCGAACTTGGTACGTCGCTTGGAATCAGTTCTGCCTATATGGCGTATGGAAATCCCGACGCAAACGTCGTTTCTCTTGAAGGTTCCGAAACAATAGCGGAAATTGCTCGGAAAACGATGCATAGTTGTGAGATAGAAAATGTGGAAATTGTTGTGGGAAATTTCGACGAAACCTTGGTTGGCGTTCTTTCAAAACTACAATCTGTTGACTTTGCGTTTGTTGATGGCAATCATACGAAAGAAGCGACTTTGCGTTATTTCAACCAGATTTGTGAATATCGTAGTTCGCAGACAGTTATGATTTTTGACGATATTTCGTGGAGTGAGGGAATGCGTGAGGCGTGGAATACCATCAAGGACGACAAACGTGTAAGCATAAGTATTGACTTGTGTAAATTCGGCATTGTGTTTTTCCGCGATGGCATTGTGAAACAGAATTTTGTAATTCGCTATTAATGAGAAGATTACTATTATATTTCATTTTTACTATTGTTGCATTGACTTCGTTTGCACAAAAGTACACGTTGTCGGGTGTGGTGAAAAACGCCTCGACGGGTGAGGTGCTTGCAGGAGCAACCGTTTCAATAGCAGGGCAGGGCGTAGGCGTTTTTACGGACTCGAAAGGCGGTTATTCCATTCCTTTGTCGAAAGGTGTTTATACCATTGAATATTCCTACATAGGATTTGAAACAATGTCGGTGGAGTTAACCATCAACGACAATCTGAAAAAGAATGTCAGATTGGCTCCTGATGCCGTCAAGATTGAGAAAGTTGTCGTTTCTTCCGTATCGCAAGACTACAACGTGTCTTCTACGCAAGTAGGAGCTCAGACGTTGACTATGCAGGAGGTGAAGATGGTGCCTGTGCTGTTTGGCGAAAACGATGTGCTGAAAACCTTGCAGCTTATGCCTGGCGTGAAAAGTGCTGGCGAGGGTGGTTGTGGCTATTACGTGCGTGGTGGCGGTTCCGACCAAAATCTGATTTTACTCGACGGAGCTCCTGTGTATAACGCTTCGCACATGATGGGAATGTTTTCGGTGTTCAATGGCGATGCCATCAAGGATGCTAAATTGTATAAGGGTAGCATGTCGGCGGAATACGGCGGAAGATTGTCGTCGGTGCTTGACGTGACGATGCAGGAAGGTGGCAAGGAGGCGATTCATGGGCAGGGTGGCATTGGTACCATTTCGTCGCGCGTGGAGGTTGACGGTCCGATTCAGAAGGGAAAAAGTTCGTTTTTGATTGCTGCACGAAGAACTTACGCCGACGTGTTCCTGAAACTTCGTCGCGATGATTCTATGAAAGGCACGAAACTGCATTTTTTCGATGTGAATTACAAACTCGACAATGTGATGAGCGAGAAAACCAAGATAGAATTGTCGGGTTACATTGGTCGCGACGTGTTTTTCTTTCGCGATATGTTTGGCATGGACGGGGGAAATATAACGTCGTCGCTATCGCTGGTTCATTTGCCGTCGGAACGGTTTAAGACGGTTTCGTCACTGATTTTCAGTCATTTTGACTCGAAAATGATGTTGAATATGGCTATTGTCGATGCAAAACTCAAATCGGGAATTATCGACTTGAATTGGAAGGAAGATTTTGAATATCGTACGGCAAACAACACGCTCCGTTTCGGTGATAATGTCACGTTGCATCGCTTCCAACCTGGAGAATTGTCAACGGGAATGCTCGAAAACCCGATAGTGCTACCAAAACAGACGGCTCTTGAAGCAAGTTTGTATATTGATGATAATCAAAATATTAGAGATGTTATAAAATTGCAATATGGTATACGTTTCTCAAATTTCTTCCGTCTGGGACCAGCGGTTGAAAACGAGTACAACGACGAACACGAGATAATTGACAGCACGGTGTACAAGCGGGGAGAAATAGTAAAATACTATCCGAATTTGGAACCTCGGGTGAGTGCAAATTTTAGAATTGACGAGGTGAGCTCAATAAAAGCGGCATATACACGCACGTGTCAGTTTGTACATCTTATCCAAAGTTCTACCGTCACAATGCCGACGGATTATTGGATGCCAAGTTCCAACAAGGTGAAACCGCAGACGTGTTCGCAGGTTTCGCTCGGCTACTTCCGAAATTTCAATGAAAATATGTTTGAAACTTCGGCTGAGGTGTATTACAAAAAAATGGGCAATCAGATTGATTATGAGAATGGTACGAACATTTTTCTCAATGCGAATCTTGAAGCATTTTTGTTGTATGGTCACAGTCGCTCGTATGGTTTTGAATTGTTTGTAAAAAAGAATCTTGGCGATTTGACAGGCTGGGTTTCATATTCGTTGTCGAAAACTGAGAAACAGTTTCAGGGTATCAATTCGGGAACGTGGTATCCCGTTCGCTACGACCGCCGACACGACGTGTCGATTGTGGCAATGTATGAACTCAACGAGAAATGGAAAGTTTCGGCTACGTGGGTTTATGCTACGGGCGATGCGGTTACCTATCCTTCGGGAAAATATACGATTGACGGACAGACGGTTTCGTACTATACCGAGCGAAACGGTTACCGAATGCCCGCATATCACCGTATGGACTTGGGAGCGACGTATCTTACTTCGAAAAGCGAGCGATTTGAGTCGTTGCTGTCGTTCTCAATCTACAACGTGTATAATAGGAAGAATGCCTATATGATTTATTTTGAGCCAGTTGACGAGGAGAATCCCGACGTGTTGCAGGCGGTAAAAGTGTCGTTGTTTCCAATAATCCCTTCTGTTTCATGGAATTGTAAATTTTAAGCTATGAAAAAATCACTTTCTATATTATTTGTTTCACTTGTCGCTATGTTCAGTTCCTGTACCGAAGTGATGGAAGATTTTGATTTGACCACGGCGGAACCGAAAATTGTAGTGGATGCTTCTGTTTCGCCACAAAAGGCACAGGTAATTCTTTCAAAGACAACAAGTTATCTCAATCCTAATAATGTCCCGTATATTTCGGGAGCAAGCATTTATTTGTCGTTCAACGACACACAATTGGCATTGAACGAGGATTCTGCAGGATATTATTCTGCTACGATGAATTTCCCCGAAGAAACAACCTACGAGCTCAATGTGCTGATTGGCAAGGAAAATATTCGTGCCACTTCGTATATGCCCAAAGCGATTTTGTGGGATAGCGTGACGGTGCAAAAGTCGGAATTTGCCGACTGGATTCCTGCGGGATTGATGGACAGCACCAAGACATTGTACGACGTTTTGGGCTATATGACAGATATAAAATCAGTTGTGAATTATTACAAAGTAGATATTTGGAATGCCGACACGTTGCTTTCCCGTTCGGTAACCGACGACGGCTATTTCGACGGGCAGGCGATACAGTTGGTGACGCTTATGGGAGCATATTCCTCAACCGACACCTTGCGACTTTATCTTAGTTCCATTGATAAAGCGGCGTATGAATTTTACAACACTTTGGCATTATCGAATTCCAGTTCGGGAATGTTTTCTGCACCCGACAATCCCAAATCAAATCTGGAAGGCGACGCTTTAGGACGATTCTATGCGTACTCGATTGATTCCGTGTATGTTACGTTCCCCGAAAAAGAATAGTGAAAAGGGATAATTGATCAATGTTTTTTGAAAAAAGTTTAATTCAAACAAAGTATCGGCTTAAAAGGAGTTTTTTGTTAAAGTGATAGTTTTTTTCTTACTTTTGACCAAAGAAAAAATATGAAGATATTCAATATCATACTTTTGCTAACTGTAGTTTGGTGCGCGAATTGTTTTTCGCAAGAAGAATTACCCGAGCAAAACACACATCCATGGGACTTGCAAGCATGTATTTCTCACGCTTTGGAAAACAACATCTCCGTTTCGCAGTCGTATTTGAAACAACGTTCTTCGGAACTGCAAGTTAATCAGGCAAAAATGAATCGTCTGCCGTCGGTGAACGGTTCGGCTTCGCAATCGTTGCTCGACCCGATGAACACAAGCGTTGGCGTGAATGCAAACCTTAACTTGTTCAACGGATTCAACACGGAAAACAGCATAAAAAAATCCAACCTTGAACTTGAACGACAGAAAATTCAGGTGGAACAGGCAAAATACGACATTGAAATCGCCGTTGCCGAAGCATATCTTCAAGTATTGTATGCCCATGATAATGTGGAACTTGCAGAATTATTACTGTCGGTAACCGAAAAAGAACTGAAGATTTCCGAAACAAAATTCAAAGTCGGCTCCATTTCGCAAAGAGACTATAGCGACATGGAAGCGCAATATGCCAACAAACAATATTCGCTTATTCGTGCGCAAAATCAATATGAGCAACAATTATTGACGCTCAAGCAACTTTTGGAATTGGAACCTGGCGTAGCGTTCGATATTGTGATTGACCGTCCGACTGCCGAATTTGAAGTTCCTTCGCCTATTGACGTCTTTAACGAGGCCTGCAAGGTGTATCCCGACATGAGATATGCCGAACAGCAGTTGGCAATTGACAGTTTGTCGGTGAAAATGGCAAAATCCTCGTATTACCCCTCCCTGTCGCTCTCGGCTGGCGTAGGAGCAAACATAAACTTTTTCGACAGCGAATCGGAACTGCAAGGAAACAACTCGCTCCGCCTATCGCTTTCGGTGCCTATTTTTAACAAATGGCAGACAAAAACCAATGTGGAAACTGCAAAAATCAATTCCGAATACAATGTTCTGGCTGTTGAGTCAACAAAGAAAAATCTATATAAACAAATAGAAAACGCATGCCAAAATGCGAAATCGTACCAAGCCGAGGATAAAGCGCTGAGTGCCTCTTTGGAAGCCCTAAATGTCTCGGTTGACTTGGCACGCAAACAATTCGAAGTCGGTTTGATTGACGCAACGACATTGCTGATAACGGAAACGAACTATGCCCAAACAAAGGTTTCGCAATTCCAAGCCCAATACATGGCGATATTAAACCATTTGGTCATTCAACATTATCAAGGGAAAGCGATAGCATACTAGGTCTTTTCACCTCTTGTTTATAGAAATATACTTTTGAAAAGATATCTATCTTGCTGATTACGAAGAATAAATTATCTTTGCAATATCACTTTTCATTTATTCGAATATGAAAAAATTCAAACTTATACTGATACTTCTTCTGCTCGTTGCCGCTGGTGTGGCAGCATATTTCATATTTTTCTCGGAAAACAAGAACAGCATCGTTGTGGTTACGGCGCAACCTGCCCAAATGGGAAGTATAGCAAATGTAGTCACTGCTACAGGAACTATCGAGCCTATCCAGCAAGTGGAAGTGGGTACGCAGGTTTCGGGCGAGGTGAAAAAAGTGTATGTCGATTACAATAGCCAAGTAAAAGCAGGTCAATTGATTGCAGAACTTGACAAGACGAATTTGAAAGTGTCGGTATCGGAAGCACAGATTTCCTACGAAAAAGCGCTCAACGAGTTGAATTACATTAAGAAAACCTACGAACGACAAAAAACCTTGTACGACGAGAAACTTATCAGTAACGCCGATTTCGACGAGATTTCATACAAATATAATAATGCCAAAAGTTCGCTCACGCAGTCAAAGGCAAATCTCGAAAAGGCAAAGACAAACTTGAGTTACGCCGATATTTACTCTCCTGTTGACGGCGTTGTTCTTTCAAAAAGCATTGAAGAAGGTCAGACGGTTGCGGCAAGTTTCAATACACCAACGCTGTTTACCATAGCACAAGATTTAACGAAAATGCAGGTTGAAGCCGACATTGACGAGGCTGACATCGGGCAAATCAAAGAAGGACAACGAGTTACATTTACCGTTGACGCATTTCAAAACGACGTGTTTGATGGAAAGGTTGTGCAAGTTCGTTTGGACCCCAAGGTAACGTCGAATGTGGTGACATATACCGTAATTATCGAGGCAAACAATCCAGACCTAAAATTGATGCCTGGTCTTACTGCCACAGTTTCAATCTACACGCTTGAAATCAACAATGTGCTGACGATTCCCGAAGGCGCGCTGAATTATAAAATCGATTTTGAATTGTTGGAAAAATACTACGCCCAAAACGGCATAAAGATGGAACGTCCAGAAATGCCGAAAGATGCGCCCAAAGATTCTGCGTCATTCAAAAAAGAACGAAAAGGCGACCGCTCCGACAAACGGGGAAATTACGTTTGGGTGATTTCAAACAAAAAACTTGAACGGAAACCTATCACCGTCGGCGAAAGCGATGAAATCAATTATCAAGTGCTTTCTGGCATTTCCGAGAACGATTCCATTGTGACGTTGTTGAAAACGGTTACGAAAAAAGACCTTGCCCAAGCAAAGAGTCCGTTTATGCAACAGCGTCCGGGCGGAAACCGAGGCGGCAGCAGAAGTGGCGGCAATAAAGGCGGAGGAGCACCTGCAGGTGGAGGAAGACCATAATTATGGAAGAAAAGAAACCTATCATACGGATTCACGACTTGCGTAAGGAGTTCATCGTCGGCGATGAAACGGTGCGTGCTTTGAAAGGTGTTTCATTTGAGATTCACGAAGGTGAGTTTGTGACGATAATGGGAACCAGCGGTTCGGGAAAATCAACTATGCTGAATATTCTTGGTTGCCTCGACAAACCCACAAGTGGTACATACGAATTGGACGGTGTTCCTGTGGATAGTCTTTCGAACGATAAATTGGCAACAATCCGTAATACAAAAATCGGATTCGTGTTTCAGTCATACAACCTTTTGCCAAGAACAACGTGCATAGAAAATGCGGAACTGCCACTTTTCTATCATCATGGCATTTCGGCGGAAGAGCGGCAGAAACGAGCCATTGACGCGCTGAATCTTGTAGGTCTGCAACAACGATTGTATCACACGCCCAATCAACTCTCGGGAGGTCAACAGCAACGTGTGGCAATAGCACGTGCGTTGGTCAACGACCCTGTGGTGATTTTTGCCGACGAGGCAACGGGAAACCTTGACACACGAATGTCGTACGAGATTATGGGCTTGTTCCAAGACCTTAACCGACAAGGAAAAACAATCGTATTCGTCACCCACGAACCCGACATTGCCCGAATGAGCAAACGAACAATCACGCTACGCGACGGTTTGGTGATAAGCGACGAAATATATGAGCATCAAGTAGATGCAAAAGAAGAATTGGCAAAATTGCCAAGCGAGGAGAATTAATTGTTGTAAAGTCAATTCGCCTCTGAAATTTCCAGATTATTCTCAAAGTCTATTCGAAAGGTTTTTGCAAATGGCGAATCGGCACGAAGTCCGTTTCTTCCATATCGCAAATCGTGGAACAGCACGGAATGTTCGTTTATCGGCTCAACCGAATAAAAAAAGCGAGTGTATGCCTCCAAGCGATTTACCTCGACTTTGTCTTCTAATTCAAATAGATAATAGTCGTTTCGCAAAATAAGATTTAAATCGAAATCATTCTTGCTCAGGTTTGATTGATAGCAAACCCAGAAACCGTCACGGTCTTGTGCCACGCAATTCCATAAAAACATAGAGCCTGAAACAGGAAAGACTTCCACGCGGGAATATCGCAAATCTTGTTCTTCCAACTTCTGTTCGAATTGAGCTTGCACCGAAAGTTTGTTTAAAAAGACGAATGCTACATAAATCGCAAATAAAAATACGCCGAATGACGAGATCATTGCCTTGTGTTGAAACTCGCGAACGCACAATGATCCAATCAACGAAAGAGTCAATATTACAAGACAAAAGACATCGACATTGGAAATCACCGCAACCGCAAAACGTCTATGAGTAAACGGCTCCAAAAGTCCCACGCCCTGTATTGACAAAGCATCGGTTACACAATGCGACAACATGCAACAAAATGCAAGAAACGAACATTGAACCACCGAACATTCATCATCGACAAATTTGTGTATCACCCAACCCAAAACCGGAGCGAGCAACACGCAAAATACAACGGAGTGAGTAATGCCGCCGCTGACAAAGACTGCTGTTGTTTTTTCAAAAAATAATGACAAAACCACGTCAAACGCAGGTATCAATGCACAAAGCCCACCAAAAAGAAGTGCCTTGCCTCCTATTTTCTTTGAGAAAAGCAGTCCTCCTAACGTAGCACCCAACAAAAATTGTGAAAATATATTCATCTTTTTGGTTTATTTTTGCAAATGTATGAATATTTGCACTAATAAAACGATAAAAACGTGGCTCGAAATAAAAATTTACCAACATACGAAAACGTATTGATTACCGACGTTGCCGCCGAAGGCAATGCCATTGCGAAGATTGACGATATTGTACTATTTGTTGAGGGTGTCATTCCTGGCGATGTGGTGAACGTACAAATCACCAGAAAACGCAAACGTTATTATGAAGGTCGTGTACTTGAAATCGTCACGCCAAGTAAAGACCGCTTACCCGCATTTTGCAAGCATTTTGGCACATGTGGCGGTTGCAAGTGGCAAATTCTTCCCTACGAAAAACAACTTTTCTATAAGGAAAAACAGGCAAAAGACCAGTTGGAACGAATAGGACACGTTTCTGTCGAGGAATTTCTGCCGATTCTTGGCTCTGAATGCAAGGAATATTACCGAAACAAGTTAGAATTTACGTTTTCGAACAAACGCTGGATTACTGCCGATGAAGTAAAAACAAATGCTGAAATCACTGATTCCAATGCGCTGGGTTTTCACGTTCCACGCCTGTTTGACAAGGTTGTCGATATTGAACATTGCCACTTACAAGGCGACCCGAGCAATCAAATCAGAAATTTCATTCGAGAATTTGCCCTCGCGCATAATTACACCTTCTTCGACATCAGAAATCATGCGGGATTACTGCGAAACCTGATTATTCGTACCTCTACCAACGGAGAATGTATGGTGATAGTGGCTTTCTATGAGAAACAGGACGAACAAATCAATGCTTTGCTTACCGCGTTGCACGAGCAATTCCCACAAATTTCATCACTCTTGTACATCATAAATCAAAAAGCGAACGATACCATTGGCGATCAGGAAGTCTTGACCTTTTACGGAAAAGATTTCATCATTGAAGAAATGGAAAATCTACAATTCAAAGTTGGCCCGAAGTCGTTTTATCAGACAAATTCCAAACAAGCATACGAATTGTATAAAATAGCCCGTGAATTTGCACAACTTACTGGTAACGAGTTAGTTTACGATTTATATACAGGAACGGGAACTATTGCAAATTTCGTCGCACGAAATGCGAAGCAAGTCATTGGAATTGAATACGTTCCTGAAGCAATTGAAGATGCAAAAATCAATTCTCAACTCAACAATATCACCAACGCCTTGTTTTATGCTGGCGATATGAAAGACATCCTAAACGATGCTTTCATTGCGAAACACGGGAACCCCGACGTCATTATTACCGACCCTCCACGAGCCGGTATGCACGAAGATGTGGTTGAAACCATATTACGCGCTATGCCAAAACGAATTGTGTATGTGAGTTGTAATCCTGCAACGCAAGCCCGTGACTTACAAGCACTTTCTACAGCATACATAATCAAGAAATCACGTGCCGTTGATATGTTTCCACATACGCAACACGTTGAAAATGTGGTTTTATTGGAAATTCGGTAATATAATTTTGATATTGGGACACAAAGGGGATATGTTTGTGTTTCGAAGAAAGTGTATTATTTTACAACCGCTATGCTTACCTCGTATAGCAGGTATATTGGCACTGCGACCACGAACAGCGTGAACGCGTCGGCAGTAGGAGTGATGATTGCTGCCGCGATGCAAATCACGACGATTGCGTGGCGACGATATGTTTTGAGGAAATCGGCATTGATGAATCCTAACCGTGCCAAAATCCAACATAAAATCGGCAGTTCAAACATAAGTCCCATCAACAGACAGAGCGTAAGCAGCGTGGCAATGTACGACGTGAGCGAAATGTAGTTCACAATTTCTTCGCTGACTTGATATGTTCCTAAAAATCGGAACGTGAGCGGAAAAATGAGAAAATAGGAAAGCAAGACGCCTACAATGAACATTATGTACCCGCTCACGACGGCTTTCAGGGCAACGCGCTTTTCGCTTGAATAGAGGGCAGGAAGTACGAACTTGAAAAGAGAGAAAAGTATGTACGGCGATACGACGAGTGCACCGACGAAGAATGATATTTTAACGTGTACCAGGAATTGCTGTGCCAATTCGGTGTTAATCAGTTGTATGTTGAAATCCGACAGCGATGCTCCCAAGCCTTTGAATAGGTTGTAGGTGACAAAGTCGGCATTCTTAGGTGCCAATATTATTGAAAACACGAAATCTTTGAAACAAAATGCAACAATTCCACAGAGCAGAACTGCCACAAAAATATGAACTATGCAGGAGCGCAGTTCGTCAAGATGTTCCCAGAACGACAGTTCGTTACTGTTTGTTTTCGTCATCGTGCTCTATTGGTTTTTCGGTGGTCGCATCGGCGCCGTTCATGCCGTCTTTGAAGTTCTTGACACCCTTGCCAAGGCCTTTCATCAACTCAGGAATTTTCTTTCCTCCGAATAACAGCAGCACGATAAGTGCGATGACTAAAATTTCTTGAAACCCGATAGAGCCTAAAAAAAGTAATGTGTTCATAGTCTTAATTTTATTGCAAATATAGTTTATTTTCCAATCCAACACATATTATTACAAAGTTATCGGTTATTTGAAATGATTTTTGTTATATTTACCTAAATTTTTGAATATGAGGCTTTTTCTGTCCATAATTTTTTGTTTCTTATTTCTGCCGTTTTTTGCGGAAGCACAGAAAGAATATATGTGTATTGACCCATCTGAGGATGATGAACCAGTGTATGTGGAGCGTGTTGAAAAAAAGCCAGCATATCCTGGAGGATATGAAGAATTATTAAAAGACATATATGAAAACTTGGTATATCCCGAAGATGCAAAAAAAGATAGCATACAAGGGTATGTTTTCGTTCGTTTTGTTGTAGATAAAGAAGGGCAAATAACTAAGCCCAAAATTATATTATCACACGCTCATGTATTGGATTCTGCTGCATTGGAGGTTATTCCTCACTTAAAACCCTTTACACCTGGAGAGCGACATGGAGAAAAAGTGAATGTATATTATTTGGTACCAATTTATTTTAAATTAGATAAATAATGAAGGGAATCGGGGAAATATTGGTGTTGATGCTTTTGTTGCCGTTTTTTGCGGAAGCACAGATAATTCCCGAATACAAAAATATCCCTCAATTGTCTTCTGCCTACGAAGTGCTTGACCGTTCCATGTTTCCATGTGTTGTAACAAAAGAACATGCTGATAGTATAAAAGCAATAAATAATTATTTCTATAACACGTATAACTATTATAAAGATGGCTCATATTACTATTATGATGGGAAAAGGGAATATTTTGGCTTTTTGTTCAACAACGTATATGGCAGAAGATTTTTGAATAGTAGGATTTATGTGTATAAGGAGTTTTATCCAAACGATGGACTAAAAAGAAAGAAAATCTGTTCGGTGGATGGACTCAGTATAGGCAACGAATATCTATATGACGAGCAGGGAAAACTCATACGTACAATAAAACATGCAACAATCAATGAGCGGACGGCGGCAGATTTAATAAAGAACAAAAAACTTAAATTATATGAAAATCCGCCGATTATATCACCCCAACATGAATATAATTATTCATTAAGGAATTATTATTCAATAATAACAAGACGGTCTCAATGTAAGTTTCTCAAATTCGATTTTTTTGATTTTTCGTATTATTATAATTCATCATTACTTTCTGGTGATTTTTTGGATTATTACTATAGTTTATCATTGCTTTCTGTTGATTTTGATTCCACTGGTATGCTAAAACGATTGTCTGGAATTGTGGTTGAAGATTGTGAGAATGGCAATATACCTGTTTTTTTTGAAATTGAATTTATACATGAGGGTGAATTTTATATTCAAAAGATATATTATTTGGATGGCAGTCTGCAACGAAAAGCGATGAAATCAAAATATGGATTTTATATAGGTAAAGAATATGTGTACAATCAAAGAGGAGAACTAATACAAACAATTGACCATGATAAAGGTTATGAGTACACTCCTTATCAATTATTGAATGACAGAATGAGATGGAATGCCAATCACGTTGAAATAGACAAAGAGAATTCCAAATGGATTGTTCGGTTTTATAGTATGTATACAAAAGATAAACGTGAATATGAGGTATTAGAGATTGATGGTAAATCGGGAAAACAAATTGCCGCTTATAACCATATAATATGGACAAAAGAAGACGAGATTGTGCCAGACCTTCTTCCAAAGGATTGTAGATTTTACAAAACACTTAGTGTATGTGATTGTTTGCCAACAGATGAAGAATCTCTTTGTCCTTTTTTAAAGGTCGAAAAAATGCCAGCATATCCAGGAGGAATGAGAGAATTAATTAAGGACATAGAAGAAAACTTGGTATATCCTGAAGATGCGAAAAAAGAAGGTTTACAAGGGACGGTTATTGTTCGTTTTGTTGTAGATAAAGAAGGGCAAATAACTTGCTCAGAAATTACGAGCTCATCTTCTCCTGTATTTGATTCTGCCGCGTTGGATGTTCTTTCTCACTTAAAAACATTTATTCCAGGGGAGCTACATGGAGAAAAAGTGAATGTATATTTTATGGTACCAATTCTGTTTAAATTAGATAAATGATGAAGGTGATTGGGAAATGTACTGTTATTAGGGAAGATTGAGGATTAATAATCCACATCTGCCAAATAGCGCCGTAACAAGAATGTGCAGAAATACGGGAATGTGTAGATGTTATTGTTATATCCGATATTTCCATGACAAAGTTTTATGCCCCAGCGAATGTCTTCGTACGAATCGCTTTTGATTAACGTAGCCAATGATTT
>JAEEGL010407710.1_pt1 | contig 18256 bp, 8 predicted proteins | sample 9134231 | NCBI WGS metagenome assembly JAEEGL01 (sample SAMN16246548, study PRJNA631951) | gut metagenome | biome: gut microbiome; feature: rumen; material: fiber-attached | host: Bos | place: Iran: Karaj | collected 2018-10 | reverse complement strand
TCACTCAGAACGACGGCTATGACATTAACTACGGAACTATCCAAACCACGATGAGCGTTGGTTCGCCCTACGGCAGCAGCACCGTCACGTCATGTACTATGAGTTTGACTCCCATCACAAGCACTACACACATCATCTACCCTGAATATGAGGTAAGGATTGCCGACAATTCCAACATGGACAACTATCAGGTTTTTGACAAGTTTGAATTAAATAATGAAGTCACTTATTATAGCTTTGACCTGGAAAAGGTGAAAATATTTGCCCAACAGCACAATACCAGCAACTTGTATATCCAGCTTTACAGCAACGTAAGCGGAACGGGATATGCTTATTCTATAGTCCGTAATGTCGACTTTGGCTTTGACCTGACCATCAATCCTTACTGGCTCGTGGGTGACTGCGTGGGCGATGGACTATGGACAAACGATAGCGATCCCTACAACAGCAGCATGCTCCCCATGCTTCCTAACGAGGATGGTAATTTCGTCTATGCCGGCTATTTCCCTGCAGGCGGACAATTCATGATTGTCTCCAACCCTGGCAGCTGGACGGGTGTGGTCTATGGCGGCAATGAGTACGGAGGCCAGCAATGGAGCGGGTCAGGTTATCCTCCAAGTGGTGCCAATATAACCATCACCCAGGCGGGTTACTATCACATCTTCCTTTATGCCGCAACTCATGAGCTCACAATCTCATTTATGGGTGAACAACCAACCTATGAGGCAATGGGCATCATTGGTGACTTCAACAATTGGTCGTTGGATGAAGAAATGGGTATGATGAGTTATGATTACGATAATCACAACCACGATTGGAATTCAATACTCTATCTCAACGAAGGAGGAGTTAAGTTCAGGGCCAACTACTCTTGGGGCGATAACTGGGGTGGCAGCACTTTCCCAAGCGGCATAGCCACTAAGAATGGACCTAATATCCCTGTAACACAAGGCTGGCACAAAGTGTACTTCAACGACATCACTGGAGCCTATTTCTTTACACCCACGACATCTCCATACGACAAATAACACAACAATTAAACTCACAAAAGATGCGTCCACTCAAGGGCGCATTTTTTGTTTTATAAAATATTTTCAATATCTGATGCAGTATTCTGCATAGCTTGGTGTTTATTGATTGAGTTCTTTGAATTTCTTGATTTACCTTTGACCAAAAGCGCAAACATATCTCATTGTCTCATTTTTTGTAGAAAATAATTTTTTTTCAAAAAATGATGCAGTAATTTTGCACTTCGTGTGTTTAAATTGAAGCACTATGATGAGTGAACGAGATATCAGTAAAGGCTGCAAGCGGGGCAATGCAAAAGCTCAGCGCGCTCTCTTTGACCGATACTCGCCACTGCTGATGGCAAAAATTTACAGGTATGTGGGCGATGACGACTATGCCAAAGATGTGCTCCAAGACACCTTTGTCAAAGCCTACACTATGATCGACAGCTTTGCTTGGGAGGGTGAAGGCTCGCTGCAAGCGTGGCTCACACGCATTGCGGTGAACACCTCGCTCAACTTCTTGCGCAGCCGCAAGCGACTGAGCGCGTTGACTGTTGACACCGCCGACATTGATGACCCGCCCGACATTGCCGAGGAGGCCACAGCCACACAGGTCAACAGCCTCGACACCAGCACCATCCTTGAGATGGTAGCAGAGCTGCCCGATGGCTACCGCACGGTGTTCAACCTATACTGCCTCGATGGTTACTCCCACAAAGAAATTGCCCAGCAGTTGGGCATTAACGAGAAATCATCATCATCGCAATTAGCTAGAGCAAAAGCCATCTTGGCACAGAAAATCAAGAAATACATTAACGAGCACAACATCGATAACTACTATGAGCAACAATATGAATAATAATGACTGGCTCGACGCTTTGAAGCAAAAAGCCCAAGACGCCACCCGAGAGGTTCCAGAGGGAACGTGGGAGGCTATCGCCAAGTCGGTCGGCAAGCAAGCAGCACCAGTGCGGCAAGCGAGGATTGCTCCTCGCATGTGGCGCGCCGCAGCTGCTGCAGCCGTTGTTGCCATAGTCGCCACCACGGGATTCTATTTGTTCAACAACAAACCCGCCGACAGTGGGCAACTAGCAAAGACACAAGATGACCGCACTCCCTCGGTTGTGGATGAGGCCCCAAGCACAAGCAACGAGCAAATGCCTGCCGTAACCGATGAGACACTGCTAGCTCAGGACAACAGCACTCCGTCGCAACCGTCCGCTACCCTACCCCCGACCTATGACAGAGTCCCACGGCAGGACTACGCTAACCGCACCAACACTCGCCCGATTTCAACCGATGAGGATGAAATAATCAACAATGAGCTATTGGCAGCCAACTTCAACGAGCCTATCGACCTCACCGACTACCCTAACGAGTTCGACCCTGAGAATTACTACTACGACATCGAGACCATGCTGGCGCTTGAAGAACTGTATAACCAGTATGACAACGCCATGAATCAAGATGCGATGGAGCCTTGGAAGAGCTATACCGACAGCACCTATCAGGAGTATCTCGTCTATGATGCCAACGCCCGTAAGGTAGCGCGCGAGAAAATGGCGCTCACCAAGCCTGGCAAGAAGCCAACAATGCTTCTGGCGGCCTATGGTAACGGACTCGTTTCAACCGATCGCAACAGCACCGTTAGCGGCTCTTCGGCGCAGATGCTGCTGCCACCCGCCACGCCTCCACAAGGCATGATGCTCGCCCCTGCGGCACCAGGCGTAACACCCAATGTGGCACCGCCTGTCAACTACGACTACCATCACCACATGCCACTCACCTTTGGTCTTACTTTCAACAAGCGCATCGTGGGAAATCTCTATGGTAACATAGGACTGAACTTCACATCCATGACAAGTGATGTCACCCCCGACAATGGTGGCGACACGTTTAAGCAGGACATCAAGCTGATAGGTATTCCTTTTGGCGTGAGATGGAACTTCTGGCGATATAAGGGTCTCTCCACCTTCGTTGGTGGTGAAGGAATGGTCGAAAGAGTGGTTGACGCCTCATTCGGCAAAGAAGATGTCACCATCAAGCGACTGCAATGGTCGGTACACGCTACCGTCGGAGCGCAATACAATTTCACCAAGCATGTGGGAATATACATAGAGCCCAAACTCTCGCACTACATTACCACCATGCCTCTAAACACCCTGCGCAACGAGCATCCATTCAACTTCAACCTACAGATGGGATTGTCGGTTGATTTCTAAAAAAACGTTAAAATTACAGTGGTTCATGCAGTATTTTCACAGACGCTGTGTTTACAGGTCGGAATCACACTTAATCCATAGCTTTTTTCATGACAGAAAAAGACTAAATAAACAAATAAGGATTTATTAATTACGATGGTTATATTATATTTTTTGAAATCACACTCTTAGTTTTTGATTTGATTTAGAATAACTTCATTTTACTCTTTTTATTTGCAATAGTATTGAGGCCGAGCTGAATTTGTGATAAATCCCTCGGTCTCGTTGTTTTTTTATATTAGCAAAATTATTATTCTATCCAATACTTAGGCGTTGTGGAAGTATTATGCCCAACCACAGCATACGGTGCTTAAAACTCACTACTTAACACTTACAACTTAACACTTACAACTTAACACTTACCTAATATTCCACCTCAATCGACTTGTTGCGCCAGTATTCTGCTTTTTCTTCATCCACCTCCACGCCCCAGCCGTAGGTGTAGCAGTCGGAGAGGGCCAGCTGTGCTGCCAGATGCCCTTGAGTAGCAGCCATGCGGAACCACTCAACGGCAAACTTAGGGTCGGCATCGGTGCCTACGCCCCTAAGATAAATCATTCCCAGCTGATACTGCGCCTCGGGGTCGCCTTTATAGGCTAATACCCTGAGCGAAGGCAAACTGCCATCATTCTCAATATTTCCGCTAGTGTTATCTATTGTTGAGTAGTCACTGTCGATGTAGGTAACGTCGGCAGGACTGATAATCTGAGGTTTCTCGTTAGTGGTTGTCTCACCGTAATAGTCGTGGAGGATGAGGTTGCCCTTGCGCATCGTCCAGTCACCAAGCAGATCAATCACATTAAGCCCTAGCAGCAGCGGCGCCTTTTGTGATACAGCGATAATGGCTTCTACATTGGTCAACAGACGGTTGCCCACCTTAACCTGCCTGAGAATCACTGTGGCGTTGTTGTCAACCACACCATTAGCGTTACGAGTTTGTGTGGTGCCTTTAAAGTCATTGCGGTTCAATGCTCGCTTTGCCAGCAGTTCGTTGGCAAACTCCTGCGAGAGGCTAGTCTTGGCGGCACCAGTATCGAAGATGAAATCTTTCTTTACGCCATTGATTACACATGGGATATAATACACGCCACTCCTACGCTTCATTTTCACGATGTGGTCACCTGCTGTAGCATTTATTACCACTGCCACAATCAAGATTAGCAACACACTTAGTCGCTTGGTTTTATTAGGAAGATGATGATGGAATTTCATATATCTGTTTTGTTGAATGCACAAAATTATCACATTTTTTTCAGTCATGCAAACTGCCGCCTTAAAAGTTGAAAAAAACAGACCAAAAACGCAAACGTTTGCACCTTTTTTGGCGTAATATATAATGAATTACAACAAATGGTTTTCTCTATTATCAGTAACTTTGCTTGCCAAATTAGCCAAAACAAAATCCCAAACTATAACAACATGAAAAAAATCTATCTATCATTAGCATCATTGGTCATTGCCATAAGCGCAATGGCACAGGGATGGCCTGCCAACTATGGTGGCATCATGCTGCAAGGGTTCTACTGGGACAGTTACGAATACACCAAGTGGGATAACCTAACAGCACGCAGCGAGGAGCTGGGATCGATTTTCGACCTTATATGGGTACCCAACTCGGCGATGACACGTGGCGGCAACACCTATCAAACCATGGGGTATATGCCCTACTTGTGGCTCAGACATACAACCGTCTTTGGCGGTCAGAGCAAACTCGTGAGAATGATTCAGACCTACGGCGCCATGGGCACCGGCATCATTGAGGACGTAGTGCTCAATCACAAGGATGCCAAAGCCTTAGAAGGCGACGGATATCTTGCATTCCAGGACGAGACTGCGGGCACCTACAGTGTTACATGGGACAATGTGAACTACACAGGCATTGTGTGCAACGATGACGTGGAAGGCGGTGGCGGAAACTACGACACCGGCGAAGGATTTGACGGCGCACGCGACCTGGACCACACCAACTCACGCGTGCAGCAAAACTGCATCACCTATCAGCGTTTCTTGCTCGACTCGCTTGGATATGTGGGCTTCCGTCTTGACATGACTAAGGGTTATGCGCCTCAATACACTGGCAAGTATAACGCTGCCACCAACCCCATCTTCTCGGTGGGAGAGTATTTCGACGGCAACACCGACCTCCTCAAGCAGTGGATTAACGGCACTACCGTGAACGGAGCCATCCAAAGCGGCACCTTCGACTTCGCCCTTAAGTTTGCCATCAACGACGCATTTGGCGGCGGCAACTGGGGAGCTTTGAACCTTGCCGGACTTATCGCCGACGACAACTACAAGCGCTATGCCGTGACCTTCGTCGATAACCACGACACCAACGAGGACCACAACAAGTGCGGTGGCAACATCGAGGCTGCAAACGCTTTCATCCTTGCCATGCCCGGCACGCCTTGCGTCTTCAGCAAGCACTATGAGGAGTACAAAGAAGCTATCACCAACATGATTAAGGGTCGCCGCGCTTGCCATGTTACCAACATGAGCAGCTGCACCAGCAGTTCGGTGAGCGGTGGCATAATTTTCACCACCACTGGTTCGGTGGGCGACGTGATGGTGCGCCTTGGCTCGGCAGCATCGAGCAACCCAGGCACTGGGTGGCAACTCGTGCAAAGTGGCACCAACTATGCCTTCTACATCACTGACGGCATCGACTGGGTTAACAGCGAGAAAATAGGCAAGATTGTGGGCTACCCCGTCATTGACAAACCCAGTGGCGTGTATGCCAACTCGGTGACAGTGAAAATCAAACCTTCGATGGCAAGCACCACTTTGGTATATACCACCGACGGCACTAACCCCACTCCCGAGAGCGCTCAAATCACTGGCCCCACTACCCTCACCTTCACAGAGACCACAACCCTCAAGGTGAGCGCAATCATGGACGGCGAGGTTAACGATATCGTTACACGCAACTACATCATTAGCGATGCCGATCCTAACAGCATCACAATTTATGTCAAGGCCGACAATGCCTATCTTTATGCTTGGGACGACGGAGGCACACCACTCAATGGCGAGTGGCCAGGCACTCAATTGACTCAAAAACGCACCGTTGGTGGTGTGGAGTTCTTTTACAAGACATTCGCAAAACCCAGTACTGACTACAGCATCAACTTCCTGCTCAACAATGGCGATGGCGATGAGAGCAAGACCGAAGACGTGACCAGTGTTTCGGGCGATGTGTTCTACACCTTTAGCGATGGCGATGCTCGCGACCTGAGCAACATCTATCTGGCTGAGCTCTACAACCCATTTGTGTGCATCGACAAGCCCAGCGGTGACCTGCCTGCCAATAAGAAGGTTTACATCAACGCCAGCTATGGCGACGCCAAGATTGTTTATACCACCGACGGCAGCGAACCTACAGCAGCAAGCCAGCAGGCTACTGCCATGAAGGAACTATCGTTCACTACAGTTGGCGAACAAGTGACCGTGAAAGCAGGATTGCTTATCAACGATGAGGTGAAGGGCGTGGTGACTCGCGACTACAAGGTTGTGGAGGCCACAAGCGAAGGTGGTGGCAACACCAGCAACACCTTGACAATATATTGCAAGGCCACCAGCGCGCCCTATATCTACTCATGGGAGGATAACGGAACACAGCACAACGGTGACTGGCCAGGAACCAAGATGACCACCAGCGAGACTATCGACGGCGTGAAGTGGTGGACCTACACCTACGACGTGAAGCCCATCAACATCATCTTCAACGACGGCAATGGCAATCAAACTGGCAATATTGTTGGTCTAACTAGCGACAGCTACTTTGAGTATAACGGTACAACTACCGCCACCAATGTAACTTCGCAGCACACAGACCTCTCCACTGCCGACATCCCATCGTGTGCTACCTGGATTGACGGACAGCAGTTTGTTTACTTCGAGGCCAACAACTACTATGAGCCCTACACCTGGATTTGGAACAATGGTGGCGCCAACTTCACTGGTGGCGCATGGCCTGGAACTGCACTCATCGACGTGATTGGCGTAGCGCCTAGCGGAAAGAACATCTACCGATGGACCACCAGCCGCCAAGATGTGCCTACAGGCATCATTTTCAGCAACTATGGATGGCCACAAACTAGTGACTATGAGTTTGTAAATGGCGGTTACTACACCGAGAGCGGTCTCATAGGAGTCATCGAGGCTATTCCAGTAGTTCATGGAGACGTAAATGGCGATGGCGTGGTTACAGCTGCCGACATTACTGCCATCTACGACATTCTCCTCGGCGTGAACAACAAATATGAGGAGACTGCCGACGTAACAGGCGATGGTGTGGTAACAGCAGCCGACATCACTGCAGTATATAGCATCCTGCTGGAAAGCAAATAATGCTTGATGCATAATGAAAAAATGAGACTCGGGGAATCCTGAGTCTCTTTTTTTGATTCTATTCATCATTAGTTTGGCAAAAATAAAATGCAGCATATCAGCTACTCACATGAAATAGGGGAGCGTGAGCAAAGCTACTGAGGGGAATGTCAACCTTTTTGATTTTCAAAAAATGTTTTATTTTCCTCCCTCAATCTTAGAGGGAAAACCGTAACACATTGAGGACAAGAAAAATAATTCAGCGAACTTATATTATTTATATTTTTAGTTCTTAGATATAATGCTCACTATCAAATAAAATCCATTATGTATGTTATAACACTTCAAAGACAACTGCACACCATGTCACTAAACGATTCATAACAAATTCATAGCAAATATCAATTTTTGATATTTATTTTGCAAAAATGTTCATTATTAATATTTTTTTTATTATCTTTGTATGGTAAAGTTATTATGTGTTTGGAATTTTATGAATGAAGATGTTGACTCTCAATGAACTGTGGAAATTAAATAACTTTCTATTATCTAAAACTAAATACTAACTAATCAAAACATTAAATTTATGGAGATTAAAAAACTAATTACAGCTTTTATTTTACTGATATTGTGCATTGGTTACAATTCATGCAGTAAAGACGAGATTGACAACATTACAGATAATAACTATGCAAAAATCTGTGAGAGAGCTTCAGACATTGATTACACTATTGTAGAGCAATACTTTAACAAGTGTAAATCTCTTGATGAATTAATGAAATACGCTGATGAGATTAAAGCAATCAAAGGCGTTGAAGATGTATACTCTAACGGAACCACAACAATGTTTGTCAAGATAAAGGATTTCCGCACGATGTGCTATTCTTATTATCCAAAGCCCGCTAAAATAAGTGGCACTAAGGAACAGATGACAGAAAGTCAACTTAAAGCCTCTCCTAATTCACAAAACGATGGAGTTGTATACGAGAGTCAAGACAAGATAGACAAAGATATGTTGATTGTGACTCCAACATATAAAGGAGATGAACTTACTGAAGAACTAGGAGAGTATATTTATCCTGGTCTTTCCGAGCGTTTCTCAAAGGCTGGATTCCAGAAACCGGAAGTTGTGAACTGGCCTAATGCCGATGTAGAATTCTTTAGAAACGGTATTTTCGAATGCGATTATTTGTTTTTAATAACACATGGCGCTTATGATCCTAAACTGCAGTCACATTGGTTGATGACATCTGTAGATATACCTCGTGATGACAAAGGTAAAGTAAATCCAGTATTTTATGAAAAGTATAAAGACTATCCTGAAGATCAAGTTAGGTTCAACACCTATTATGAAAAAGAGAATCAATATGTGCCCGTAGATAAGATTATAGTATCTGAAAATTTTATAGAAACATCATCAAGACAGTTTAAGCATCCAGGAAAAGCTATCGTTTTCAATGTTGCATGTGAATCAATGAAAGGTCCAAGTGCTACTGAGATAGACTCTGTTAATTTTAGTCTTTCAAGAGTTTTTGAGCTTAAAGGCGCTGGGACTTATCTCGGTTATGATGAAACAAATGGTGTTGGACATATGGCAGGTATAGAATATTGGACTAGATTATTATCAGGAATGTCAGTAAAAAGCGCCTATGAAGATTTGAGTTTTAGTTTACGTCATAATTATCTTGTTTATGATGGTAGAGCCTTTTGGGCAGATTTAAAGCTCCATGCTCCACAAATGAATGAAACAAGCATAAATCAACCTGAAATCACATATATAGACTCATCCGACGACAATGGACTTCGGATTGATTTATATGCAAGAAATTACATTGAATCAATTGTTTTGAAACCAAATGATGATTATTATTATGTTGAAAATACTAATAATCTTCCTTTACGATTTGGATTTGAATTAAGTAAAGACGAGCAATTCACCGATGTGATTTCTCTTGGCAAAAAAAGCATTGGTGATGAGGGATGCACATGGGACACAAACTATGGTAAGCTGAATGATAGTTATGGTGGCCATTATTATATGTTATCACTAACTCAGTCATTAACCTATAATGTTTCTCAGTCCAATTCTGTGATTGAGCCTGAGACTACTTATTGGGCACGTGCTTATGTTTATGATGGCACTGGTTACTGCTACAGTCGCCCCGTTTCGTTCACCACAGGCGAATATAGTCGCATTGATAATGTAATTCCACCTGAAATCCGTAACCAGATGGATCCATACATTACTATCTATGATGGAAATACACCTCCCAACATTGAGGGAGAATACCTGTTGAGTCCTGATGAATTAGTATTTGACTCTGAGAATGATTTTGAAATTGGACATATATTTGCAGACTTGTATTTTAAGTTCTATAACCAGAATATGCATAGCAACACACTTGATTACAAGGAAAAACAAGGATATTCAGAGTCCATAGGCACTGGCGCATTCATCAGCGGTTCGGGCAACAATTTCAGTGTATTTTTCAATACAGAAGGAATTGGACATAAGGAAGATTATGATATTAACTATAAGACAGCTTTGGTGATTTCAGGCACCAAAGATGAACAAGGCATTCGTAATCTAGAGTATGCTTTTGTGATGGTTGATAAGTCTTCTGACCCGAAACCTTATTTTATTCCTGTTGGTGCTTTCAGAGTGTTTAAGGATGGTGACAATATCAGTTCGTATGTAACATGGAGTGTTGCCAAGAATCATCTGCGCAAAACTGCAAATCGTCCAACTATGATTGAAAAGCGCAAAAAGAAATCAGGTTTAAAATAGAGTTTTTTTCTTAGACCAAATAAATGAAAATGAGGGTGCGTCAATTCACCCTCATTTTGTTTTTTATTCCTCTCTTTAATATCTTTTTAGAGCGTTGCCAGCGAGTCACTGTGCAGTGCGAAGGCTTCGGCAGCTAGGCAGCGGCTCTCGATGCCACGGAAATGCTCCATTGTGGTGTGCCAGCCGTCGTAGAGGGCTTGCATGCCCTGACTCACATGGCAATTGCAAGCCTCGTGCTTGCGCTCAAGCACCGCCTCGATGTTTACCCAGTGAGTAGGATGGAACATCTGCGTCTGCTCGCCTGTCATCACCTCAAAGTAGTAGAGTTTGAACCTGCGGTCGAGTCGTCGCCAGGCGTCGAGAACCAGTGTGCCACACACGGCATGGTCGCGATGAGCGTCGATGGGCCAGTGGGTGAGCACCACATCGGGGTTCTCGCGGTCGATTAGTTCGCGCATTTCCTTATAACGCTCCAGATTCACCTCCGTATTGCCGTCAATCTGATTCATGAAAATGTGACGAGCACCGGTGATTTGGCAAGCGTTCTCACTCTCCACCACACGTATGGCGGCAGCCTCGTCATGGCTCTTGCCGGCGATGCCAGCCTCGCCGCGGGTGAGATAAACACACACCACCTCATGCCCAGCATCGGCGAGCAGACACATAGTGCCTCCACACCCCGTCTCAGGGTCATCGGGGTGCGCCCCAATAACCAGTATCTTGCGGCGTCGCTTTGAGTTGTCACCACTTACAGCTTGTGCTGCCAAAGGAATCCCCAGCACAGTAGCCCCTAAAGCCGCCGTGCCCACAGTCTTTATCATGTCTCGTCGATTCATAGTATTAATTATTTTTCTCCACAAATATAGCAAAATTCCTTGACATCAACATTTTCACAACCAACAAAAGCATTTCTTTTGGAAAAAAAGACAGTATTGACTATCAATACTGAGTAATAAGGCCAACCTTTACTGGTAGGTCTTTTTCTTTTAATGCTAATTAGTCGAATTATAGATGTCTGAAAATGTCGTTTTCATTTTTTTGCTGATTTTGCGATTAAACTGTTGCATTATTGTATTATTTTCTTTATATTTGCAACTAAAATGAAGGCTAAAACTAAAACCTAATATTAATAACTAAAACTTAACGCTTATGAAAAAGATTCTACTATTAATGGTGGCATTGCTCGCCACAACGGCTGTATGGGCCGAGGACTATATCACCGAGGTGATGGTAATTGGCGGAACCCAGAGTGAAATGGACATACTGCTTCCTTCATACTCGGCACAAGGTTGGACAATCATAGAAAATGACCTTAATGCCGGTTGTGGCTCAGGCAGCGACTATATCTATCTGCTCTGTAAGAAGGCAAGTGAAACTGACGATAATGCCACTTTCATCTCTGATTTTATAATCAGTAATGCAAGTGGCACTGTCCCCGAGAGTCTCACATACAGTGGACGCACCTTTTATCTCGTGCCATTTGATGGCAGCGTCTATTTTAAGAGTGTGCAAGGTGACCTGAACAGCCATTGTCGCTCGGGCAGCGCAAACATCCATCTCTACTATACAAGAGATTATCACACCGACGGGTTGCACTACAATACCGTTAAGTCCATCAGTTTCAACGCCACACAAGAAGGTGGTGTGCCCCTTGCTTACGAAACCGAAGGTTATGACCTCAACACGGGTTGCGGCTCGGGTAGCGAATACATTTATATGCACCTCAACAAGTCTCAAGGTTGGACAATTTTTGCCAACACTGCCGGAACTGAGTGTTATATCAACGGTTTTGAAGGTCCAAAAAAAGTTCTTACATTTTTAGGTATACCAATCGACATCGATGGGGCAACAGTAATTGGCATAGACATGTCTTTCAGCGACTTTACAAACCTTGAGACGATGGGGTTTAGTCTTCAATCTTCTATTGATCAGATGCCGTCATTGCAAGGCTGTTCAAAGTTTTACAATGTCCAAACTGGTTATACTAATTACAAAACTCCTCCTTCTATAACAAGTATCCGTGGTCATGCTTTCGCTGGCACGGCTATTGAGCAAATAACATTTACTTCAGTCACAAGTGTTGGCCCCGATGTTTTTGCTGGATGCAGTAATCTGTCATCTGTCACGTTCCAGAAATCACCTGTCCTTATTGAAAATGGTGCTTTCGACAACATCAGTTCAAACTGCCAAGTATCATATCCAGGTTCTATTGAAGACTGGAGCGCAATAATGTATATGTTCTCACCAAACTTGGTTGTTAAAAATGGCACATCGTGGTATTGCGGCTGGTGTGGAGGAGCAGATATTAACAGCTATGATTATCTTTACTGGACGCTGAATAATGCTAATCTGAAAATATCTTCTTATGGTGATTTATGGGAGAATTACCTCGACCAGCAGGTCATCACCACCCATAATTGGGTTGGAAAGTTAATAAATAATATAACTTTGGAGAGGGTTTATTCCATCGGGGAAAGGGAATTTGAGAATCTTCGTGCTCTGAAAAATGTGTATGTCGACCCCACACTGCATTTTATTGGAAAAGAGGTCTTCTCTGGTTGCATTAATTTGAAAGATATTTGGTTTGATGGCAACCAACAGCAGTGGAACGCTGTAGCGAAGGACGCTAATTGGAAGGACGGAACATCCAACCTGGTTGAGCACTGGCACTGCACTGTGACTTTCAACGCCAACGGGCACGGAACAACTCCCGACCCAAAGACTATTCAGTGGACCAACCTCGACAAGGTGGATGAACCCGAACCTCTGGTAGCCGATGGCTACAACTTCCTTGGATGGTTCACCGATGCTGAATGCACCAACCAGTGGGATTTCAACAACGTGGTTCCCGGCGACATGACACTCTATGCCAAGTGGGAGGCAACAGAATATGCTGTTAACGTGAGCGATGCCATTGAGCACGGCACGGTAACTGCCGACAAACAGACAGCAGCACAGGGCGAGACTGTGACACTGACTGTAACGCCCGATAACGGCTACCAACTCGAAGCGCTTACCGTTATGAACGGCTCTACAGCTGTAGCAACCACACCGAGTGACGTGGAAGGCATATATACATTTGTGATGCCTGGCGCTCCAGTAACCGTCAACGCTACATTCGTCGAGATTCCTTCAGTTGTTCTTGGCGACGTGAACGGCGATGGCGAGGTGACCACGGTAGATATCACCGCCATCTACAACTATCTGCTCAACGGCGACGAGACATTCATTGCCACCAGCGACGTGGATGGCGACGGCTACATCACTTCAGTCGATATCACCTTCATCTACAACATCCTGCTGGGCAATTAGTCAATGCACAATGCATAAAAAACGTCGCCAACTCCTTTGGCGGCGTTTTTTATTATTAAAGGGAGGTGGGGAACATCTAAACACTAAACTCTAACCTTTAAACTTCAAAATCTTGATTTCGACCACCGACTTTGCAAACGTTTTCACACTTTATTCTACATTATTATATTAATTAATTGATATATATCGTTTAATTATTTGTAATTTTACTCACTGGAAAAACAAATAAATAATATATATACAACTATGAAACTTATTTTCAATCTCGACTATCAGACTATCTTTGGAGAGGAGATAGTACTGCACATCGACGACAGCCAGCTCGACTTCCTTGACAGAGCCCACAAGATGACAACTACCGACGGACGCCGTTGGACTTGCGAGGTCTCTTATCCTGGAGTGAGCGGACGTCACATCGACTACTACTACAGTGTGAACCGCGGTGACGAGGAGATGCGTCATGAGTGGCAGACAGTGCCTCACCGACTCATCTTCTCATGCGCTAAAGCTAAGCGCTACACCATCTATGACCACTGGCTTGACCTTCCCGAGGACAGCTACCTCTACAGCAGTGCGTTTACCGACTGCCTTGCTGAGCGTCCCATGAGCAAGTTCGCCAGCACAGGTTTTGGCAAGACCGCCATTATCAATGTGCGTGCACCACAGCTTGCAGGCAACCAGCGACTGTTGCTTTGCGGCGAGGGTCCTGCCCTGGGTGACTGGAGTGCTAAGCGCGGTCTAGAGATGACCGAGATCACCCACAACCAGTGGGCCATCAAGCTCAACACCTCTAAGCTCGCCAGCAACCACATCGTCTTCAAATTTGTCGCTATCAACGACAAGGGCGACTTCTGCTGGGAGGAGTGTGACAACCGCAGCATCGAGTTCCCAGAACTCGCCACTGGCGAAGTAGTAAGCTATGAGTTGGCACAAGCTACATTCCCACTTCCTGCTTGGCGCATTGCCGGCACAGTGATTCCTATCTTCTCTATGCGCAGCAAGCAAAGCGCAGGTGTGGGTGACTTTGGTGACCTCAAAAAGATGATTGACTGGATGGAGAAAACAGGCCAACGTGCCCTGCAGGTACTTCCCATCAACGACACAACCATCACCAAGACATGGACCGACAGCTATCCCTACAACAGCATTTCGATCTATGCCCTGCACCCCATGTATGTTGACCTTCGTCAACTTCCAGCCCTCAAGGACGTGGAGAAGATGAAGAACTACCTTGCCGAAGGCAAAGAACTCAACGCATTGCCACAGATTGACTATGAGCGCGTAAATAAACTAAAGCTCTCTTACCTGCGCGACGTGTGGGCTCAAGATGGCGAGAAGATTGTCAAGGGCAACGACTACAAGAACTTCTACAATGCTAACAAGCGTTGGCTCGTGCCCTACGCTGCTTTCTGTGTGCTGCGCGACAAGTTTGGCACCGCCAATTTCAAGGAGTGGCCCAACTACCGCCAATTTACCCCATCGCTCAAGAAGAGCGTGGAGGATGCTACTACCGACATGGGCCGTGAAGCTGCATTCTGGATGTTTGTTCAGTTTGAACTGAGTGTTCAGATGAAAGCTGCTCATGAGTATGCTCGCAGCAAGCACGTGATTCTAAAGGGCGACATCCCCATCGGCATCAGCCCCAACGGCTGCGACGCATGGGTAGAGCCCAACTACTTCAACATGAACGGTCAAGCTGGTGCTCCACCCGATGCTTTCAGCGCCGATGGTCAAAACTGGGGCTTCCCCACCTACAACTGGGATGAGATGCTCAAGGACGGATGCCAGTGGTGGGTTCGCCGCTTCCAGAATATGAGCGAATATTTCGACGCCTACCGCATCGACCACGTGCTCGGTTTCTTCCGCATCTGGGAGATTCCTATCAGTTCGGTTCAAGGTTTGCTTGGCCAGTTCTCACCAGCCCTTGGCATGACTCGCGAGGAGGTTGAGGGCTACGGATTGCACTGGCAGGAAGAGTTCTTCACCGAGCCATTCATCGCCGACTGGATTATCGACCGCGTATTTGGTCCTCACGCTCAGCGCGTGCGTGACACCTTCTTGCAGCACTCTCACGACGACATCTGGAAGATGCGTCCTGAGTTCGATACTCAGCGCAAGATAGAGGCAGCCTTCGCCGGCAAGACCACCGACGACGACAAGTGGGTGCGCGACGGACTTTACTCGCTCATCAACAATGTGCTCTTCGTGCGTGACCGCAAGGATCCTAACAAGTTCCATCCACGCATCACCGCACAACTCGCACTCATCTATGAGGCATTGTGGGATAGCGACAAGGATGCCTTCAACCGCCTCTACAATGACTACTACTATCGACGCAACAACCGCTTCTGGTATCACGAGGCGATGAAGAAGTTGCCACGCTTGGTTCAGGCAACACGCATGCTTGTGTGCGCCGAGGACCTCGGCATGGTGCCTGACTGCGTGCCCTGGGTAATGAACGAACTTAAGATTTTGAGTCTTGAGATTCAATCGATGCCCAAGGACAACAAACTCAAGTTTGGTCACCTCCAGAGCAATCCTTACCGCTCGGTAAGCACCATCAGCACTCACGACATGAGCACTCTGCGCCAGTGGTGGGATGAAGACTGGCAGCTCTCGCAAGAGTATTATAACGAGGTGATGTGGAAATCGGGACCCGCTCCTCATCCACTGCCCGGATGGCTGGCTCGCGACATCGTGGCTCAGCACCTCTACAGCCCATCGATGCTGTGCTTGCTGAGTCTGCAAGACTGGCTCTCGATTGACGAAGACCTGCGCTTGCCCGATGCCAACGCCGAGCGCATCAATGTGCCTGCCAACCCACGCCACTATTGGCGCTACCGCATGCACATGACCATCGAGGACTTGATGGAGAACAGCGAGTTCAATGCTAAGGTTAAGCAACTCATCGCTCAAAGCTATCGTTAATTTTAACCAAGAGGTTCTAGGCATTCTAGATATTCTAGAGTTTCTAGAACCTCTTACCTAATACCAACTACATTTATATGAAACTAAAAATAACAGTTACATTAGTAGCGCTTTTTGCCATGCTCACAGCAGGCGCCCAGCAGGTAAGTTCTCCCAATGGCAACGTGCAGGTGAATTTCTCTATTGACCAGGGTCGTCCCACCTACGAGATGCTATATAAGGGCAAGAAAGTGATAAATCCCAGCCACTTGGGATTTGAACTTGCGCGCGACAAGCACGCTAGCAAGGCTATGGACGAGACCGATCTGCTCGACGGCTTCACTGTGACCAATTCGCAGGTTACTTCGCACGACGACACATGGACTCCAGTGTGGGGCCAATACAAGACTATCCGCAACAACTACAACGAACTTGAGGTCAACCTCTATCAGCAGAGCGCCAACCGCCACATGATAATCCGCTTCCGCGTCTATGACGATGGCATGGGATTCCGCTACGAGTTTCCATTGCAGAAGGACCTCAACTACTTCATCATCAAGGAAGAGAAGAGCGAGTTTGCCATGACAGGCAACCACCGCGCTTGGTGGATTGCTGGTGACTACGACACTCAGGAATATCCCGTTCAGGTAACCCGCTTGAGCGACATCCGTGGCCGCATCACCGCCTGTGCACGATGGGACAAGCCCAATGGCGTGGGCATTCGCCGCACCGACTACACTGAGGACCGCATGCGCGACGCTGTGGTGTGGGACAACGCTTCACAAACAGTGTTCTCACCAACAGGCGTGCAGACATCCCTTCAGCTCAAGACCGATGACGGCATCTACCTCAACCTGCACGAAGCAGCACTCGTCAATTATGGCGCTATGCACCTGAATCTTGACGACAAGAACATGGTGTTCACATCATGGATCACCCCCGATGCTACTGGCTACAAGGGTTGTATGCAGGCACCATGCCAAACTCCTTGGCGCACCGTGATGGTGAGCGATGATGCTCGCGACATGCTCGCCTCGAGCCTCATTCTCAACCTTAACGAGCCGTGCAAAATTGAGGACACCAGCTGGATTCATCCAACAAAATACTGCGGCGTGTGGTGGGAGATGATCGTGGGCCATGGCGCATGGAACTACACCGACGAGTTCCCCAGCGTGAAACTCGGTCAGACCGACTATTCCAAAGCTAAACCCAACGGCCGCCATCGCGCCAACACCGAGGAAGTGAAGCGCTACATCGACTTCGCCGCCAACAACGGCCTCGACCAAGTGTTGGTTGAGGGTTGGAACATAGGTTGGGAAGACTGGGCATGCATGTGGAAGGCCGATGTCTTCGACTTCGTAACCCCATACCCCGATTTCGATATTAAATACCTCAACGATTACGCACATAGCAAGGGCGTGAAGCTGATGATGCACCACGAGACCAGCTCTAGCGTGATAAACTATGAGCGTCATCTCGAGAAAGCCTATCAGCTAATGAACGACTACGGCTACGATGCCGTGAAGAGCGGATATGTGGGCGACATAATCCCACGTGGCGACTTCCACTATAGCCAGTCGATGAACAACCACTATCTCTATGTGCTTCAGGAGGCTGCCAAGCACCACATTATGGTCAACGCCCACGAG
>JAEEGL016142997.1_pt1 | contig 18257 bp, 17 predicted proteins | sample 9134231 | NCBI WGS metagenome assembly JAEEGL01 (sample SAMN16246548, study PRJNA631951) | gut metagenome | biome: gut microbiome; feature: rumen; material: fiber-attached | host: Bos | place: Iran: Karaj | collected 2018-10 | reverse complement strand
TCAAATCCCTTCAGACTGTAAATATTCTCCTGCTTATTCACTTTGTCCCCCGATCCTTACGACTCCTCGCCGACTTCACGCACAAAGATCTCGTGTAATGACAGCTCGGTAAGATCAAATCTTACAATATTGATACCTGCACGGACCAGCTCAGCCAGCAGTTCATTCGCCTGGGCATCTCCGGTAACCCGGATCTGATACTCGAATTCCTTCTCGGAGAGCACTTCAACACCCACTTTCTCAAGGTATGTTGTGATATCCTGTTCAACCTTGAGCAAGAGATTTACCCTGCCATAGGACTTTTTGATATCGTTAAGATTGCCTGTAACAACTGCCTTCGAGCGATGCAATATGGTGATATCGGTGCAGAACTCCTCCACAACTTCCATCTGATGGCTGGACATTATGATATATTTGCCTGCAGCGATCTGCTCACGGACAACCTCTTTTAAAATGTCCGTATTCACGGGATCGAGACCGGAAAACGGCTCATCCAGTACCAGAAGCTGCGGATCCGATATCATGGCGATCAAAAACTGTATCTTCTGCTGATTACCTTTTGACAGCTGATCCGGGCTCTGAAGCTTGAACTTCTTTTTTACGAGGGCACCTCTTTGTTTTTTGGAGGTTTCCTCAGATCCTGAACCGTTTGCCTCTGCCATGGCAGCCGCCTTCTCCGGATAAAGATACTCCTCGACCTTGAGGCGTTCTGCCCAGTAAGCCATTCTCTCGTCAATGGTCTTCCTGTCTATACCTTTAAGTTCACCGAAATATCTGATCTGATCCACCAGCGCATATTTGGGATAAAGACCTCTCTCCTCAGCCAGATATCCGATATTGCAGGTATCGAAGTTCAGGGGCTTTCCGTCCCAGGACACCTCACCGCCGTCTTTATCCAACATACCTAAGATCATCCTGATAGATGTGGTCTTTCCGGCTCCGTTGGTACCCAGTAATGCGTACACTCCGGGTTTTTCCATAGAGAAGCTCACATCATCCACCACGACCTTCTCTCCGTATTTTTTGTGAAGATTTTTAACTGTCAGTGCCATTTTCTCTCCCTTATCATCAGGCGGGAAGCCGGGTCTTTTGAGACCGCGGTTTCCGCCGTTTTATACATCAGTTATTTCAGAAACAAAGATGTTATACCGCCGAATCGATAGCCTTCGCCAGCTGGTCGGCGCAGGATGTTCCCTTCATCCCGCAAAGGTTTCCTCTCAGGATGTCCGCCGTATCGGCCGCATCTTTTCCCTCTACCAGTTTTCCTATGGCCTTGAGATTGCCGTTGCAGCCTCCCATGAATTTCAGATTATGAAGCTTATTGTCATCATCCAGGTCAAAGTCGATCTGCATGGCACAAACGCCCTGCGGTGTAAAAGAAATATGTTTCACCTTTATGCCCTCCTTAACATTCCAAACAAACAAAACGCCCCTATTATAGCCAGTAACGGGACTGCGATATAGATCAGTCCGGCCACAAAAAGTCCCACCAGTATTATCGGTAGAAATACCACTGTGAAAACGATCTTTGTAATGCCCCATGCTGCTCTTATCGCAAAAGCAAAAACCTCACCGAATACAGCTATCAGACACAATACGAACAGTAAACTCAACATAATGTCCACCTCCTTATGACGTAAGTCTTCACAACTCTCTTTTTATCACTTGTATTCAACGGGAATGTATCCGATCCCCGAACCAATATGTCCTGTTACCGCATATGTTATATCAGGCATATGAGATCATTCAAGTGCAAAAAGAGCGGAATAAACTGTCCTAATTCGCAGACCTGTAACTCTACTGCTGATCGTTCTCCGTCGCAAGACTTATGTAATGGCAGATCTCTTCCAATTTTTCCGTATCATAGCTGTCATACTGCAAAGTATAATCATAATCCTCTGCAAGATCTGTGGATACAGACGGATCCTGTGCTATTGTCTCTGCCATGGGCTTCACCACGGACAGACATTCTTCAAAATCCGCTCTGATATCAGCCGCACCGCTCTCAGTCATCTCATCAAACCATGCGTTGGTATCGGCTGTAATATCATCGCCTGAGATCTTACCGCCATATGTCTCCGAAAAATCCAGCAGCTCCTTGGCTGCCAATTCAAGGCGGATACTGCTGCCCGCCGTCCCCGGAGCCGCAGAGTATATCCCCTCCAGAACAATTAAAAACTCTTCAGCCGACTTTTCCTCATCAACTGTATCTTCCTGATCTTCCCCGGCCGTATCCTCTGTCCCGGGTTCCTGGCTTACTCCGTTCTCACTGTCGGCATTGTCTACGTCAGTGTTTTCTCCATCTGTATTGACAGCTTCAGCATTTTCACTGTCATTATTATCTCCGTCCGAAACCTCACCGGTGTTATCTTGCGGATCATCACCGTCAACATGTGTATCTGCGTCCTGCGTTACCTTAATACCGGATGTCGTACACCCACAGACCGACACGGATAAAACTGCCGCCATACACATGAGCTGTACATATTTCACCGCTTTTTTCATATCTAATCGTCTCCCTTGCTGTCATTGACCAATTTAATCTATCACTCCTCAAAGAAACTGTCGTCCAAAACATCCATTAAAGGTCCTGTCGCAGGCTGTTCCGTTGCAGGCTGTTCCGTCGTCGGCTGCTCTGTCACAGACTGTTCTGTCACAGGCTGTTCTGTGGCAGACACTTCCTCCGAAACAGTCTCACATGAATCTTCATTTACAGTTTCAGCACTGCTGCCCACAGCCACAACAACCGAGTCTTTAAGGAAATCCCTGAATTTCCCGGCCTCGGCGAGCCCCTCGCTGCTAAGGCTCACATGTATGTCAAATTCCCGGATAAGATCCAGATAAAAATTTGTGGTCGACTGCAGATAGTACGGCACGATCCACAGAAATCCTATGCCAAAGGACAGTATTCCCAACAGACACCACCCCACAAAACTCAGATCCATCAATAGAAGCCTGATGCGGTTACCCTTCATGAGCGAAAAGCTCTTTGAGATACACCCAGTAACCGATAGATTCGGGTTATCTATCAGCAGATAAAACGCCGGGAAAAACGACAGCGTAATGTAAATAGCGGCGATCCCGCCGATGACCAGCAAAAACAGGACCATGCCGTTTGCATCCGACATTGCATCCTCCGATAAGAAATGAGCCGATCCGCTCATGCTCTGTCCCATGACCACCAGCTTCATGGACTCCGTGATAAGCGCCGGCAAAAACGGAATCGCGGTCACGACAAACATCACTGCCGACAGTCCCAGGAATCTGTTGGCGTTCCTGAAGGGTTCGAACACCCTCTGCCAGTTGGAACGTCTTCGTCTTGCAATATCCAGATGCACCGTCATAAGACCGGCATTCAAAACATAATCCAGTATCGCTAACAGTATGTTCACTGCCAGAAACACAGAGGAATTCTCTCCCGCAACATATTCAAATATCATGGATATAGCCATGGTGATGGCTCCCGTCACACAAAGAGCCGCAATAGTCACCTTGTAATTGCCCAGCAAAAACGCCCTGGCCATATTCTTTAATTCACTGTTTTTTCTGTTCATAACGATCAAAATCCTAATACAAAAAATGTAACTATTCAGAACCAAGCTCGAAAATCAAAGATTTTCTCGCTGTTTGGTTCTCACCAAAGAAATTTATATAAAAATCCCCTTGTGAATGCAAGCATTCAACGGGTCTTTTTACATAAATTACCTTGGTTCTGAATAGTTACCAAAAAATTAATCCTGACAGAAACATCCGCTGTCTCTGTCAGGAAAGCATCTCATCCCGCAGTATCAAACCTGCCTCCCGATCCGAAGGCATTCACCAAAGATCTGTTATTCTGTTCGTAGGGATTTTTCGGTCTGTCATCCCCTGTCTGTGTCGCTGTCACCGTCCGCGTCTCGCCTCCCGAAACATAGGTAGTGCCGCATTCGGGGCAGGTCGCTGTATGTAACGAAACAGCCGCCGATAAAACCTTTGTCTTCCCATCAGCCTCTTTCTGGTAGGCGTTTGCTACATGTTCCATCTCGTGAGCCATGACTTTGCCACGGCTCGCAGCCGGAGATATATGTCCCGGCGCCTTGAATGAAACATCACCCTCATCGGATCCGTCCTGATATTTGCGGGTTCTGCAGGTCTCGCACTCCGCAGGAGAAGACTTTCTGCCCGGAGCGACCTGATGGGCCGGATCTGCGGAAACCTTGCCTGAATCTCCGTCTTTGCCCGAATTTATGGCACCCGCAGTCTTGAACACATCGCCAAAATCATACGAATTGTAAGCACTGTATGGATTATAACCTGATATTGAACCTACTCTCATACCGGTCACCTCCGAAAACGATCCATTACCTCTTGAAAAACATGTGCTGTTCCTATATCATACCGTCATACAACCACGTCAGATGAACCGGTGATCCGTCTGACATCAGGATACCGGCTGTAACCCGTATCCCTGCAGTACATGTCTGTCCGAGAGGCTCCAAAATGAATCTTCTGAAAAAACTGTATCTCTTGTTTATAAAGATAAAACCGCCCTGCATCTTCAGGTATGTCACGGGGTTTGACTGCCCCGGCTGTGGCGGGAGCCATGCGATCTGGGCTCTCCTGAACGGTCATATCATAAAAAGCTTTCTGTACCACCCTGCGGTGATGAGCTCTGTGGTGATAGCAATATTCTGCATCATAACTTCCATCATCAAAAAGAAGAGTACCGCAAAAGTCGGACATGTCTATGCCGTATTGATCATCACATTGCTGCAGTGGGGCATAAAGACCGTCCTGCATATAAAAGGTATAGACTATATCGCCTATATCGATGCCCTGTAACTCAAAAGCCGTATGATCCGTACATTTCACTGTACGCACCGCCTGTAAGCTCATCCAAAGTAGCTCTGTAGCTCTCCATAAAAGCATCAAAGCTTCCATAATTGGACAGGATGTAGATCACATTCGTCACTATGATCACTACCGTAATGGCTATAGCCACGCTCCCCAAAGCCATGGCGATCCTGCCGGAAGCGACAGGACGTTTGTTCTGTCCTCTCGAGAGCAATGCCAGTATTATGGCTAAAGCTCCGCATATCATCCCAGGATAAACACAGCACACACCCATTATGGCCACAACTCCCAATATCATCGCACTGCCTGCCATCGACTCTCCCGACGTGGGATTCGGTCTGCGACCTCTCAGATTTCTGTTGTAATCGTATCTTTCCTCCATGATATGCTCCCGCATGCAAATACTTAGTGTGAGTAGTATACCACATATTCCCTGATACTACAAATCTTTTTTTCACGTCAGACACAGTTCCATTGTCTTATGACCCGTCAGACTGTGCCCGGCTTACGCCACGTCAAAAAGACGCCGGAATCATCCGCCGCCTTTTTTGAACAGTTTTCGACATTATCATATAATATAATCTATATCCTGATAGCTTGAACTGAAATAAATCCTTCTGAAAGTGCCCGGTCTCAGCCACCTGTTTAAGATCACCGGCTCGCTCACCTTATCCAGCACCGAATTGTCCGTCCTGAAGGCTTCAAGATCCTCCACAGATCTGATGAGAAGTTCCATTCCGCGTCCGTTTACTACCGGAAGCCCGCCGTAAACGTAATTGTCGGCGCTGAATATGTCCTCCACTATGCCGCGACGTATCTTAACTGCCGCGTTATCCTTCAATATCAATATGTCAAAATACTCCGGATATGCAAAACTCTCCCCGTACAGCTCAAGCCTGTCGTCCGGGCGATAGGTCTTAGTAACCGCCGATATTCTGTTTACCTTCAGATTCTCATATACAAAAAACCACTCATCCAGCAGTTCGCAATCCGTCTTTATACCGTTACCTTCAAAGATAGTGCCCTTATATATCCTGTCAGCCATACTAACCTCCTGTTATATACAATGTTACGGTGCCGGTTATCGCCGCATCTAATATTGATTCGACCTGTTCTTATCCACCTCAACGCTGATCTTTGAGCCGTCCCATTTGTCCACTTCCCATATCAGCCTGCTGCCTTCCTGCCTCGTGTGCAGGATACTGCCCATGCCGCCTATGTCCGCACCCAAAAAGAAGTTGATGGCCTCATGCCTGCACTCCTTGAGGCAGGACGTGCACCCCCAGCAGTCTCTGGGGTACGATATCACGGCTTTCCTGTCGGTGTCCAGTTTTATAAGATTCCCGGGGCACACCTCGATGCATCTTCCGCACCCCACACAGTTCATCTTGTTAATCTGTATGCTCATAGTATTCGTCTCTCTTTACAAGATCACGAAAGATCACCCTGATCTCTCCATCCTGCAATTTCGTGTTAACGTATTTCAGCCAGTGCCTGTCGTCAGCCTGAGGGTGATCCTGATTTTCACCAAAGCTGTGCCACCTGGTCTCCTGTCTCGCTCCCATATGCACGAGAAGGGTTTTGCACACTGTGATGCGCTCCCTTATCTCATAGATCTGCAGCAGCTCGTGCATATCCTTTGCCACCAGCGCAGGCATCAGCTTCTCAAGATTTTCGATCTTATACTTTGCCGCTTCAAGCCCCTTTTCGCTGTACTGGTAGTTGGATCCGATGCCGCCGGCATAGGTGTCCATTATCTTTTGCATTGCGTCTTCTATATCGTCTATTCCGTACAGCGGCAGTTTCTCCGCGAGAAAACCGCGCAGTTCCTCATCCAGTGTGTCGAACTGTCTTTCAGCTGCTTCATCTTCTCCTTCATCCGCTGAAAGCGCTGCCAAGTATTCTACCATGGATTCTGATGCGATCTTCGCTTCCGCCATGGCACCCGTTACGTATTTTTTTGGTGAACCGCCTGCCACGTCGCCTGCTGCAAAAAGACCTTTCACCGTTGTCGCCCTGCCGGTGTCAACCCAAAAACCGCTGGCAGTATGACCTCCCACGATGTAAGGTTCCGTGCCTTCTATCTCCACATCTGCCTCAGAGGCATCCTTCCCGGCCTCGATCCATTTGAGCGTCTGACTGGGGGCCATGTTGAGGTATGCTTTTTTCAGATCGTCAGCAGCTGCTTTTCCTATACCCTTGGTATTTATGTAGCAGGGTCCTCTGCCCTCCAGAGTCTCCCTGAGAGTTCCGTACACCCTGTCACATGTCTTAAGACCGTATTTACCCTCATAGACCTTTCCCATGGCATTTATCTCTTTGCCGCCGACACCAAGCGCTATGGTTCCTGTAGGTGCTATGGTATCTTTACATCTCAGCGCTATGAACCGCATCTCAAATGTGGTCATCTCCGCTCCGGCTTTTATGCCCATTGCAAATCCGGCCCCGGTGTTAAAGGGCGAATACCACATCTTATGCCTTGAAAAGCCCGGATTATTGGGTCTGTAAAGACCTGCCGCACCACCTGTGGCCATCAGAACGGCCTTCGCCCTGATCTTATATATAACGTCTTCGGACACTCCGAAGCCATAAGCTCCCAAAACCCTGTTGTCCCTGTACACCAGATCGGCAATATTCACGTGATTCAAAACAGTGACATTCTCAAGCTCGGCCACAGCCTTAGCCATGATGGGCTTAATGTTCTCACCGTTGATCTTAACATTCCAGCGTCCCCTCATGGCGTAATTGCCCTCGGCATCCTTTTGGATCACAAGACCAAGTTTTTCCAGATGATGAGCCGCATCATTGAAGCCCTGTGCGACGGTATACAAAAGATCCTCTCTCACTATCTTGCATGCGTCGTTTCTGGTGTAATCCACATACTCATCATAGGTTCTGTAGGAAGGGATATATGAATTGATGGCATTGACTCCTGCGGCGAGACAGCCGCTGCGCTTGATATTAGCCTTCTCGACCACCAGTATTCTTAAGTTTTCATCCTGTGCCAGACACATGGCACCATAACAGCCGGCGGTCCCGCCACCTATTATCAATATATCCGTGTCAATGCGTCTGGTTTCCATATGACTTCCTCCGTCGTATAATACAGATCAGCATGATTCCTTCGCTGATCCTTTCGCCTACCGTCTCAGTATGTTTTTTGTATTCTAAATGCGACGGGCTCAAATGTCAATAACACAGGTTATACCAAAGCATTATACGCCGTTATAGGCTGAATCTATAACGGCGTATAACTCCCATCCTGCGCCATGTTTTCATAAAAAACCGGATCAGTCCCCCGCCTTGTCTGCGGCAAAACCGATCCGGTCCTTATCCGATCTTAAATGTTAAAAGATTAATCCATCTTCGGGGTAGTATATACCGCCGATTTCTCGCCTTTCGTGGTGTATCCGTTCTTGGTACGATAAGGTACAACATAGAGCTTGTAGCTGAATCCTACGCCTGCGTACAGATAGGCTTCATTGACGCTTGTGGATTCCAAAAGCTTGTAATCCTCTGCTCCGACCTTGCCGTAAACATAGTATCCTGTTGCATCCTTCGCTTTGTTCCATTTGAGAGTAAATATTCTGACAGGGTAACCGTCCGCTGTAGTCTTATCTCCCTTAGTGATACCCGTGATCTTGGTGCTGCCCGGTTTTTTAGGATTGGTCCATACCGAACGCACTTCGGTGGGTTCGCCTTCTATCAGCTTTCCACTGACCTTGATATAAGCTGTAACCTTAAATCTGTATTCCGTCTCGGTCTTAAGATTTGTAACTGTAGCTTTGGTCTTTTTGGTAGTCTTTATCTTCTTGAATTTCTTGGTGTTCTTGTTGAATTGATATACTATATAACCGTCAGCCTCATCCACCTCATCCCAGGAAAGGTTTATCTTCGTGCGTTTTGCATTGGTACCGGCCTGGAAGAGCAGCGGTGTCTTATCAAACTTGGCGCCTTTATTGGACAGGGCAATTGTATATTTACCGGTTCTGTTCGGCCAGGTGGCTTTGATCTCAACATAATAGGTTCCCGCTGCAAGCTTTTCGCTGATGCCGCCCTCTGCCTCAGGTCCCATTCCCACATCCCACGCAAGCTGGGTATATCCGTCGGTACCTATGACTGTGTAGCTGAGCCCGTCATAATGAGGTGTTATGGAAAGATTTACCCACTGCTCCTTATTGATAGTAAATGTATAGTAATCCACATCATAAGATTCCCTGGATCCGCTGGTATCCAAGGCCAGCTCATTCTCACCCACTACGGAGTCGCCCATAGTGATCTCCGTGGCTGTTTCCATGGTCTCATCATTGTCATTGAATGCGCGGGCCATCGTAGATGTTCCCGTAACGGCAATTGCACATACCAAAAAAAATGTTAAGATCTTATTCTTCATATTTTGCCCTCCCTTTATAATATGTACCGGCAAACCATTACAGATCATGACTTCGTCATGATGGTTCCACCTCATTATATCCCTTCTTTGGCTTGTTTTCAGCAACAAACCTGTGTTTCAGTATAACATAGCCCAGCAATTAATACAACCGCAGTTTTTTGATATTATTGAAATACAATTCGAAGTATGTTATAAATATTCAGTGTAGGATTCAACCCGACATTCCATAAATATATGTTTTAACCTTACATTCTGTAAATGTATACTTGTTGTTACAGTTCGCAGCTGTTAATAAGTGTATCCCGGCACAGTCACATGCTTGTACCTGATACGCTGTGATTTCATCGCATAGACAGGAGAAAAAAATGTATAACGACAATAAAATCTGGATCGGCATCAATGACGCAGGCGAAAAAATATGTATGCTGCCCAAAATGGCCAACAGACACGGTTTGGTGGCAGGCGCGACCGGCACAGGCAAAACCGTGACCCTTAAGGTCATGGCTGAAAGCTTTTCGGATATGGGAGTGCCTGTATTTCTGGCAGATGTCAAAGGCGACATCGCAGGTCTCTCCGAAGGCGGCAGCGAAAACGCCGATATGCTGATGCGCATAGAGCGATTCAAGCTCGGCGAGACGGATTTCCACATGCAGGGATATCCCGTCACCCTCTGGGATGTATACGGACAGAAGGGCATTCAGCTTCGCACCACCATATCCGAGATGGGACCTTTGCTGCTGGCGAGACTGATGGATCTCAATCCCCTTCAGTCCGACATCTTATCGATAGTGTTCAAGATCGCAGATGACAATAACCTTTTACTCATAGACACCAAGGACTTAAAGTCCATGTTAAACTATGTCTCCGAAAATCACGCGGAATTCGAGGGTGAGTACGGCAAGATGAGCCCCCAGTCCATATCCGTGATCATCCGGGCTCTGGTAAACTTAGAGACCGCAGGCGGCGAAACCTTCTTCGGCGAGCCCGCCATCAATATCACAGACTTTTTCTCCATCGGAGAAGGCGGCCGCGGCATGATCAATATTCTGGACAGCTCATCACTGATAAACGACACACGCCTGTATTCAACATTCCTGCTCTACCTTTTGTCAGAGCTCTTCGAAAGACTCCCCGAGGTGGGAGACATGGAAAAACCCAAGATGGTATTCTTCTTTGATGAGGCGCATCTTCTCTTCAAGGATGCCCCGAAGCCGCTCCTGGAAAAGATCGAGCAGGTAGTCAAGCTGGTACGTTCAAAGGGTGTAGGTGTTTACTTCTGCACTCAGAATCCCAAGGACATTCCGGACGGAGTTCTGGCACAGCTGGCCAATAAAGTACAGCACGGTCTTCATGCATATACTCCGGCGGATCAGAAGGCAGTTAAGGCAGCGGCAGAATCCTACCGCGAAAATCCTGCATTCAATACCTTTGATACCATCTTAAACCTCGGTACCGGTGAGGCAGTGGTATCCTTCCCGGATGAGAACGGAATTCCGGGCATTGCGCAGAAAACATATATCCTGCCGCCTCAATCCAAATTCGGTGCCATCGATGATGCAAAAAGAGATTCCCTGATAAAGGGCAGTCTTTTCTACAGCAAATACTATGAGAGCGTTGACCCCGATTCAGCTTACGAATTCCTGATGAGGAAGGGCATCGCGGACGCCGAGGAGGCCGAGCGTCTCAAAGCAGAAGCCGAAGCCGAAAAACAGAGGTTGAAGGACGAGGCTGCTGCAGAAAAACAGAGACTCAAAGAAGAAGCAGCCGCGGAAAAACAGAGAATCAAGGAAGAAGAGGCAGCTGAAAAGCAGAGACTCAAAGAAGAACAGAAGGCCGAGGCCGCAGCCCAAAAGGCGAAAGAGAAACAAAGCGCAGCAGCCAAAAAAGCCGCGAAATCCGTAGGCAACACCGTGACCGGCACCATAGGCCGGGAAGTGGGCAAAAACTTCGGAAGCCAGTTCGGAAAGTTCGGAAAGACCCTGGGCGGCAACGTCGGAGCCAGCATGGGGCGCGGACTGTTCGCCACTTTATTCAGCAAATAACCCAAACCGGCTTTTGTTCTTTCGTTCAATATTATAAAAAGAAGTTGGGGCAAATATATTTGCCCCAACTTCATGATAAGCTAACTGTTATATTCATTCATCCAGCCCGTGTTTCACCGCATAGACAGCGAGCTGGGTACGATCCTTCAATTCTGTTTTTTCCAGAAGTCTGGACACCTGATTTCTGACTGTGCCCTCCGCCAGATATAACTCGGCGGCAATCTCTTTATTATCATAGCCCTGGGCTACAAGCCTTATGATATCCCGCTCCCTGTCAGTGAGAGCCAGTTCCGTTTCGTCCGCTTTACCCGAAGGCTTGCCGCTTATGCCGCCGGTACCTGTATTACGGGCTTCACCTGCACCTGCTGCCGTGATATGTTCCCTCATATAGGACAGGACGCTGCCTCCGAATACCCCTATACCTGCGTAAACATTTTTTATGGCTGCGGTGATCTTATCGTCGTCCATCTCCTTGAGTATGTAACCATCCGCGCCGCTCTTCATGGCCTTATCTATGGTCTCCTCATCATCGAAGGTGGTGAGGACCAAAGCCTTAACACCGGGCAATTCCGCCTTGATCGACGTAATACCATAGGCACCGTCATAACCCGGCATCCTCATGTCCATGAGCACCACGTCAGGCTTCAGTGCCTTACACTTTTCAAAAGCCTCCCTGCCGTTCTCGGCAGTGGCCACCACCTCTATCTCCCCATCCTGGGAGAGTATGGCCTTTAAGCCCTTTCTCAATATCTGCATATCATCTGCTATGATGACCCTGATCTTAGACATATGTCCTCCTGCCCTGCTGTTCAACGCCTGTCAATCCTCACCCAAGCCGCCCGCTTACCTCCAATGGTAACCGCCTCAAACCTTGATCTTCACACTGGTGAGAAACCCTCCGCCTTCGGAGCTTATAAATCTCACCTCTCCCCCTGCGGCGAGGATCCTCTCCCTGATGCCGCGGAGTCCGTTATTGTCCTTTATCTCACTGCATCCGCAGCCGTCGTCAGCTATGGTGAGATCCATCTCTTTTTCCTGAAACTTTATCACAACATCTATGCGGGATGCCTTTGCATATTTTAAGGAATTTGTGATGGATTCCCTCACAGTATCGTATACCACTCTCGAAAGATGGCTGTATTTTGGCGAATCCTCACCCCGGATCGTCACATCCACCGGGATCTCCTTTACCATGCCTGCCAGCTGCATAACACCCTGTGTCACCAGCTCATGCTCCGGTGCTGTCCGCAACAGGTTAATGGTCTCTCTGAGCTCTGTAATGCCTCCGCTGGCAAGACTTCTGGCGTCCCTTATATACTCCAGCGCCTCGTCCTTCTTTTCATCTTTTACGGACACCTCCGCCAGCTTCATGTATGATGACAGCATGGTGAGCGTATGTCCCGTAGTGTCATGAACCTGCTGTGCTATCCTGTTCCTCTCCTGGCTCAACAGCAGCTTTTCATTGGTCAGGGCCAACTCTTTTCTCAGATCTATGAACTGATATTTGGTGGTCGCCATCATGACCAAAAATACAGATACCGCAAATCCCAGAGGAGTAATATCAAAATCCGCCTGTATGAGTCCCACCAGATACAGGAGGTTAAAAAACACCGGAGCCAGCACGGAGGTCACTATCAAAAGCCTTCCCCTTGACACATCCCGATCCGTCGCCCTGTCGATGCCGCCCTCATAATTAATATACAGTATCAATGCCCCCAGAAAGACGAAAAAATAAGTAAACACCACATTCACATAAAACAGCGGTCCATGCTCAACATAATCATCCCCGAAGTGACTGTAATAAAGGTGGTGAAGATCGTTTGTCAGTATCACCAGATACATGACGGAGGATATGGCAACCGGCAGAAAACGGAATATCTCAAAGAAAGATCTGTGTTTTATGATGAAAGACACGATCCTGCCATCCTGCCCAGATGTCGTATTCTCCGAAGGCACCAGGTTTATCTCTGGTTTCTCCGCCTGTGTTTCCCTGATCTTCTCATATTTTTCATGTCTGTAATACAGCGCAAAATAAACCCATGTGACACCGATAAAACATATCCCTATATTACCGTAGAGATATGAGAATTTCAACTGCCACCCTCCGTCACACATGAGCTGCATCAGCTGGGAGCTGCACCATATCACCACCATGGAAAGACAGCCAAAATACATGCGGTTGGAGCCGCTTTTTTTCCCAAGACATACAAGGGCGGCCTGACTTACCAGCACCGCCCCTGTTACTATTAAATATATTACACCCAAAACAAATCTCATGATATCACCCTGCAATATGTCCCTGCCGCACCTCAGATCTTAGGGTTCCCCAGAGCCACAGGTTCTGACTGCCTCTGCTTTTTATAATACTCTTTGTCTTTTTCTCTTGCCGCGGCCTTTAGCGCCCCCGACTTAGCTCTCAGCTCCTCTACATCCCAATGGGATTGATCCATAGTCTGATACTTTTTTAATATATCGCCGGTCATTTCTTTAAGCTTCATGGCAAGCGAAAATCGTTTGTAGGCCCTGGAGTTCTTGCTCTTCTGCGCTGCCCTTCTCGGTATGGCGCGTTCATTGAGATACTTTTCTGTCAGCTCATTAACCTTTCTGACCTTTTCCTTTAGTTTGTCGGATTGGGAAACAAAATGCAACACTTTTTGATTTGTATCCCTATTATACGCTTCACCGATCAGAGGTCCCTCTATATTTTTTAACATTACCTCCAGCTTCTCTGCCTCTTCCAGCATATCATCATATTGCTTTGATCCAAGTGCCCTCTTCGGATTCTGGATCTTCATGTTGCGAACAATATCCTCCGCTCCGCTCCAATAATCATTTACTATCGAATCCGCACATTTATTGATGATAGCTGACTGTGTAGATATAACCTCATTTACGGCGCGCCCGTCTTTGAAAGTATTAGCTATAACACCAAACAGGTTTCCGTATTTTTTCTTGTCTCTTTCTTCATATTTTGCAAGGTCTTTTGCAAAAGAATATTTTCCGAGATCCTCATCTTTTACAACCCTGGGTATGAATTTTAATAACTCTCCCTCCGGTACCTTTTCCTCGGCATATTTGGCCCTTGAATCAGATATTATGCTTTTCATATTGGAAAGACGCGCTAAGGCAGCATCGATCTCTTTTGCATCGAGATCGAAGCCGTGCAGCATAAACTTCATTGACTCCGCATCCATGTTCATGATACCTTCGGCAACGCTCTCCGGTATGATCCGGAAATCTTCCGGCGGAACCTTTTTCCCGCCTGCTCCATTAGTCATGTACAAGCTGCCGAAGCTGCTGTCATTATCGAATCCCTGTATTCCTGTCACATTACCGTCAGCATCGATCTGGTACATGAAATTCGCCAGATGCCTGTCTCCGTTTCCGCAAATATAATCCAAAACCTGCAGTGACGCAACCTGCTTGATAAGTCCGGGGTTTTCAAATGAACTCAGTGAGACTTTTATCATATTGCTGTCCGATCCGACCCGGTTAAGATCCTCTCCACGAGCCGCATTCATAGCCGTACCTTTTACTGTGGTCTTTTTACCCTTATCATTAAATGTTATATGAACATTTTCGGAATGAGCCAGCAAATCTCCCATGCCAAGCTCTTCCGCCATAAAACTCATGGCAGAATTGCGCTTATCCTGATAGCAGCCTGCATGTATGCCCTGAGTGCTATTCATATGCGTTGCAAGCCGCATAGACTGATAGTCGTTCAGACATGACAGAAATATCTTTCTCTTTCGCAATGTATCCAGACTGTCCAAAATATCGGGAGCGTTATCATCCAGTGTTCTGCCCAGTATTTTTATTTTCAGCTTGAGTTTACTTGCTTTCTCCATCTCCGCACGCATAAGATCACGGAAATTTGATACGATAGTCTTACTGTCCTCGTGTCCCGCCCTGTATTTCAGGACATTTTTATTACCGAACAAATATATGAACTCCAAAACGTTCTTAAAATCTTTTTGATCCAGAAAATCAGCCTCTGCGCCGAATCTCTGTTTGTATGTGTCAATAAGTTTCTTTCGCTCATCCGCAAAGGAATCCACCTTTACGGACTCCGTGAAATATACCTTTCCGTTCTCTGTCGGAATCACCGCCCTGACATGCTGTCCTGCTCCTGCCCTGCCGACATTTTCACTGTCAACCTCGATGCGGCGTGAGCGTGATGTTTCCAAAAGATCGTTAAAAGTTAACTTCGGGGCCGGAGCTTCTTCTGTCGCACTTTTAAGCTTTTTCTCATAATGATACAGAACCCTCATATCCTTTGAGAGAGAGCGCTTTACCTTCTCCAGACTCTCTCCGGTCTCCGGCGAAATGTCTGTTTTTTCTTTGAGAAATGTGACTATCTGACCGATACACATCTTATAGGTCTGCATCAGCGAGGCAACATCTTCCTTATCCAACGGCTTATGTTTGAATGTATCTATTTCAGTATTTAAAACACCCATTGCCGCATTGAGTACATTCGTATCCAGACTGTTACCTGCTGAAATAAGTCCGGCTGCTTTCTTAATCTTACTTTTTCTCTTCTTAAGTTTTTCTCCGTCTTTTGGTGGCATGGTGCTACCTCCTTCTCCTCAACCTGTACGATAATTCGAGGGTCATCCCCGCATCATCTTTTGACTCTCAGATCATACTGCGAACAGCAGCATAAGATCATCTTTAAAATATTATACCCCCACAGCACATATCCGGTTGCATCACCGGCTCAAAATGATGCTATACAACCCTGTATTTATAGTAGTTTTTCTTTGCGAAAGCCAGCGCAAAGGACTGCTTTGAAGCATAGATGGTCATATCCCAGCTCGTATTGTAAAAGGCAGTCTTTGCGATGCTCTTTACGGATGTGGGAATACGGACGACCGCAAGGTTTTTACAATTGTTAAAGCAGCTCCTGCGGATGTTCTCCACCCCGGACTCCATAGTGACCTTTTCAAGTCCGGTACATCCCCAAAAACATGCCGCCGAGAGTGTTTTGACATTCGCGGGTATTATGATCTGTTTAAGATTCTCACAGTGTATAAAAGCAGCTATACCTATGGATGTTACCGTATCCGGTATCTTCACGGCCGACATCACCGAATCCTCAAAGGCGTAGTCAGCTATGCTCGTAATGCCCGCCGGTATCACCGCATCTCCCGTAAGACCTGCGGGATAATGCACCAGGATCTGACCCGTGCTGTCCGTCAGCACTCCGTCCCTTACCTGAAAAGCTCCGCTGTTTCCGGAAACAGTTGCGCTTCCTATGGCAAAGGCGGTTATCTTCCTGCATTTGTTGAAGCTGTATTCGTTTAATGTGGTCACCGTAGCAGGGATAAAGGCCGTTCCGCTGTAACCTGCCGGACAGACATAAAGCCTTGTGCCGTCACGGCTTAACAGCATTCCTCCGGCTGAAGAATAATTCGGGTTTGCCTCATCCACATCAATGGTTGTAAGCTCCCTGCAGTTTGCAAAAGCATTCATCTGGATCGTCGTGACGGTATCTGGAATGCTGATCCCGGTCATAGGGTTTTTCTGAAATGCCCAATCACCGATCTCCTCAAGCCCCGGCTCAATGGTGACATCCGTGATGCCCGCATCCTTCAATGCCGCGTAATCAAGCGTCTTCATGCTCCCCGGCAGAGTGATACTGCCCAGCGAGCATTTATAGAAGGCCTTTGTCCCTATGAACTCAAGACTCTTTCCAAAGGTAATGTCGGACAGCGACGTGCACATCATAAATGCCTTCGGTTCGATGGACTCTGTTTTTTTGCCTATGGAAACCTGCTCCAATGACAAGCAGTGGTCAAAGGCACCCTTTGGGATAACAGTCAGTTTTTTTGAAAGTTTTATGCTCTCAATATCGCTTTTTGCAAACGCCTTTTCTCCCATCTTCAACACGGTATCCGGCATCTTAAACTCACTGATCCCGGAATTGACGAACGCGCTGTCCCCTATCTCAGTAAGCTTTCCCGTAAACTTTATCTTCTCAAGGGATGAACAGCCGGAAAAAGTGTAGGCTTCCACCACGTCCGCCGGGAATGTGACTTCCTCAAGCTCATGGCAGTAGGCAAAGGCTCCTCCGCCCACTTTTTTTACCGTGTCCGGCAACGTGATCTTCGTGAGGGCGGTTCCGCTGAAAGCGTAACCTCCCACTTTCTTCAGGTTTTTCGGGAGCCTTATGGTCGCAAGCTGACTGCAATACTGAAAAGCATCATCCCCGATCTTTTTAACACTGTCCGGAAGCTCCACCTCCTCCACATCATAAAATGTGTCAAATGCGTATCTTCCAACGGAATCGAAGCCCTCCTTCAGAATGATCTTTTTGACGCCCTTTCCCTTGTCGTAGATCTCTGCCCTGATCCTTTCGTCCAGGTCGTAACTGTTGGCAAACCTGCCCTTTCCGCTGAATGTAAGGGTCTGTGTTGCGCTGTTATATGTGAAGCTTATACCATCCTCGCCTGCTGCCCTTGCTGCGGTTGTGCCAAAGGCAGTCATCATGCAAAACACCAAAAATCCTGCGCTTAATATCCTTACCATTTTACTATTGATCTTCATGTCGTCTCTCCTTGTTGTCACAATCGAGAAGGCAGGTTCCTACTCGATCTCACCCATGTTGTCACAATCGAACAGGCCGGTTCTCACTCGATTTCACCCATGTTGTCACACAAAACGGGATGCTGCCGCTACCGGTAACATCCCGTACATTATATCACAAAACAGTTATGAAAAAACAGGTTAATTTGATAACCGATCTGCCACTGTTAAGCTCTGTCTTTAAGCTCTCTGCCTATTGAGATACCTATGCAGATAATGCCTGCCACAAACAGGTAAACCCACCATGAGATCGACAGCCAGAAGCTTCTGGTAAGGTAAAACACTGTGAGTACCAGAGTTATGCCTGAGGCGATCTGGTATTTTTTGTTGGAGAAGAACGCTGATATGATGAACACTATGAATGTCGCAATGGCAAATGTCAGCAAGCATTCTATTCTCTC
>JAEEGL015296799.1_pt1 | contig 18257 bp, 10 predicted proteins | sample 9134231 | NCBI WGS metagenome assembly JAEEGL01 (sample SAMN16246548, study PRJNA631951) | gut metagenome | biome: gut microbiome; feature: rumen; material: fiber-attached | host: Bos | place: Iran: Karaj | collected 2018-10 | reverse complement strand
CAATGTTGTTGCCAATAGGGCGAAAAGTAACAATAGTTTCTTCATAATACCTATTTTATATTTATAATTTTCCCTACAAAGATACGATTAAGCGAGGGAAATGCCAAATTTATTTGAGCATTTCCGAGCGTGAGTACCTAAAAGCCTATGCCAAAGGCAAAATATTTAATTTACAGTTTCACAATTTGCCCGTTCGGGTGGATTTATAATCCAGCCGCAATGAGTATGAGCATTTGCAATGCTTTTGTCTTGGGATTATAAATCCCGGCACCCACTCCAGTCGGATTGCAAATCCGCCTGAACGGAGGTTAAACCTTTAACCTTTTAAACTTTTAAACCCTTATCCGTTGCGTAGCAAAGCTCTGCTAAGCCCTCAGCGGCACTTTGCAAGCGACACAACGGCACGCCGCTATGGCCTCAACTGCACTTTACAAACGGCACAACAGCGCACCGCTATGGCGAAAGCGGCACTTACCTTTGCCGACAAGACGCACGTCTTATTGATGTAAGACGCGCATCTTATCAACGCAAGACGCGCGTCTTATCGATGAAAGATGCGCGTCTTGTTGACATAAGACCATTGTCTTGTTGACGTTGGTACACTTTGCTTCGGCCATAGGAATGTGTCATTTAGACCATAGGAGAGCGTTGCTTTGGTAATAGGTAAGTGCCGCTCAGGTCACAAGAGAGTGCCGTTCAGGTCACAAGAGAGTGCCGCTCAAATCGTTATCGAAGGCCACTATTAAACTTTGCCCAAAATAGTAATGCAGGCCTACACATTACTATTCCACCTGTTCCTTCGGCCAATTGGCTTTCACCCTTCTGACCTCACGACTCGGCGAAGATTAAGCAAGCTTTTCTTCGCACTCGCTGCTCGGCCAATTTACAAGGTAGACGGTCTCGGTGGCACGGGTGAGGGCGGTGTAGAGCCAGCGGAAGTAGTCGGGCGAAAGCATGTCCTCGGTCACATAGCCCTGGTCGATAAAGACGCGCTGCCACTGCCCGCCCTGCGCCTTGTGGCAGGTAACGGCATAGGCATATTTCACCTGCAAGGCATTGTAGTAGGGATCTTCCTTCACTTTCTTTATCAAGTCGCGACGGTTCGTAATCTCTGGGTAGTCGGCACAGATGGCATTGAAGAGTTCCGTCTGTCGCTCCTGTGTCAACGCTGGTGCTTCGCACTGTAGGGTATCGAGCAATATAGTGGCGTCGACCTCCATATCGTCGAAATCGGGAAACTGAAGAGTGGCATCGGCAAAGCGGAATCCGTAGAGTTCACGCTCGTTGCGATAGCGACGCACCACGCAAACATCGCCGTTGGCAATAAAAGAAGCCCCCAAAAGGCTCTCCTCCGGCCCCTCAAGGATCTCCTCCTGTCCATCCCTGTGAGGGAGGGGCTGGGGGTGGGTCTGCTGAGCCTGTTCTTGGTCTAACCAATAGTAATTGTTCTTGACCACAATAAGTTGGTCGCCCGAAACCAATTCATCTTCATAGTCGAGAATGCGGCAACGAATACCATTATTAAAGAGGTTGGCACGTTTGTTGCTGCGCGTGACCACAATGGTTTGGTCCTGCCCACATTGATAATAGCTATCCTCCAAAGCCTCGATGAGTTCATCGCCGGGCATCAACTTGACATCTGGGAAGCCCTGCACCTTCAACTTCGGGAATGCATACATATCTTCGTTGGCAATCATTTGTCGGAGAAGTGTGGCATTCCACAAGATGCCCGACTCTTCGACCTGACGCATCACTTGGGTCAGCGTAGCCTCCTTGACATCCAGGCCATATCCCGCCAAAGCATTGGCATTGAGGGCAGGACTCAGTTCCTCGCCCACTGGCGGCAGCTGTGCCGAATCGCCCACCAACATCAACCGACATCCCTCGCCGGCATAGACATAGTGGACAAGGTCATCAAGCAGGCGTCCTGTGCCAAAGATGTTTCCGGAAAGACCTTCGTTCGATATCATCGAAGCCTCATCCACTAAGAACAACGTATTGCGATGCCTGTTGATATCGGACTGGAAATCCACCATCTCTGCCGAGAAGGTCTTTTGCCTATATATCTTCTTATGTATGGTAAAGGCTGGATGGTCGGCATGAAGGGAAAACACCTTTGCCGCCCGCCCTGTGGGAGCCAGCAGCACCACATGACGACGCAAGGCTACAAGGGCCCGAACCAACGCACCGACAAGGGTTGTCTTGCCCGTTCCGGCATATCCACGCAGGAGGAATACCTCTTCGCGTTGAGTGGACAAAAGGAAATCTGCCCACATGCTGACCACCTGCGATTGCTCAGTCGTGGGTTCGAATCCAAATTTGTCGAGGATAAAGGCTTGCAATTCGTCTTTTATCGCCATTCGTTATATCTTAAAAAACTAAAAATCACTTTCTATTATAAAAACTAAGAGAAAATGTGGGTTATTTCATTTATTTATTTTATATTTGCACGACGAAATTACAAAAAAAATAAGAAAGAAGAATTAAGAATTAAGAATTAATACTAAAATAACATCATGAAAAAGCTAATCAATGTAGTTTTGGGCATTGCTGCACTAGCAATGTTGTTCATCTGCTACCGCAGTATCGCTGACCAGCAGGACTTCGAAGCTGAGGTTAAACAGCGTGAAATCGACGTCAAGAAGCGTCTGATTGAGATTCGTAATGCCGAAAATGCCTTCAAGGATCAAAACCCCGATGTAGGCTTCTGCGCCGACTGGGACACCCTCATCGCATGGGTGAAAGCAGCTAAGCTGCCCATCGTCATCAAGCAAGGCATGCTTACTGAGGACCAGATGGAAAAGGGTCTGACCGATGCTAAGGCAGCCGCCATCGTGGCTCGTGGCAACGCAGCCGAGATTGCTGCAGCTGGCCTGACTGGTTTCCGTCGTGATACCACATGGGTTTCGCTCATCGACTCGCTGTATGGCAAAGACTTCAATGTCGACGAACTGCGTTATATCCCCTACTCAGAGAATGCTCCCGACGGCAAGAAGAAGGAGTTTGAGCTCATTGCCATCTGGATTAAGACCAAGTCAGACGCCATCATCCCCGTTATGGAGTGCGGCGCCACCTATGACACCTATCTCGTAGGCGACAACAAGCTGTGGGCACGCGAGGCTGCCAACCGCACCGAGATTGCCGAATCTCAGGGCAACTACAACGGACTGCGCATTGGCGACGCCAGCCTAACCTGGAACAACAATGCTGGTAGCTGGGAATAAATCTATCATAGAACAAGAATTATCCATCCGGATTTATTCGGGTGGATTTTCTTTTTCTACCCCCGGCGGAGAAAAGGACGTCAGGGTGGGAGACGATGAGTCGCTCGCGGAGGCTTTGGAAAAAGCCTTCACGAACTATTCCATCTTGCGACCCGACTTCGACGAGGTCAGCGTATATGCCAACTACCACTCCACCCGCATCCCTCTCGACGAGTTCCGAAGCGAAGAGGCACAGGCCATCTACCGCCTGACCTTCGGTACCGAAAGTCTGCGCGGCATGAACATGCACTACGAGATGCTGCCCGCGCTGAAAATCATCGAGGTTTTCACACTGGATGACGCCATTGAGCAAATCATCCTGCGCCACTATCCTCATGCCATCATACACAGTTACTTCGGACAACTGATGAATCGCATGTGGGCGTATGATCGGCGCGCCAACAACGATGAGAAACGTCTCTATGCCAGCACCTGCGACCAACAGCTGTTTGTCTTTGCCTATGAGAACGGAGCTCTGCGCTTTGCCAACTCTTTTGAGGCAGAACAGGAGAACGACCAACTCTATTTCCTGTTGTCGGTGTGGAAGCAACTCGATTTGCGCCAGACAAAGGATTGCTGCGTACTCATCGACGCAGAGGAATCGTTGCAAAAGGAATTGAAACGATATATCAAGAACATCAAATGCGTGTAATCACAGGGAAATATAAGGGGCGCCACTTCGAGGTGCCCCGCACTTTCAAGGCGCGCCCCACGACGGACTTCGCCAAGGAGAATCTTTTCAACGTGCTTCAGGGCTATCTCGACTTAGAGGACGCCCGCGCCCTCGACCTTTTTGCAGGTACGGGAAGCATCACGTTGGAACTTCTCTCGCGTGGTTGCAGTCGTGTGGTTTGCGTGGAGAAAGACCCCTTGCACTATCGTTTCATCACAAGCTTTATAGAGAAACTGGGCGACGAGGCCGCCTTCCCCATTCGGGGCGATGTCTTTAAGTTCCTTGCTTCGAGCAACGAGCAATATGACTTCATCTTTGCCGACCCACCCTACACGCTGCCCAACATCAACGACATTCCTGACTTGGTGCTCGAGCGCAACATGCTCCTGCCCGATGGGCTTTTTGTTTTGGAGCATGGAAAAGGGAATGACTTTTCCAGCCATTCCCGTCTCGTTGATCACCGCCAATATGGCAGCGTGAATTTCTCTTTCTTTAAGTAGTATTCTTGCCGGAGGTTCCAGGGATTCCTGATTATCCGGAGATTCTGGGCTCTCCAGGAGCTTCTTAGAACGGTCTTCCGCCACCACCGCGTCCACCAGGACCGCCGCCACGATTACCGCCGCCGGGGCCTCCCCATCCACCAGGACCACCGAAGCCCTGACCACGAGCATCCTTATTTCCTAAGAGATTCAAGTTATAGATGAGGTGAACCATCACATAACTGTTGATGGCATTCGACCATGAGTCGCTGCGCATAGTTGCCGTGATGGAACGACTGATGTTAGAACGTTGTTGCAGAATGTCGTACCACTGAACGCTGATGGTCAGTTCATGTCCCTTGAGCCACTTCTTCAGGTTCTGGCTCAACTGGGCATTCCATATCAGTTCATCGGTGTTCATCGCCTTGTCCTCATATCCACGACGGCTTTGCTGACTGATGTCAGTAGAGAACGAAAGTTGGAAGGGAAAAGTTATCGTGAAGTTGCCGCCATAGTTGTAAGTCCAGCTGTCTATATTGGCAGAGGTCTGAAGTTTGTTGCGTGCATGCTGATATGAGAAACCGCTGTTCAAACCAATCTCAAAGGTTCCTTCCTCCTTGAAGTCACCACGATAATTGAGGCGGAGGTTATCATTCAACGTAGTGTTCTTGGTCGTTGCCTTCGTCAAGTTGACCTGACGGAACACTTTATCGAGGTCCACCAGTTGAGGAGCGTCATCACGATAGATGTCACCCCATGTGCTGCCATCAGCATTACTGCTCTGATAACCGACATTATTAGAGTAGTTGACATTGAAGAAGTTCATCAAATTCAGTTTCTTCTGCTTGTCCAGCACGGTATTGAACATCACGAAGGCACCCGTGTTCCAGTTGCCGTCGATGTTCATCGGACGTGTGTATCGCGCACCCGACTGGGTGTCGTAAATGGTGGCAGTAGAGATACTGTTCTTTGTGTTGTTGTATCGGAGGTTCATAGCCCACCCGCGTTGCTTATCGACGTTATATCCATTATAGAACGCGAAGAAGTCGTTGTTCCACGATGAGCGCAGTCCGGCATTACCCGTACTGACGTTCAGGGGGTCGCTTGAATCGACAACCTCCAACAGGTTGGTCATCGAGGGTTGCGACATACGCGCATTATAGCGCAAGCGCAACTGACTGGTGTTCGATATCTTCCAACGCATGTCCACACGCGGAGCCCAGTTGAAGGTGTGACGTACGACGGTGGTGTCCAGATGGTTCTTCTTGTAGTCCATGTGAGTGGTCTGCGGCTGCAGGTTGATGCCCGCGTTGAGTCGCATCTCCTGTCCGTTCTCAAACTTGCGGTTGTAGCGCGCCATCAGTGAAGCTGCGTGGTTATACTCCTTATAGGTGGCATACTGGGAGTTCTCGAAGTTCTTGATATAGTCAAGGCTGTCCAACCCTGGAATGTAGCCCAGATAGAGTTGTTCCTGCGTGTAGAAGCCTTCGTATTTTGTCAGCAAGGAGTCGATACTGTACATCGAGCGGTCGCTGTCGCTATAGCGATACTGGAATCGGTAGCTCGCCTGCAAATTCAAATTCTTCGTGATGGGTTCCGTATAAGAGAGACGTCCGTCGATATTATAGGATGTGGAAGGCGACAGGTTGTATTGGTTGGTAAACGAGTTGCGGTTCTGTTGATAATAGTTAATCTCAGAACGGCTCCACGACTTGCTGTCCGAATTGGAATAGCCACCTCTGGCATCCAAAGTCAGGTTGCGACCAGCCTTCCCCAGTCTGCGGTTCAACTGCATGTTGGCATCAAAGTTAGTATTGTGGCTCTCACCCTTTGTGCCACGCAGATTGTCGTTGACTGCAATCTCGTCTGGTGCAGTATCTGACGTATAGCGTTTGGTGATATTGTTCTCCTGATCATACTGGAAATACTGGCTCCAAGGATCGGGGTACATATCATAGGGATTGGCATTAAAAGTGATGCTACCGTTTCCGCCATGATTGCTCGACCACGAACGGGAGAAGTTAGGGCGGAACATGAGGTTCGTCAACGAGTCCGGTTGCCACTCGAAACGCAGGTTGGCATTGATGTTCTGATTCCTGCTAAGGGAGAAGTTGCGACTATTCGAGAAAGTGGAAGTCGTATTGTTCAGGAACATCTCGCTGTTTGTCTTGGTCTGAAGATCGGTATGCCGATGACTATAGCGTACGTTTCCACCCAGTTCCACATAGCCAGCATCGCCTTCCTTCTTACCATTCTCCCAGGCGAAGTTGGCACCATACATATCACTTGTGGTGATGCCTTGACTGCCGCCCCACCAACGACCGCCGCCACCGGGGAATCCATTATCGCCCACATTGTTTCGGCTGGCAATCAGAGAAAAGTTTGCATTGTCCGTAAAGCGACTCACGTTGGCCTTTGCTGTATAGCGGTCTTCCGTACCATAACCCAAGTCCACATTGATGAGCCAACCTTCCTTCATACCCTTCTTTACAGTCAGGTCAAGCACAGTCTCTTCCTCACCATCGTCAATACCTGTGATACGGCTATAGTCGCTCTGTTTCTCATACGACTTAATCTTTTCCACCATCTTCGTGGGGATGTTCTTCATCGCCATCTTCGTGTCTTTCTCGAAGAACTCCTTACCACCCACCATAATCTTCGACACGGTCTTACCGTTAATCTTGATGGTTCCGTCTTCCGACACCTCCGCGCCAGGCAGTTTCTTCACAAGTTCCTCCAGTGCCGAACCCTCCGGCAGACGGAAAGCACCAGCGTTGTACACAAAGGTGTCTTCCTTCATTTCCACTTGTGCCAGTTGTGCCGTCACTTGCGCCTCCTTCATCACCTTAGCATCTTCCTGCAGCACAATTTCGCCCAGGTCCAACGTCTTGTTCTTCTTGTCCAACGTAATCGTCTGCCACTGGGTGATGTAACCAATGTAGGAGATGCGCAACAAGTAGGTTCCATATTTCGATACAGGCATGTTCACTTTACCGTCCACACCTGTTGCCACACCTGTCACTTGGGTACTGTCCTTAGGATTCAACAAAACAACGGCAGCACCCGGCAGGGGTTCCTGCAGGGTGCCGTCCATGATGGTTCCAGTCACTGTCGCCTTCTGCGCCACCGCAGCCGCCGAACAAAACAGAAGCAGCAACAGGGCAAATATCTTATGTCTCATAGTTTAATGAATATCGTTAAAAACTAATACGCTATTTGGTAAGACGCAGGCTAAACGTAAAGGTTTAAAACCTTCTCGCGCGTAATATATAATAAGGTATAAAAAAGGGCACCCACAACAGCGTGAATGCCCTTTTGCTATAACCCTAAAGTCTATTACTTTTCAACTTCTGTTTGTTCCTCGCTAATCTTGCGACCCATCACCAGGTAGGCAACAGGTGCAGCCACGAACATCGAGGAGAACGTACCGAAGATAACACCGAGTATCATAGCAAACGAGAAGCTGATGATGCTGTCGGCACCCTTGAAGAACAGACCGATGCAGAAGATGACGGCCAGAACGATGAAGGTGCTGACTGAGGTGTTGATGGTACGATTCAGCGTAGCGTTCAGTGAGTCGTTGAACAGACGCTGACGGTCGCGCTTGGGATAGAGGTTGATGTTCTCACGGATACGGTCGAATACCACCACCTTGTCGTTGATGGAGTAACCCACAGCCGTCAGGATGGCACCAATGAAGGTTTGGTCGATTTCCAGAGAGAAGGGAACGAAGCCCCACAAGATGGCGTATGCACCGAAGATGACGATAATATCGCTCAACAGAGCAACGATAGCACCGATGGAGAATGCCACATTGCGGAAACGCAGCAAGATGTAGAGGAAGATGGCGATGAAGGCCAACGTCACAGCAATCTTGGCACCCGTAGTAATGTCCTCAGCCACCGAAGGACCTACCTTCTGGCTACTGATGATAGAACCACCCTCGCGCACGTCGCGATTGATGAAGGTACCCAACTCAAGGTCAGTTGCCAACAGGCCTGCATCCTGCAAGGTGTGGAACAGTTTCTCTTCAATCTCGCTATCTACCTGTGTGCCGTCCTCATCAATGCGATAGTTGGTGGAGATACGGATGGTCTGACCGTCAGTACCGATAGCGATGGCGCTGGTGTTGCTCTCAGGGAATGCCTCAGAAAGCAGACCACGAACCTGCTCAGGCTGAACCAGCTTGTCGAAGGTCACCACGAAGTTGCGACCACCGGTGAAATCGATACTCTTGCTAAAGCCACGTGTGAACACAGCCACCAAAGAAACTGCAGCGATGAGACCGAACACGATGAAGCTCTTCTTGTAGTTCTGCATGAACTTGAAGGCAGGGTCCTTGAACGAGAGGCGGTTGCCCAAAGCGGTCTTGAAGGTCAGGTTCTGCCACTTGTCGCGATCCATCATCTGAGTGTAAACCACACGAGTCAAGAACACAGCGGTGAAGAACGAAACCAGAATACCGATGATCAAAGTTGTGGCAAAACCGCGGATAGGTCCTGTACCAAAGTAGTAAAGGATGATACCCGTGATGATACTGGTCAGGTTAGAGTCGAAGATGGCGCTGAAGGCGTTGCTGTAACCAGCATTCAGAGCCTCGCGCAGACGCTTGCCGGCCTTCATCTCTTCCTTCGTGCGCTCATAGATGAGCACGTTAGCATCCACAGCCATACCCAGGGTGAGCACCATACCGGCAATACCACTCATGGTCAAAGCAGCCTGGAACGAAGTCAGGATACCTACGGTGAAGAACAAGTTGAAGAGCAGAGCGCAGTTGGCCACCATACCTGGGATGAAGCCATACATGGCAATCATGTAGAACATCAGGATGATGAAGGCCAGAACGGCGCTGTAGATGCCCATGCGGATAGACTCAGCACCCAGCGTAGGACCTACAATTTCCTCACTCACGATGTGAGCGGGAGCGGGCATCTTACCCGACTGCAGCACGTTGGCCAAGTCCTTAGTGTCTTCGGGGGTGAAGTTACCAGTAATCTGGCTGTTACCACCCGTGATTTCGCCCATTACATTGGGGGCACTGTATACATTGTCGTCGAGGACGATGGCGATGCAGCGGTTCACGTTCAGCTTCGTCAGCTGAGCCCAACGGCGAGCACCGTCAATGTTCATCTTCATGCTTACGCAGGGACGACCGTTCTCATCGAATGCATCGGTGGCAGAAGTGATGACGTCACCCTCCAGAGGAGCACGACCGTCGCGCTCGGTAACACGGATGGCATAGAGATAGTAGATATCGCTGGCATCGGTGTCGTTGATTCCCTTGACGCCCCACTTCAGGCGGAGGTCGCTGGGCAGAACTGCCTTAGCCTCGGGAGTCTCGAAGAGAGCGGAAATCTCTTCCAGGTTGCGCTTGTGGGCATAACCAACCACACAACCCTGAGAGGGCTGCACTTGCAAGCGAGCCAACAGGGGATGTTCCTTGAGTGCCTTCTCCATATCTACTGCATCGGTGGGCTCTGCGGTCTTGTCGCCAGCCACAGCGGCAGCAAGGTCACCCTTAGCCTTTGTGGTGTCGGCAGGAGCGGCTTCAACCTTAGCCTCAGCCACAGCAGCGGTATCAGCCTTAGCAGCAGTGCTGTCTGTAGCGCCTACGTTGGCAGCAGCCAGACGGCTGTCGAGGTCATAGAGAGACTGATAGATCTCATCAGAGTTATAAGTCTCCCAGAACTCCAGGTTGGCACTACCCTGCAACAGCTTACGAACACGTTCAGGCTCCTTCACACCAGGCATTTCCACCATGATGCGACCCTCCTGACCTTCCAAGGTCTGGATGTTGGGCTGTACGACACCAAAACGGTCGATACGTGTACGCAACACATTATATGAGTTCTGAATAGCGGCCTTCACCTCAGCACGCAACACCTTCTCTACCTGAGCATCAGTGCTGGTGGTGCTGACCTTGTCGCGCAACTGCTGAGTAGCAAAGAGCTCACGCAACTGGCCGTCGGGATTCAGATTCTTATACTCACGAATGAAAAGGGTAATGAAGTCGCCTTCACCCTTCGAAGCAGCCTTCTGAGCTGTCTCAACGGCCTGAGCAAATTTCTCATTGGTCAGCTCCTTGTGGTCAGACAGAGCCTTCACCACGTCGGAAACGCTAACTTCCAGAATCACATTCATACCACCCTTCAGGTCAAGGCCAAGACCCAGACCCAACTCACGGCACTGCTTCAGTGTCCACACATTGCAGTACACTTTTTTGTTCTGAACAGAGTCCAGATAGTTCTGCCCAGCCTCTTCGCCACTCAGCGCAGCAATCTTCTCGGCTTTGTTCTCATGGTAGCTAACTACCCAACCAAAGCTCATGTAGAAAAGACAGATGAGCGTCAGCAGAACAGCAATTACTTTTACAAATCCTTTGTTTTGCATTTTAAGTTTTGTTTAATTATTTTGTGTTTATTTATATTCCAATATCAACCTCGCACGTATGTATATACGCGCAAAAAGCATGCAAAGGTACGAATAAGTGAGTAAAATACCAAATTTATTTGGATATTTTCAAGCGGAAGTACCTTAGAACGTAGTTCAAAGATAAAAATAAAAATACTAAGAATTGAAAATTAAGAATTAAAAATGTTAGGAAAGAGGGTTATTTTTCCACTTTTCCCAGCTTTACGATGAGCGGAAGATGGTCCGAGCAGGGCTGTTCGTCATCGAAATGAGCATCCTTACATTGCCAATTGTCGGAATAAAACACGTGGTCGATGCGCACAGGGAATCGCCAATCGAGATACGAAATCCCAAGTCCTGCCCCACCCTGCCGGAAGGCGCTCTTCAGTCGTCGATCCACCTTGTGATAGGCATTAGAGATGGGAGTGTCGTTAAAGTCGCCGCAAAGCAGCACGCGCCGTCCCTGGGGGAGTGAGTCGAGACGTTCCATCAGTCGGTTGGTCTGAACCCCACGCGAACGTGCTGACACCGCCAACTTCCCAGCCAGGAAGTGCGCCTCGCTCTTCATAGCATCACGGTCGCGCGACTTCAGCACTTCACCATATTCATCGCGTTCGTCAATGGACAGACTGTTACATTCCAAATGGAGGTTGAACAGCGTCACTGCGTCCTCTCCTATAAGCAGTTCCACCTCTTCGATATGGTCGCGCTTGGCATCGGGAATAGTCACAGACTTGCCACTTAATATGGGAAATCGCGAAAGCACACGCAGTCCTCCTCGCGAATCAAGATTCCAACCTTCTGCCGTCAGCGAATCAAATTTCTCTTCCGCAGCTTTTCCTCGTGGGGATTCTTGCAGACAGATGATGTCGGCAGTGCTTTGTTTGATATAGTCCCAACCGATATAGGCAGAATCCTTGCCCGTATAGGTCATATAGTTGACATTCCACGACACAAGTGTCAGGTCTGCGTCTTTGTCTTTTCCAAAAAGATTCAAGGGATGATAGTCGAGAATATAGCCGCCAACTACACCCATTCCGAGCAAAGGGACGACCAGCATGCGAGGCTTGAACAAAAGCCAGAAAGGAACAAACAACAGATTGAGCACCAACAGAATGGGAAAAGCCAACCCCACAATCGCCAGACGCGGATGTAACGAGGCATCGAGCCAAATGGAGGCCACACACACCCACAGCAGCACCAATGTCATCAGATTGGCGCCCACAAACAGGTTGGTCAGCAACTGACCAAACACCGATGTCTTTTCCTGCTTCTGTTTCTTATCTTTGCCCATAGAAAATTGTGAGGTTGTGAGGTTGTGAGGTTATGAGGTTTTAAGGTTTTAAGGTTTTCGTAGCGAAGCGTTTCGTAGTGACGAAGTCACGTTTCGTTTTCGTACGCGTAGCGTTTTGTACGAAGTCACGTTTCGTTTTCGTACGCGTAGCGTTTTGTACGAAGTCACGTTTCGTTTTCGTACGCGTAGCGTTTTGTACGAAGTCACTCTCCTGCATTAAACAGCTTGCGCTTCTCCTCCTCCGTCAGACTTCCGTAGCCACGTTTCTTCACTTTGTCCAAGATGCGGTCCACCTCTTCCTGACGTTCCTGTCGACGTGCATTATAGTCTATCTCTTCGTCGTATTTTGTATTACGCTGATAGTGGAACTTCCTTTTTTCCGTCCCCTTCAGTTTGTTCCACCAGCCCTGCACCTTCTTCTGCATCTTGCCGGGCTTGCGCCAATGCAACAAGAAGAACAATCCAAAGAGCATTCCGCCCAGGTGAGCCATATGTGCCACTTGGTCGTTGCTGCGGAGGAGTGCCGACATCAGTTCTATGACGGCGTATCCCACCACGAAATACTTGGCTTTGATGGGCACAGGTATGGGAATGATAAACATCCTTTCATCGGGAAACAGCATGCCAAATGCCAACAAAATTCCGTAGATGGCACCCGAAGCGCCCACCGTATTCCAGCCGTTCAGGGCTTCGGCCAACTGTTCGTGCGGCACGGGAGGCAGGTCGGGAAGAATGGTCAGATAGTGGATGTATTGTGCCAACTCCTGCACCAGACCGGCACCAATTCCACACACCATATAATATATAAGGAAACGTTTCTGTCCCATCACCTGCTCAATAATGCGTCCGAACATCCACAGGGCAAACATATTAAAGAACAGATGTTCAAAGCTGCCATGCATGAACAGGTAGGTCACGAACTGATACACTCGGAAGTCGCTTGCCATGAAAAAGTGCAAACCAAAGAGTGAATTCAGTTCTATGCCATAGCGCTGTGCCACAAAAGCGGCTGCAAACGCCAGTATGTTAATGATAAGTAGGTTTTTAGTTATAGGAGGCATCAATTCAAATTAAAAGTTAAAAATTAAAAATGAATCTATTATCGTTTTCGAAGTGACGGATCACGTTTGACCTATCGGTTTTCCTCTGTCGCAACTCAGCATAGCACAAACTAGTTTGGCTCTGCGTTCGCTACTCCATCGGTCCGTAGCGCAGCGTTTCGTAGCCGCAAAGCGACGTATCGTAATGACGCAGTCACATTTCTGGCTGCAAAAGTACATAAAAAACAGCTAAAAACGGCATAAAAAGGGGCTTATGACGTTTTTTTTAAGGGATTTCAACATTTTTTAGCATTTTTTCTTTGTTGGTATCTTAACTTTACCTAAATTTGCCCATATACAAGTCAAAAACTAACACTTTATTTATTAACCAATTAAAAATTTAATCATGAACAAGACTGATTTGATTGCTAAGATTGCTGAAGGCGCTGGCCTGAGCAAGGTTGATGCCAAGAAGGCTGTTGACGCTGCTATTGACGCTGTAAAGGCTGCTCTGAAGAAGGGTGACAAGGTACAGGTTCCCGGTATCATCACTTTGAGTGTTGAAAAGCGCGCTGCTCGCAACGGTGTGAACCCCGCTACTGGTAAGGCTATCAAGATTGCTGCCAAGAAGGTGGTTAAGGCTAAGGCTGGTAAGGAACTCGCTGACGCTGTTAAGTAATTTTTGCCAACAAGCAGAAACAGGGGGAACCACGTTTGTGGATTCCCCTTTTTTGTTAAATAAGGAGATAAAAGTTTAAAAGTTTAATGGTTTAAAAGTTTAATTCGCTACCACCCCTCCCCCTCCTTCCCGCAGGAGGGGAATATACAGTATTATCCCTTTAACTCCTCACAACCTTCATCAACTCTTCACCTCTAATCCTTAATTCTTAATTATAATCCTCAATGAAAATGACCCTTTGGGGCCTGCTGCGCAACTTGTGGCCCTATGTTCGTCCCTACAAATGGTTGGTGATAGTGACCATTACCCTCACCTTCGTGGGCAGCCTGATGGCGCAGGTCAATGCCGTAGTGCTCGACCGCGCCGTAGATGCCATCAACGCACTCATCCAGCAATCGTCCTTCACCTGGGGACAAGCCACACGCATCCTCCTCACCATCAGCGCCATACTTTTGGGCAAAGAGGTAGTCTCGGCCGTCGTCACCTTCTTCCAACGCTATTATGGCGAACGCATGCACATCTATGTCAGTCGCGACCTCTCTTTGGCTGTCGTCGACCGCATCCTCACCTTCCGCATGGCGTTCTTCAACACGGGCGACAATGAGAGCGGGCGACTCCAATCGCGCATCGACCGCGGGGTCATGAGTTTGTCAAACACCGTCAATAACTTCTTCATTGAGATTCTCCCCCTCTTCACGAGCGCCATCCTTGCCCTTGGGCTGATGTTTGCCGCCAATGTCTTTGTAGGACTGGTGGCACTATGCATCGTGCCGCTCTACTTCTATGCCACCTACATTCAGGCTAAATACATGAAAGGGGGCCGACGCCAGGTGTTCGAAAACCACCAACGCGTGTCGCAGGGCATACTGAACATACTGGAAAGCATCAGCGTCATCAAGTCGTTCAACCGTGAGGACATCGAAGCCAACCGCCAGCGCCTCGTGCAACAGGACATGACCGACCGCCAGATGGACATCCGTCGCCAGCGCTACTTCTTCAACGGACTCAAGACCTTCCTCGAGCAGATAGGCACTGTGCTTATCATCATTCTCACAGCCTACCTCGTGCTCATCGACTATCCAGGTATGTCGATAGGAAAAATCATGTACCATGTGATGCTCTTCGCCAACGTCAGTGCCCCCATACGCCAGCTCCACCGCATCTACGACGACATGAACGACGCGCTCATCTACGCCGAAGGCTTCTTTGGTATCCTCGATGCCGACCACGAGGTGGAAGCCTCAGGCACCTACCACCCACAGAAGGTGCAGGGCGAGTTGGAGATGCGCAACGTAGATTTCACCTACCCCTCAGGCACGAAGGCGCTCCACAATGTGTCGCTGCGCATCCAACCCGGCAAGATCACAGCCCTTGTAGGACTCAGCGGAGCGGGCAAGAGCACTATTGTGAACCTCCTCGACAAGTTCTACCAACCACAGTCGGGAAGCATCACCCTCGATGGCCACGAACTCTCGGAATGGGACACCCAATGGATGCGCGAACACGTAGGACTGGTACTACAAAAGAATCACATTTTCAGCGGTTCCATCGAGAAAAACATACTTTATGGCAACCCCAACGCCACCCACGAAGATGTAGTGAATGCCGCCCGCCAGGCATACATCTACGACCAGATTATGGAACTCCCCAACGGGTTCCAGTCACAGGCGCTGCAACTATCGGGGGGGCAACAACAGCGCATCGCCATCGCCCGCATGTTCATCAAGAATCCACCCATCATCTTCCTCGACGAGCCCACCGCCTCGCTCGACGCCATCGCCACAGAGCAAATCAAGTCCAGCATTGATGCCATCAAACAAGGGCGCACCGTTGTCATCATCTCGCACAACATCGGACAAATCATCGACGCCGACCACATCTACGTTCTTTCGCAGGGTCGCATTGTGCAAAGCGGCTCACCCCAGGAGGTCTATCATCAGGGTGGCCTCTACAAGGAAATCTTTGATGCCAGCGCCCGCAGCATGAATGCCGATAAAATTGCAGCGACACTGGATTAAGAGAGAAAAGATAAAAGTTAAAGGTAAAGTCCGCAACCACTACTCTACCCCCTATTACGGTTGTTCCATCCGCCCTGTCAGAGCACATAGGCAGTCACAGTCTCAGAGTCTCAGTTAAAAATAAAGGTATATGTGCACCTCCTTACCCTCTATTATAACTATTATAACTAATTAATAATTAATTAATTATATATATAAATATATAAGAAGAGGGAGTTAGAATGTGCCATTTAAAAACAACTGTGACTCTGTGACTGTGACTGAAAGATGATTGGCTTATATCATAACTCCCTATAAGGCAGAAGGTTACAACATTGGTCGTAGGCGCTTCTATCTCAAGAAGGTGCGATTTACCCCCAATTTTACCCCGATTTAGTCTCAATGAAACGCCAAAAATCGCATATTTTGGTGTAAAATCCGGCACTACTTGTTCACTTTCCGATTGTCACCCTCATCTTTTTGAAAGCCCTATTTTGCAGAAACTGCACTATAAAGTGCCGGATATTGACTATCTCATGTCAAAAAGCGGAACTTGTTTCTTCTTTATTGAGACCCTTATGAGACGTTTATGCTATCTCTTGAGACCACGGAGTGGAACATTACTATGCTTAGGTGCATAAGATTACTATGCTTGTCGCTGGAAGATTACTAATATTCCGACCCTCGCCTTACTATCGTTCGAGCGGTAGGCCATTATCGAAGGGGAGTAATCTATGTACTCTCGCTCGGATTTCCTCAAATAGATTTGGGAAATCGCTCGTTTATTCGTATCTTTGACTTATTGTCTTAGACACTCTCGCTCGGATTTCCTCAAATAGATTTGGGAAACCGCTCGTTTATTCGTATCTTTGACTTATTGTCTTAGACACTCTCGCTCGGATTTCCTCAAATAGATTTGGGAAATCGCTCGTTTATTCGTATCTTTGCACCACATTTCTCTTTATTAATAAATAAGAAGCAAGCATATGGAAATTGCGAACAAGATAAGCCAAGCCGTGGTGGCTGGCATCAAAGAGTTGTATGGGCAAGAGGTGGCTGCGGAGAGCATCCAGCTGCAAGAGACGAGGCCCGAGTTTGAGGGCAACGTCACGCTGGTGGTGTTCCCCTTCCTCAGGATGAGCAAGAAAAAGCCCGAGGACACAGCACAGGAAATCGGTGATTACCTGGTGAAGACGGTGCCCGACGTGGTGGCACGCTTCAACGTGGTGAAAGGTTTCCTGAATATGGTCATCGCCCCTGCACAATGGGTTGGACTCCTACAAGACATCAATGGTCAGGAGAGGTTCGGCTTCGTGCCCGTTACAGCGGAGAGCCCGCTGGTGATGATTGAATACTCGAGTCCAAATACCAACAAACCCCTGCACTTGGGGCACGTCCGCAACAACCTGCTGGGTTGGGCTTTGGCTCAGGTGATGGAGGCCAACGGCAACAAGGTGGTGAAGACCAACATCGTGAACGACCGCGGCATACACATCTGCAAGTCGATGCTCGCTTGGCTAAAGTGGGGCAACGGCGAGACTCCCGAGACAAGCGGCAAGAAGGGCGACCACCTCATCGGCGACTACTATGTGGCGTTCGACAAGCACTACCGCGAGGAGGTGAAGGAACTCGTGGCGCAAGGCATGGACGAGGAACAGGCCAAGCAAGAGGCTCCGCTCATCAAGGAGGCGCACGCAATGCTGGTGAAGTGGGAACAGAACGACCCCGAGGTGCGCGGATTGTGGAAGAAGATGAACGAGTGGGTGTATGCCGGCTTCGACGAGACCTACAAGGCACTAGGTGTTTCGTTCGACAAGATATATTACGAAAGCGACACCTATCTGGAAGGTAAGGAGAAGGTGGAGGAAGGACTGCTGAAAGGTTTCTTCTATCGCCGCGAAGACGGCAGCGTGTGGGCCGACCTGACAAAGGAAGGACTGGACGAGAAACTCCTGCTGCGCTCCGACGGCACCAGCGTGTATATGACACAGGACATCGGCACCGCCAAACTGCGCTTCCAAGACTGCCCCAGCGACAAGATGATTTACGTAGTGGGCAATGAACAGAACTACCACTTCCAGGTGCTGAGCATACTGCTCGACAAACTGGGCTTCAAGTGGGGCAAGGACCTCGTGCACTTCTCCTACGGAATGGTGGAACTGCCCAACGGCAAGATGAAGTCGCGCGAAGGTACCGTTGTGGATGCCGACGACCTGATTGCAACCATGATAGAGGATGCCCGACAGATGAGTGCCGACAAGGTGAACAAACTGGAAGACATCACGCCCGACGAAGCACAGGAGATAGCCCGCATCGTGGGTATGGGTGCCCTGAAGTACTTCATCCTGAAGGTGGATGCCCGCAAGAACATGCTCTTCAATCCCGAGGAGAGTATCGACTTCAACGGCAATACGGGTCCTT
>JAEEGL011242750.1_pt1 | contig 18257 bp, 12 predicted proteins | sample 9134231 | NCBI WGS metagenome assembly JAEEGL01 (sample SAMN16246548, study PRJNA631951) | gut metagenome | biome: gut microbiome; feature: rumen; material: fiber-attached | host: Bos | place: Iran: Karaj | collected 2018-10 | reverse complement strand
TTAACGGGATTGATGATGAGAACGTCAACACCCTGTGTGATGAAGTTCTGGATCTGGTTGGTCTGTGTAGCCTGGTCATTGGCACCATCTACGATTGTGATGTTGTCCTTTGAGAAGCCCTGAGATACAAGGTAGTTCTCAAGCTCTGTTCTGAACAGTGTCATGAAGTTATCAGCGAACTGATAGATACAAACACCAACCTTCTTGTCTGCAAGATCAGCGTTTCCTGCTGTCTCTGCAACTGTCTCTGCTACCTCAGTAGCTGTCTCAGCAACCTCTGTAGCTGTCTCTGCTACCTCAGTTGTAGCTGTCTCTGCAGCACCCTGTCCGCATCCAACAAGCATAGACATTGTCATTGCAGAAACTGTTAAAAGACTTACCAATTTCTTTTTCATTTATTTCATCCTCCTTAAAGATAATGTGTTGAGGCGCACGTGAATTAGAGCCCCAACGTTTGTTTACAATGAGAATTATAGCAATGGCATTTGTGCAAAAACATAGAGAATACTTCTTTGTATCTTAGAAATCCTTTTATATTTTAGGTCTATTTGTCGCTTTTAGACAAAAGAAAACACTCTGTTTTGTGCACTTTTTCCTTCCGGAAACGTTTTCTAAAAACAGAGTGTTGTCATTTTGTATTATTTTTCTATTATTCTATTTCAGTACTGCCGTCTGAATAGGTTATTACCCAGTATCCTTTACCTGTTCCGCAGTCCTCATGGTACTGCTTATCCACGATGACCAGCTCTGGTTCACTAGCTGTATCATCCGTAGCTTCCGGTGAAAGTGCCACTTGCTCATCTGCAAAACTCTGAGCCACTGTCTCCTCCGGAACTACCTCTGGTACAGGAGACTCCTCTTTTACCATCTGGGGAGTAACCACCGGAATACTTCTGTCTGCCGTTTCAGTCATAGAATCGGTGACCGAAGCGGACACTGTATCGTGGTACGCCGGCCAAAAGGCGTACAAAAGCAGGTTAAATATGAAAACCATAAAAGCCGTTCCCGTAAAAAGAAACAGGAACATAAGGACTTTTCTCATATGAACTCCCTTTCAAAAATCATTTCCTGATTGATCCAAAACCCTAGAAAGTTACTGTCCAGCTGGCTTCCTTCACTAGTGGACCTGCCGGGTAACTGTCGTAGGTCTGCTTGTAATACCCTGATCCCTTTGCACCCTGCATTTCCGGGTCAAAGATGTACCACTTATCGCCAAGCTTAACCTCAGTCCAGGCGTGGGCTGTACGGCCACCTAATGATGAAGTCACAGTCCCTGCGCACACTCTCGCCTCATATCCAAGGCCCTTTGCAATGTAAGCAAAGCCCGAAGCATAGTTGTAGCAGTTGCCCTTTCCCGTGGACAAAATCTCTTTTGCATAGGCACCAGTCCAGTCACCAAGGGGATAATCCAGCTTTCTTTCGTAGGAGGATGTTTTCACGAAATAGTTAAAGCACTTTTCAAGCTGCTTTCTCTGGGTCATTCCTTCAGTGGTGCTGGTATCAACGATGGATGCTGCCAGCTTCATCAGCTCAGTATCCGGATCTTTGATACTTCCATCTGCATTCTTCCACTTAAGACCTGATGGGGTGTGGATGAAGTGTGCTCCCGGAACCTGGGCCTCTGTCATGCTTTCGCTGGCCTGCTCCTTGACTACACTTTTCACCTGCTCCTTCAGGTCTTCGCCCACTCCGTAGAGGGCATTTTCTCTTATTGAAACAACACTGTCAGGGATCACAGCCCCTGTAAGTGCTGCAGGAAAACATAAAAGCTCTGTCATATCTTTGTTGTACAGGCAGTTACTGTAAGAAGTATAGAAAGGATTACTCTCACTTACGGTTATGGACCGAAGATTCATCATTCCCCTAAAGGAGGCAGATGAGATATCAGTTACATCACTTCCTATATGAATAGTAGAAATACCTGTGTTGCCTCTGAAGGTAGAGGCATCGATCTTTTCAAGTCCTTTAGCTCCCGCCTTCAGTTGGGGCCCTACCAGCAGGGAAGCCATAAGCATGATGCACATGCCCAGGACCTTTATTCTGTTTTTTTGTTTTGTTGAGAGCCTTTTCATATGTCTCCACGAACCTTTATACGAAAGTAACTTATCCTTCGACAAAAGAAATTTTTACTGTCCTTTACGCTGTGTGGCCACATCAAATTTATATCTGATCTTAGCGTAGGTCACAGCATCTTTTTCTTTTCCTCCCTCATTGGGATGCTTGCCGTAGCCTGCTGTTGCAGAGATTCCATCGCCGTACCCTTCCTTGCCATCCACGATAACCTGGCAGTACTGGTCTTCCCAGGTGTTGATGTTCTTGTGGACCCAGGTGATTCCAAGGTAGTCAAGGATAAGCCCTAGAGCTCTTGTGGCTCCTGCGCTGGAATACTGACCTCCGATAAATACGCCGTAGGCTGTCCTGTATATCTTTCCTTCTGTAGTGAAGGTGCCCTGTTGGCAGTACGCATTTACTACACCTGCTGCATATGCGACCTTCTCCACATCCTTTATGGTCTTTGTTGTGCTGGAGGTGCTGGTTGAAGTTGAGCTTGTGCTGGAGGTCTGACTTGCTGTAGCTGCGTTTTCAATAGCTGTGGCGATCTGCTTTGCAATACCTCTTGCCATAACTTCCTGATCGTAGGTCATTCCGCCATTGTCGTGCTTGGTCTTCTGGATAATGGTGACTCCCGCATCTCCTGTAGGAACTACATAATCTGTGTAATCTCCGATAAGCTTGTTAGCTACACGTTTTTCCTTCTTACCAAATATTACATAATGCTCAATAAGCTTATTGGCATCTGTACCATAAGCTTCACGAAGGTCTTCATAATTAAGGTAGTAATACAAAGGATTGTATTCGCCCTTATAATCTTTACCGTTATATTTAGTTGTAGCTTTTGAGAGAGCTGTATAAGGATCGTCCTTAGCCTCAACCCGAAGACTAAGAAGCTGAGAAGTTAGAAGAAACCCCACTGTGAAAACCATCAGAACAATACTAAATACTTTTCTTGCCATAAGCTTCATACATTTCTCCTATCTGCCCCTTTGGGCGCAGAAAATCGAACATATAAAATACGTTCATATAGCTTATCGACATTATTGTTCTAAAAGTTTACACAATGGGGCAAGAAATTTCCTGACCTTTGCTGACCTTTTTAATTCATATCACTGCTTCTTGCAGCCATGGTTAAAACGGCTAGGCAAGCAAAAATAATAAGTAATTTAGTCATTTCTCCACCTTCTCCTGTTTCCGCCCGTCTTGCACCTAGAACAGCGGCCTGAGTACTGTTAGCGCTTACTGCTCCTACCCTGTATGGTACATTTACATGGGTAGCAGAGTTTTCACCCTTGGCACTTCCCCCGCCGGAAGTTACGCCATTTCCCGGATCAACAAGGACAAGTCTTCCATCCTTATAGTCAATGTCGTACTGGGAAGTAACATCTCTTCCTTTGGAATCTACTATAGTAACACTGCTGATGTGGTTGGCCGTCTCGCCAACTCCTGTCTGAGTGCCATTGAAAACAACTTTTTCTATCTGATGGCCTTCATCCAAATTTCCTGAAATGATCTCATAGTTATCATTTGTCAGGGTCTGACCATCATCATTTTTCACGGTGGTTCCGGCCTCAATAACAATAGGGGTTGTAACCTTAACCTTCTTTTCCTGATTCAGAGTGACACTAAAGAACGTGCTGATGACAGTACCACTTTCATCTTTGATCTGAATATCTTCAGGACCATTTAGTTTTCTGCTTCCGCTGTAGAAATCTACGACTACTTCTCCAAGCTCTTTTACCATCGCGTAAGCTCCGGTGATATTAATGGAAAAGACTCTGTCTCTTACAGGAAACTTTGTATACCCATCTTCTGCATTAGAAGTGATCTTTCTAAGATAAACGCCGTTATAGTTATAGATAAGTTTTTCCCAGATATTTGGATTGCCCTTATCAATTACATTGATGGCAAAGCCTCCCACAATGTGCTCCTGACCATCAAAGACTATTTCATTTACTTCATTTCCGTTCTCATCCAGCAAAAGAGCTTCTACCTGGATCTCAACTTCCTTGGATAGTTCAAGGATCTTAGGATCAACCTGAGGGGCTTCCGGATCCGGGGTGACCGGAGTCGGTTTCAGTTTATCCGATGGCTTATCTTCAGTGATTGCTGTCGGGTCCGGCTTATCAGGCACTGGGTCTTCCGGTGTTACAGCCGGATCTGGTTTTTCGGGTGCCGGATCTTCTGTGGTTGCTGTTGGATCATCGCTGCCTGGCGTTATCGGCTCGTCGCAGCCTGGTGTTGCTGGCTTGTCGTTTTCAGCCTCAGGTGTTTCGTTGCTACCCTCGCCTGTGACCGGGTCTTCACTGACATTTTCTCTGGTCCTGATAACACCATCGACGTGGATATGGACATCTGAGTTGTCGCCTGCTGTAAGAGCAGGTTTCATTACATACCACACAACGTAATGTTTAGCCGGATCAAATTCAGGAACCACAGCTTTGATTTCGTCGCTGCCTGGAATGCTTTTTAGCATATTTGAAACGGAATTAGAAGCTGTAAATCCGTCCTCCATAAGGTTATCTCCGCTTCCGCCTGTTACTGTTCCGACGCCTTTTACATAACCGGAACCTGAAACAGCACTGTTTATTCTTATTGGATCTGAGTAGTTGCTTACAATCTGCCAAAAGAAATCTGATGGAATCTGTGCATCAATGTGATCTCCACGGGCAATGTTTTTTCTTATATAAAAGCAAACGTCATATAGACTGTTTGAACTATTCAGAGAAGCACCAAGCATAGGCTGCTCATTCTCTGTGATTCCGTCAGGATTCTGCACTCCCTGGAGTTCTTGCATAGTAGCTGACTCTGTATCATCTCCAGGCTCTTGACCCTCATGGAATTCTGAGGCTGCTTCCTGTGTCCGATCCGGCTCAGCGCCTAATCCTTGCGTCTCATCTAGCTCTCCGCCTTGAGACTGCTCATCAGGAATCGTTATATCTTCAGTTTGTTCGTTTGCGTATGCACATAATGAATAGCTGCCACTTGAAACTGCAGCCACAAAGACAATCGGTGCAAGAAGAAGTCCCAAGACTCCCCTTCCTAACCTGTTCATTGCAACCCCTCGCTCCCTAAAAGCTCAAAAACACTGAAAACATCATAGCAGATAGTCAATCATATATCCAATCATATTTGAAATTTTTTATGTAAAATCTATAGAAATTATGAAATATTTTTTAGAAAACTTTTATCCCCAATTAATGGCCATACTAGGCTATTCAGTCGAATAAATAATAGAGAAACAATTGTATTGCAAGTATGTTTGGGTGAGGAGATAGAAAAATGAGAGGAAAGAAAAGAGTTTACACAGTCAAAAACTTAATAGCATTTATGCTGAGCCTGATTCTTATTTTCAGCTCAGCAACTACAGTATTCGCAGAAGGAACCGAGGTTCCAACAGACGAAACTCCTGCAGTTACACAGGAAGACGCTTCTGGGGAAGAGACTCCTGCAGTAACAGATGGTGAATCTTCACAGGAAGAAACTCCTGCTACTGCTCCTGCCCCTGAACCTGCTCCCGTAACTGTTGAAGAAACAGTTCCTGTTATACAGGCAGCGGAAGCAGAAGTAATCGCAGATATTCCTGAAGAGGAACGTAAGCAGACTGACGAGACCGGTAAAGAGGTTGGCTTAGAGGTAGATCTTAAGGCAGCCGAGACAATCCTTACCGAGGCAGATGTGGCCGGCGATGAGACCACTACCACTGAAGGCCACTACCAGAGCGCAGTTGACAACAAGGCTGAGGCAGATTCAAACCTCGCAGCTATTACAACTGAAAGCCAGAATTTCGACACAGCAATCGCCAACGAGGCTTCACAGATCACAGACTACAATACAAACGACACAAAGGGAACTGATTATTCAAACGATACTATCGCAGATGCAAATATAGCAAACACAGCGGAGACTTTTGAAGAAGCTTCAGCTGCAAAAGACAGCGCAATTGCAAACCTGGCTGTAGCTGAGGAAGGTCTTGATGCCGCAACAACAGCTTATGACAATGCAAGCGCAGAATATGATAAGGCTGATAAAGCTTATCAGAACGCAGTAGCAGATCTCCAGGCTGCAGAGAATCAGGTTCAGGCAGCTCAGGCAGCAATAGCAGAAGCAGGGAATGATGCTACAAATGCAAGAAAGGTCCTTGAAGAAGCTCAGAAGAAGGTTGATGCCCTTGAAAAAGAGGTTGAAACCTGCGCTGAAAAAAAGGATGAGCTCCAGGAAATAAAGGATCAGTACTATGCTTCTCTGGTTCAGTACTATCGTGATGCTTATGGCGGAACAACAGTAAAAAAGTACTATGATGAAGACGGACATCTCAAAACAGATGAATGCGCTGATAATATTACCACTGCAAAGGTAAACCAGCTGGCAAATGCTCCCGGCGACAAGAACATGAAGCTAGCCAGGGATCTGATGAAAAAGATCATCACTTATAAGGTTTTAAATGATGAGAATGTAGATCCTGACAACGCCAACCTTCAGATAGGTGTTCAGAAGCCCGGAACATCAAAAATAGAATCCAGAGAAGGAATTGTCTTTTCGGATGATGACGGTCTTGATCAGGTCGTAGTTGATAAAGTTAGAGGATATGGTACTATTTTCCCAAATGACCCTGAATATATGTATATCAACAGATCCACCTCTGGTGATCAGGGAAGAAGTAACTATATCACTGTAACCTATACTGACAAAGATGGTGTAGACCACGAAGAGTATTACAACTACGTTTTCAAGCAGAACAACGGAACAACAATTACTGATGAGCTGGATATGAGGAATGGTCATATCTACCTGGCTCAGATCACCATTGACGAGAACAATAACAGAACAATTAATAAGGTAGTTGATACCAACAGCATGGACAACTACGGCAAGCTGAACTCAGCACTTGGTGCAGCTATAAAGTCAGCTCAAAATCTCGATGCCTACAAGGCTGCACAGGCTGCTGTAAAAGCTGCAGCAGAAAAAGTTGCAGACCTTGAAGGAACATACTTAAAGCTTCAGAACGAACTTAACACCTACAATGCAACTATAGCTGGAAACAAGACAGCGCTTACTCTTCTCCAGAATAAGCTTACTGCTACAAAGGCAGAATTGGATGCAACAAAGGTAAAAAAGGCAGCTTTAGAGGACAAGGTTGACGAGGCAAGAAAGGCAGTTAAGGATATAGATCTTTCAAGATTCGATCCTGCTCCAGCACCTGCGCCAACACCGGCTCCTGCTCCTACTCCAACTCCAACACCTACACCGGAGCCGACACCTGCTCCAACACCTGCACCGACTCCGACTCCTACTCCAACTCCAGCGCCTACACCAGCTCCTGCTCCTACACCAGCTCCTACCCCTACGCCGGGACCTACTCCCGCTCCTGCAACTGCAGATACTCCTTCATCAGAAGAAGCTCCTGCACCGGCAACTGAAACACCTGTAGTAGTAGCTAACGTAGCAACACCTGCAGATACAGCAGTTGTAGCACCTGTAAACACAGCAGCCCCAGCAGATACAGCAGTTGTAAATGTAGCTGCTCAGGTAGCAAATGGTAATCAGGCAGCTGATCAGAATGGAGACAATGAGCAGACATTAGCCCCAGTTCAGAATGATGTTCAGCAGCTCACAGCACAGATTCCTGAAGAAAACGTAGCTCTTTCAGCAGCTCCTTCAAAAGAAGAAGTAAAGGTTGATGAAAAGGTTACACCAGTTTCTACAGTAGAAATTGAAGACGAAGCCACAGCAACTGCAGCAGGAATTGAAAAGATGGGCTTCAACCTCTGGTGGTTATTCCTTCTTATAATCATCGTAGCCATTGTAAAGAAATACATGGACTACCGCAAGGAATCTAAAGAATAATAAGAATAATCCATAACATAAAGAAATGCAGTCCGAAAGGGCTGCATTTTCTTTTGAAAAAATCATATGAGTTTCATGGCATCGGCAACTGATGAAACGCCGATTATTTCAATACCTTTACAGCTCTTTTTAAGCTTATCTTCCAAGGCCTTTGGAACTATGCAGGTCTTAAAGCCAAGCTTCTTAGCTTCTGACACTCTGGCTTCTCCCATGTTAACTGAACGAACCTCACCGGAAAGACCAACTTCTCCGAAGGCTATCACATCACTTCCTATGGGGATGTTCTTAAAGCTGGAGATAAGAGCAAGGCAGATACCCAGATCCAGGGAGGGCTCTGCGATACGCATTCCTCCGGCAAGATTAACATAGGCATCGGATTCTCCCATATTAAGCCCAATTCTCTTTTCCAGAACGGCCATGAGAAGGTTTACCCTGTTGTAATCTGTGCCGTTGGCCTGACGACGAGGGAAGCCGAAATTACTTCTGCACACAAGAGCCTGAACTTCGATAAGTATAGGTCTCGTGCCCTCTACAGAGCAGGTTACTATTGAGCCACTGGCGTTTTCAGGTCTTCCGTCCAACATGAACTCTGAAGGGTTGGCCACTTCCGCAAGACCCTTCTCCTGCATCTCAAAAACTCCGATCTCATTGGTGGAGCCAAAACGGTTCTTCACTGCCCGAAGAATTCTGTAGGATGCATGTCTGTCACCCTCGAAGTAAAGAACAGTATCAACCATGTGCTCTAAGACTCTTGGGCCTGCCACCTGTCCTTCCTTTGTAACATGACCAACAATAAAGATGGAGATGTTCATGCTCTTGGCAATCCTTAGAAGTACCGAGGTGGACTCCCTTACCTGGGATACACTTCCAGGAGCTGAGGAAACAGATTCATTGAACATGGTCTGAATGGAATCGATTATCACAACTTCCGGCTTTGCCCTGGTGATAGCCTCCTCAATGTCCGAGAGATTGGTCTCACACATGAACTTAAGGTGCTCAGAAAAATCACCGATCCTGTTGGCACGAAGTTTGATCTGGCGAAGGGATTCCTCACCTGAGATATAAAGTACTTCCTTTCCATCGCCGGAGATATTTCCTGCTACCTGCAAAAGAATTGTGGACTTTCCTATTCCGGGATCGCCTCCCACAAGGATAAGAGACCCTTTTACAAGGCCGCCTCCCAGGACTCTGTTAAGCTCCCCAATGTGGGTGTCATACCTCTCCTCATCGTTCATGACGATCTCAGAAAGAGTCTTTGGTGCTGAGCCCCCCGAAGCTCCCGAAGCAGAGGTGGTTGTGCCCCTTGTAGTCTTTGGAGCAGGTTTTACGGTTTCCTCCACGAAGCTGTTCCACTCTCTACAGCCCGGACACTGCCCCATCCACTTTGATGATTCATACCCACAACTCTGACAGAAAAAAACTGTCTTGATCTTTGTTGCCATTTATCCTCCCTAGTTATCAGTATCTAATCCGAAGTTTAGGCGCATATAATGAAATACTTGTTTGCTCCTGTGTCGTGATTTTCTAGAACTCAAAAAACAGCAAGTGCCTCATTTCGACGTTGCTCAAAGCAATCGGCACCTGCTGTTTTTTTCATTCTGAAAATCATCTCCTCGTGCGAGAACTGCGCATTTCCTCATATGCGCCTAAACTCCTCATTGGATGATTGAAATTCTTACTAATTAGCACTCGACTCTAACTGTAACAGGTGCATCTCCTGACAGTTCTACGCTTAAATTCAGCTTGCCTCCAAGGTTGGTGCTCATCTTACCAATACTGCTACCATCTACAAAAACATTATACTCTGTGTTCTCAAGGAGTCCCAAAGTTATCTGTGCGTCGCTGGCGCCTTCCACAGTGAATTCAACGCCTTTGTCTGTCTCCTTAAAATTTGTAACTGCTGTGCCTGGAACTGACTCATATACAAAGTTCTCATTGCTCTCAAGCTTTGTGATATCCTTAAAGGTCTTTACCTTAAGGACATTTCCATTGTGTTCAAAATTCTCAAGCTTCTTCTTTTCCGGAAGCTCATAATTGCCAAAGCTGATACTGCCATCCTTCTCAGCTCTGATCAACTGTTCTACGACAGCCATAGTAGCCCTCCTAAAATGTATTGAACTTAAGTAAACTGTGTACATAATTATTATAATTCACAGGAAGACAATAGGGAATTAAAAATTTCTAAAAAGGCTGCCACACCGATTTAGTGTGACAGCCTTCTATAAATGTATGTAAAGATTTTATTTCTGCTCTGATTCCTTGCGTGAATCGTAATACTTTTTAGCTGCGATGGCTAATATAACCAGAAGCAGAAGGAGTAACCACCAGTAGTTAAATCCTGTCTCTTCGATTCCTGCCGCCTTTGCAACATCGCCTTCGCCGATATCAGCTAGAACTTTAGGCTTATTATCATCTGTAGGCTTCATGTTGTCAGGAGTAGCTGCAAGAGCAGGTCCTGCTTCAGGGATCTCAGCTATAATCTGCTGATCACCTGCTGCATCATTTCCGCCCTGTGCTCCGGCGCCATTTCCTGCACCAGCGCCGTTACCAACGCCACCTGCTGCCTGTCCGCCGGCTCCACCGGCTGCGTTTCCTGCTGCTCCGCCTACTGCGCCGCCTGCTGCATCTCCAGCTCCGGCTGCAAGAAGGTTTGCAGGATTACCAGCTACTACTCCATCAGATGTAGGAACTATTACAGGTGTATCTGCTGTAGGAGCCACTGCAGGTGCTACGTCATCTGTTGCCGGATCATCTGCCGGTGCTCCACCTGCTGGTGTTGCTCCGCCTGTAGGAGTTGTGCCACCTGCTGTTGGTGTAGTTCCAGGTGTAGGTGTTGTACCAGGTGTAGTTCCAGGTGTAGTTCCAGGTGTTGTGCCGCCTGTTGTATCATCTTCCGGAGCAACGTATGGTGTCAGCTTAGCAAGCTGAACTTCCCCATCAAAGCCTGCCAACTTAATATTCTTAGCTGCTGTTACAGCTTCTCTAGCAGCCTGAACATCAGTCTCAAGCTTCTCCTTCTTGGTCTTTGCTGCAGTCAGTTCACCTCTGGCTTTTTCCAGTTTGGTCTTGGCATTTGAAAGATCAGCTTTCTTTGCCTTAAGGTTAGACGCAAGTGAACCATCCTTTTTCTCGTTCAGCTCATCCTGAAGAACCTGAATCTTAGCTTCCAAAGCAGTAACCTCAGCTACTGCATCATCTACGGCCTTCTTTGCAGCCTGATATGCTGCTAAGTTCTTAGCTACCTTCTCAGCGTCACTTATTGCACCCGTCAACTTAGTGTAGCTGTCCATGTTATTTGCATCAGTAACTCTTGTTACCTTTGCGCCATCTATTTCAGCCAGGAAAATCTGTCCATCTTTCAAATTAAGGCTTCCTGCTTCATCCTTGTCTAAAGCCTCCTGTTTGAAAACGTAATTGTAATGCTTGGTCTGAAGCGTATTATTCTTATCCATGTAAGTTACAATTACATAGTTAGATCTTCCGTCATCATTATTTTGGGGCCTATACATATTTAGCGTATAAGTCTTTTTTGGTGAAACATCTTCCTGTTTATTGTTTTTTCTTGTTCTATCTACTGCAACCTGATCATGATTTTTATTAACACCATCAGAAGATTTAAAAACAGTTCCTTCTACTGCTTTTGCATTAGCATCAAGCTTATCTTTTACTTTATTATCGGTTATACCTATCTTAAGATCAGGATTTTGGGGATTAACATCGTCGCTATTTAAGATCATGTATGTAATGAGCTTAGTCATCAGATCTCTGCCAAGGTTTTTTTCAAGTTCTGTACTCTTCTTAGCCTTTTCGTCCGCTTTTTCTTTATAGGCATCAACGGTTGTCACTAATCTTATGCATTCTTCTAAATTTAGTGTTCCATCTGAGTTGTAACAGTTAAAAATATCTTGACTATTATCAGCCTTTGTTACTTTGATAGTTTTGTCAATGCTCCCACCAATTATATCTCGGTAGTACTGCACCATCATCGCATAGTACTGCTGCTTGATAGCTTCCAATTGCTCCTGTTTATCAGCATACTTCTGAACTTCAGCTTCCAGAGCTGCTGCCTTCCTCTGGGCCTCTTCCAGCTTCGCCCGAGCAGCAGCCTTATCTTTGCCTGCTGTTTCAAGAGCAGTCTTCGCATCAGCAACCTGCTTTTCTGCTGTCTCAAGCTCTTTGTTCACAGCGTCATAAGCCTTATCTGCTGCCTTGCAAGCGTTATCAGCTATATTATAAGCTGCTACAGCCTCTTTTAATCCATCTTCTGCCTCACCGAGAGCTTTTTCAGCATTCTCCTGTGCCTCTTTCATGTTTCCGGAAGCGTTCGAAACTTTGTCATTTGCGTCAGCCTTTGCACCAGCTACTTTATTCTGGGCTTCTTCAGCCTTCTTCTTTGCTTCCTCAGCTGCAGCCTGATTCTCAGCGGTCTTGTTTGCTTCTGCAGCTGCTATAAGCACATTTGCTTCTTCAATGACCTTATTGGCTTCTTCAATTATCTTATTTGTATCCTGTATAGCTTTGTTTGCAGATTCTCCACCAGAAGTTGCCTTCTTAGCCTCATCCTTAGCAGTAGTAATAGCATCTTCAGTCTTTTTCTCAGCCTTTGCTAAGTTTCCGTCTTTTCCAAGCTCTGTTTTTACAGAACCCTCAAAGGCCTTCTCTGCTTTTGCGAAGTCACCATTCTCTCCATTAAGAGAATCATTTGCCAATTTAATATTTTCTTTTGCAGCCTTAATATCAGCATCTGCAACATTATATAAACCGTCTGTATTAACAGTACCGGTCTTCTTAGATTCATCTACATCATCAGTCCCCTCGTACTTATACTGGTGATTTGTTTCAAGGGCACTATTTGCATCAGTAAGAAGCTGGTTGATAGCCTGCAATTCACTTTTTCGAGTTGCATCCTCTTCAACTTTAGCAGCCTCATTAACAGCTTTAATTGCTCCCTGATCATCATTGCCGATGGTATTTCTTAAATGCTGTAAATCCTGTGGAATTGTAGTCTCTGGTTTTGTTTCAGAAGTAGCCCCAGTAGCGGCTTCTGTAGTTGCTCCTGTTGCAGCTTCTGTAGTAGCTCCCGTAGCAGCATCCGTAGTAGCTCCTGTAGCAGCTTCTGTAGTACCTTCTGTTGCAGCCTCAGAAGTAGTTTCTGTAATAGCAACTGAAACCGTCACATTTTCCACAGATGTGGACGCAACAAATACTACAGGATCTTCCTGGACTGCAGGCGCAGCTGATTCTGTGCTTCCTTCAGATGCTGAATTTTCTATCACAACAGGTCCATCTGCAGTTGCTGAAACCAGCGCGCCAGCAGGAGCCGATAAAGGCTCTGCTTCGCTAGCAAACGCTGTGATGGTTCCGCCAAATGTAAGAACCAGGCATAGAAGAAGAGCCAGAAAACTTCTTATTACAGATTTTCTTCCCATTTTCTTCATATTTAGTTTCCTCTCCACACACACATTTAAGATTTAGTTTAAATCTTATACAAAAGAATTATAGAAAAATGATAATCATATAAATTATCATAAAGAAATGCTAAAACGTAGCATATATCTTAAAATATTATAAACATTTTAAATGCTCCAAAAGAATTAGCCGAACGGCTTATTTATACTAACAATAGTAAAAAATTCGTCGTTCGGCTTAGTCAATTCATTCTTTAAGCTTTTTTCTTAGCTCTTTTTGTGCTTACAACGCCCTTGGTCTTGGTGGAACCCTTAGCCTTGGTAGTCTTGACGGATACCTTCTTGACTGAAGCCGCCTTTCCGTCCTTGCCCTCGAAGACGATCTTATTGTTCTTAAGAGCCACAGTAACATCCATGCCTGCTTTGATGTTGCCCTTTAAAAGCTCCTCAGCCATTGCATCCTCAATAGTGGACTGGATAGCTCTCTTCAAAGGTCTTGCACCCATTTTGGCATCAGAGTGCTTGCTTACAAGGTACTTCTTAACTGCCGGAGAGATGGTAAGATTGATGTCCATCTGGGTCTTGCATCTCTTGGCAAGATTTGAGGAAAGGAGTGTCACGATATCCATCATCTCTTTCTCAGTCAGAGTGTGGAATACCATGATCTCATCGATACGGTTGATGAACTCAGGCTTAAAGAGCTTCTTCACCTCGTCCATTACGCCGCTCTTCATATCCTCGTAGTCCCTCTTGGCATCAGACCCAGCGCCAAATCCAAGCTTCTTGGGATCAACGATCCTCTGGGCACCAACGTTGGAGGTCATAATAAGGATGGTGTTCTTAAAACTTACCTTCCTGCCCTTTGAATCAGTAATATGTCCGTCATCAAGAACCTGCAAGAGCACGTTGAAAATATCCGGATGAGCCTTCTCTATCTCATCGAAAAGAATTACTGAATAAGGGTGACGTCTTACCTTCTCAGAAAGCTGTCCGCCGTCATCAAATCCCACATATCCCGGAGGTGATCCGATCATCTTTGATACAGAGTGACCTTCCATGTACTCTGACATATCGACTCTGATAAGGGCATTTTCATCCCCGAACATAGCCTCTGCAAGAGCCTTTGACAGCTCTGTCTTACCTACACCTGTAGGTCCCAGGAAAAGAAATGAACCGATAGGTCTGTTTGGATCCTGAAGTCCAACTCTTCCTCTTCTGATAGCCTTAGAAACTGCTTTTACAGCATCCTCCTGGCCGATAACTCTTTTATGAAGTACTGACTCAAGCTTAAGGAGCTTGACTGACTCTTTCTCTGCGATCTTCTTTACAGGGATCCTTGTCCAGTCAGCAACAACCTCAGCAATGTCATTCTCATTTACAATGAAGCCTGCGCTTGCTTCCTTCTTTTTCTCAGCAGCCTTAACCCTGTTAAGCTTGGTCATAAGCTGGTTCTGCTCTTTGTTCAGAGTTCCTGCAGCAGTAAAGTCTGCATTCTTAAGGGCAGTCTCTATCTGAGAGTCAAGATCTTTTATCTGCTCCTCCATAGCCTTAACCTTTGGAGAAACTCCCATGGTGCGAAGTCTTACAGCCGATGCAGCTTCGTCAATAAGATCAATGGCCTTGTCAGGAAGATTCCTGTCATTGATATATCTCTCGGAGAGATCAACTGCAGCCTGAAGCGCCTCAGGAGTTACAGTAACCTTGTGATGCTCCTCGTACTTGCCAACAATTCCTTTAAGGATGTCCAGAGCTTCTTCCTTGGTGGGTTCATCCACATTTACAGGCTGGAAACGTCTCTCTAAAGCTGCGTCCTTCTCAACATATTTGCGGTACTCAGTAATTGTTGTGGCACCGATCATCTGAATCTCGCCACGGGCCAGTGATGGCTTTAAGATATTGGAAGCATCAATGGCGCCTTCTGCTCCGCCGGCACCGATAAGTGTGTGCATCTCATCCACGAACAGGATGATATTGCCGTCCTCCGATACCTCTTTTATCACCTTCTTGATCCTCTCCTCAAACTCACCTCTGTACTTGGAGCCTGCGATCATTCCTGAAAGATCAAGAGTTACAAGGCGCTTGTTCTGGACTGTGAGTGGAACGTCGCCCACAGCGATCCTCTGGGCAAGCCCCTCAACTACTGCAGTCTTACCTACACCGGGCTCACCGATAAGGCATGGGTTATTCTTGGTCCTTCTTGAAAGGATCTGGATAACTCTCTTTATTTCACGCTCTCTTCCGATTACAGGATCAAGCTTATTTTCCCTGGCCAGTGCAGTCATGTCGCGGCTGTACTGTGCAAGGATTGATGCTTTTTTCCCTGCCTTCTGAGGATTCAGTCTCTTGCCAAGGTCCTCTTTTACAAGGTTGGGGTCTTCACCCATGGCAGCAAGTGTCTCTGCGTAGATCTTCTGGGCAGGGACATTCATAGTGCTGATGAGCCTTACTGCCACATTCTCCCCTTCCTTGATAAGTGCAAGAAGAATGTGCTCTGTTCCAGTCTTATCTGCACGAAATCTCTCAGCCATTCTGTGGGCCTCTTCAAGGACCTTTTCTGCCCTTGGAGAAAAGCCGTCTCTGTCAAGTGTGCGGACATTGCTGTCAGGAACGATCAGATCCCTTATCATGTCCATCATCCTGTTCTCATCGATTCCATTATCAATGAGGATCCTGGAAGCTACGCAGCCATCCTCAAGGATGAGTCCCATAAGGATGTGCTCAGTTCCGATATAGTTCAGCTTAAGGCTTCTTGCGGTTTTTCTGGCAAGCTTAAGCGCATCGTTAGCCATTACAGTAAACTTAGATTCCATATAGTCTGTCCTTTCTATGTAGTGGTCAGGCGGATCTACTGGTCAATTCCCGCCTATATATGTGATTCGTAGTTGTCATACAGCTTATCTACCAGGGCATGGATATCGTCTCTTCCGATTCCCTTACAGATGGCCCTTGCCAGCACCACAGCCAGCTCCGACTGGGCTTCCTTGAGGGCCTGAAGCTTATTGATGTCTATGGCAATGATTGCTCCCCGCCTTCTGTCGATCTTAACAAAGCCGTCCTGTTGCAGGATTGAATAGGCCTTGTTGACTGTATGCATGTTAATACCTATGGTCTCAGCCAGCTGTCTCACACTGGGAAGCTGCTCACCCTCCCTGAACTGAGACGTCGCAATACCAAGAATGATCTGATTGCAAAGCTGGATGTATATGGCTTCATCACTATTAAAATCAATCTCTATGATCATAAGATAACGCCTCCTTTCTGTGATATGTTTAGTATAACACATATTACAGATTTTGCCACATATAAAAAGCCTGAGAAAAATCTCAGGCTTTAAGCAGTCTTAACCGGTGCTCTGCGCAGGCTTTGCGATTATGGCTCTTCAAAGTCCTGCTGACCTTTCAGTTTTACCATATTACGTGTATTATAATTGTTAAAAAAGTATATCCCAGGCTAAAGCAAAGCCTGGCACAAAAAGTATTAGGAAATAATCAATCATGACAGAGACAGAGTATCAGACAAAATTAGGAAAAATTCATTATTGGATAAACCAAGATGCAGCTACACAAGGAGTTCAACTGGTCTTCCTTCCGGGGCTTACTGCTGATCACAGGCTTTTTGACAAACAGATAGAAGTATTCGAGGGGAAGTACCCTGTTTTTGTGTGGGATGCTCCGGGACATGCTTCTTCCTGGCCCTTTGAATTGTCTTTTTCTCTTGAAGATAAAGTCAGGTGGCTAGATGAGATTCTAAAGGAGAATGGATTTGATAATCCTATTATCATTGGACAGTCCATGGGCGGATACCTGGGGCAGATGTATTCTCAGTTGTTCCCGAATAAGCTTAGGGGCTTCATATCCATAGACTCTGCACCTCTCCAGAGAAAATATATGACAGCCATAGAAATCTGGCTTTTGAAACGCATGGAACCAGTATATCTCCATTATCCCTGGAAGACTCTGGTGCGTCAGGGAACAGAGGGCGTAGCCACCTCAGAATATGGCAGAAAAATGATGCGTGAATTCATGATGACCTATGATGGCGATCAGAAAAGATATGCCGCCCTTGCGGGAGGTGGATACAGAATGCTAGCCGATGCTGTTGAAGCCAATCTCCCCTATGAGATAAAGTGCCCTGCCCTCCTCATCTGCGGAACACAGGATCACGCCGGTTCCTGCATCCGCTACAACAAAGCCTGGCATAAAGAAACCGGCATCCCAATCCATTGGATTGAAGGAGCCGGTCATAATTCAAACACTGACAGACCCGAGGAAGTCAATCGTATCATTGAGGAGTTTGTAAAACGCCTAAGCCATAATTGCGATAGCTTATTCAAAGATGCATGAACAAGGGGGAAAGCAGTATTGTTGTTACATGGGGGGTCACGTGGAATCAACTGTTCGAAGGATATGACTTTTCATGTGTATTTTCAAAAAATGCTGATATGGATGAAAAATATCCTCTTGGTAAGCTAGGTGGCCGGCTATTTTTCATGAATTAATCCAATATTTGAGGATATAGATGAAAAAAAACACTTCAAAGGTAACTGAATAAGCGCTGTTTTTCATGTGTAAAACCTAGAATTGCCTGTATAGATGAAAAACAGGTCTTGCAAGTATCTTATATTCAGAAGTTTTTCATGACAAAATCTCAAAATCAATGATATAGATGAAAAACAGACCTGGCCAATGTTCATCAGCGCCAATGTAAAAAATCCACGGCAGTGTCTGAACACTGATCAAACCGCCGTGGATTTTTGTATTTAATGTAGGCCAAGCCTATTATATTAAGCCATTGCTATTGCTTTTCTTATGCCTCTTCCTTCTCCACCTTAGGTGTCTGAGGGAAGATGATCTTGTTAACAAAGAAGAATACGATCATTGAAATACCACCATTAAGTACTGTGGTTCCGATGTTGTAGATCCAGCCGGGAACGAACTTACCGGCAAC
>JAEEGL010716142.1_pt1 | contig 18257 bp, 21 predicted proteins | sample 9134231 | NCBI WGS metagenome assembly JAEEGL01 (sample SAMN16246548, study PRJNA631951) | gut metagenome | biome: gut microbiome; feature: rumen; material: fiber-attached | host: Bos | place: Iran: Karaj | collected 2018-10 | reverse complement strand
TCTACCCATGTCCTAGTTGCCTGTGATCCTGTGCCTGCGCCCAGTGCCATGTAGTAACGTCTGATTACATCCTCTTTGCTATCGCCCTCAATGGTATCAAATACCATCTGCCTCTTGCCTGTGGAATCTGTTACAGAGTGATTGAATACCCTCACATAATACATTCCCTTTTTATTCACCTTAACCTCTGGCTCTACAAAATCAAGAGCATTGAGGAACTCAAGCACTGGCTCCATCATGTCTGTAGGTACATGGTGCTGCTCAGTAGGGCTCATGATCCAGTTGGCAAGAGTGCGGGCTCTCTTAGAGATCTTCTCTCTCTGCTCTCTGGCTGCTCTCTGCTCTCTGGCATTCTGAGCTCTCTCTTTATTCTTAGCCTTGAGTGCTGCAATCTTCTCTAAGGAATCCTGCCTCTGCTCCATCATACGGACTCTGTTATCATATCTGCCCTTCTTGAGCTCGTCCTTCATCTTCTGGCGTACATCTGCAAGGCGCTGATCGTATCTCTCTTTAACCCTCTGCTGATACTCAAGGCGCTTCTTATTCATGCGCTCTCTAGCCTTAGCTACTCTCTCGTTGGCTTTCTCACGCACCTGCTGCCTGTACTCGCCCTGCTTAGCCTTAAGCTTATCGGACTTCTTATTATCGGACTCCTCAGCCTGGACTCCCAGATATTCCTCTACGATCCTCATTGCAAGATCTTTCGCAACATCCTCATAGTCTCCATCAAAGTTATTTACAGGTGAAGGTCTCAATGACTCCAATACATCCATGAGGGCAAGCGGCTGATTGCCTACTGCTATATCCTGGTCAAGAAGATATCCTGTACTTGCACAGATCTCTTCCCAGAGTCCATCAAGGTATGATCCATTGTTACTGATTGTCAGAGGATACATAGCCTTCTTGAAGTCTGCATAAGATCCCAGAGCGCTCTTAACCTCTGCCATCTGCTCATCATTGAGCTTGATCTTGTAGCCCTTCATTGCATTTATAAATGACTTATACTCTGCATCTCCTACTGTGTGAGTTGCCTCATCCAGTACAGGCTTAGCTATCTCCTCCATGACTCTCATCATATCAGTATAGTTGACATGATCACCTGTCTGCATGTAAGCAAAAGCCTTCTCCACCATATCTGCAAAAGCCTTAGTGTTAATGGTTGAGCCATACTCCTGCTTCAATTTGATAGCAATTCTCTTTACCTTGCCATAATCTACATCCTGCCCCTTAAGAGCCTGCATGCCTTCCTCAAGGATTGAAGCACCATCTACATTAAAGGTCTCATCAAATAGAGACTCCCATGCCTCGTCAATATCCATTGAGAATCTAACGCCTGCATCCTTAGACTCAGACTCAAGGAGCTTAGTCCTCTGATCCTCATTACCTGCTTCGTAGGTCTTGTACTGGATACCCTTCTCCTCAAGCGCATCAAATACCTTCTGTGAGGAATTGCTTGGCAGGATAACACTTGCTATCTCATTGAGCCATACTGCTCTTCTTGGCTTAGCCTCAAAGTATCCTGTAGGAAGCTCAGCGATATCATGCATGAGATCCACGATCTTCTGTGCTGTGTCCTCCTGGATGTTGAGAGTGCGGTACTCACGCAGCACCTTATCAATGCCCTTAACAGTCTTGGCAGACCTTACCGCATCTGCTATAGCCTCTGCTGCACGATCAAAGGAAATAAATCCATTCTTCTCGTTAGGATCCTCTATCTCGTGGATGATCTCTGTAAATCTTCTTGAGTGATCATCTGTCAAAGCTGAGTGCTCTTCCTCGGAGATCATACGGAGCTGTGCTTCATTGGCGTGGATATCCTCAATGCTTGTGAAGTCCTTAGTAGCAATAGCCTGGATTGCAGACTGTGCAAAGAATCCATCTGCGCCCTTCGCATCCTCGCTATTCATAATGCGCACGATATTCTCAAGCGTAACCTCATCATGCAGTGCCTCCCAGGATCTTCTGTTTCCAGAGTAGGTAAACGTATCCTTCTCGTTGCGCAGTCCTCTCTTCTCGACTATTCCATCAAAGAAGCTATCAAGCCAGTCTGTGTACTCTTTCTCTCTACTCTCGATCTCTGTGGCTATTACATCTCTGAGCTTGGCATAGTCTGGTACCTGCTTAATGCCCTCATTGTAGTAATTGAGCACACCCTTTCTGATCTGATCCAGTTTGCTGAATCCAAAGTTATTGGAATCGTAGAGATCTTTCTCTGCAAGCTTCCTAAGCTTTGGATTTTCTTTCTTGGAATACTTCTCTCTAAACTGCTCATTGAGTGCAGCTCTTACCTGCTCCTCAAATTCTGGGTGATCTTTTAAATACTGAGACCCGCTCTCGTTGAAGTCTCTGAATGCCTGCTCACCGATCTTCTCAGCCACAGCTATGATCTGGTCATTGTACCATTCTGTCATTGGAGCAAGTTGTCCGTCTGTTGTGCCAGGATCTACCTCGACTCCGATACTCTTAAGGAAAGCATACTTAAGCGCATCCTTCTCCCTGTATGCCTCTACAGGATTGCCATTCATTCTGTTGATAGCGTCTGACATATTATCTGTGTCGAATGCCACCCTTGAGAGTGAAGCCTGGATATCCTTCGGTACAAGCTCATCAAACTTATTCCAGAGTTCACCTGCCTTCTCTGAGTTGATCTTAACCTCAATACTTGGGAAGGTAGGAGTCCATGCATCTCCTCCATATACCTTATTCTTTTTACTGAACTTAGGATCAATGGTCTCTCTCTTGAAGAGTACAGATACATCTCCGTACTTGGAGTGCTCCATACCTGCTCTGATAATAGCTACAGAAGGTGAAGGGAAACCATTTAAGCCGATATCTGCCATGAGCTGATCTGCAGTCATGTTATGTACTGCGATAAGATTTTTGCCAAAGTCTACATTGGCTGTATCCTTCGCAGCTTTCTCCATAGCCTTAAAGCCATCATCATCTACAGAGAGCGAGTACCTGTTGCTATAGTCTACTGGGTAATCGTCCTTATCTTCTCTCGTCCACCACTGCCACTGCTGAGAAGTGCGGGTATTGTACTTCTGGTTGATCGCAGGCTCGATCTGCGCATGCAGTCCACCCATTGCCTCCCAGTAATACTCGTTGCCTTCCTCATCCCAGGTGTGACGCAGCAGAGGCTCGTCTGTTCCTCTGAGCCACGGACGCTCTGCCAGGATATCCTCTCTCATCTGCTGATATTCTTTAGATGTAGGATTTTTCACTACCTCTGTGCCACGCACATAGAATACTCTATCCTCGTCTACATCCAGGGAGTACTTGATACTATCTGTAGAAGTAGGTGCAGCGTTGTCTACATCCTTGATCTGATTAGGATAGAAGGCTACTGTCTCACTCTGAGCCATGATACCATCATAGCTTGTGCCATTTACTCTGTTGAAGATCTTAAGTGTCTCTACAAAATCTCCTACGCAGGAAGCGTTGAGATCCTGCAGTGCCGAGAAATCATCTTTACCCTTAAGGCTCTCAAGCACTGACTGAGGAGTTGCTTCGTATCCATAGTTATCAATGCCATAGTCCTCATCATTGGCTATCTCATTGATAAATGCCAGGAGCTGATCTTCTGTTATATCCCTGCTGCCGATCTGCAGAGGCTCAACGAGATTGAGATATACGTCATAGGTCTGCCCATATACACTTGACTGAGCCTTAGTATCTGCAAAGTAGAAGCCTCTGCCATACAGTCCAGAGCTCTTAGCCTTCTTGATATCGAATACATCAAAGCCATAGCTGTTGGTACCATGATGCATAACCATGAGCCTGCCTTCTTTATCTCTTACCTTAGAATCCTTAAAGAACTCTGCCTGCTCCTGGGTAAGTGTGTTACCCTCTGAGTCTACGTCAAGAGAATATCTAAGCCCTTCAAGATCTGACTCTCCCCTAGCGTATTCCAAATGAGCGGCTACATCCTTCGATAAATCGTTAGGAAATGTGCCTTTGACTGCATACATAAGTTGTGTTATACTTAACTCAGAAGAGGTATTACTAAAGGAGCTTTGGCTCTGAATAGTGGCAACATTAGTTGCAGCCTCTTCTTTAGTTTTTATTGCATATAAAGCGTCTTGCACATCATCAAGAGCTAAGAATCTATCAAAATGATTTATCACCATTCTTACAATTCTTAGATCGTCTCCCTCTTTCAGTGCGCCAAATATAACATATGCTTTTTCTGCTCCATTCCTATTGCCATCTGCCTCATTAAACACAATGGCGTTCTCAAAATATGCAGGAAGCGCAGACACTGCACTTGCATTGCTCTGGTGTATTCTACGCAATCCATGCCTCATTCCATCTCTTCCAGTCATAATCACTTTGCCAAGATCACTGTTAAATAGCATATTGCTACCCAGACCATTATCCTTATTGTATCTGCTGATGTTTTCCTTTGCAGTATCTACTATGTCTGTAGCAGAAAGATCTTTTGAGAATGCAAGCTCTTTAAGCCCTAATTCTGCAGCAGAATACACTTTAATAGGAGCCATTGCTCTCAGAGTGTCATAAGTATAATCGCTCTCTTCCACGTGTCTTGAGAATTTTATCTCCTGTGCACCTTCTGCAGCAGTGCTCTCAGTACCCTGGTAATTCTCAATAGCCTTATCCAGTGCCTTAAAGAACTGATCCAGGATCTGCTCTTTCTCAGCGATCTTAGCCTCAGCCATCTTCTTTTGATAACTATTCATATCGGAGTGATCAACCAGACTCTTGATAGAGTTTATTGCCTTCTTAAAGAAGTCTTTTATCTTTGTGCCCAGGCTCTGTGCTTCCTTAACTCCGTACTTCTCAGTCATATAGTCAGCCATTGCCTTCTGCCCCTGCTTAGTGCTCATGAGAGCTACAAGCATATCATTGGTGAACTCTTTGGAGCTTTCAAGTACAGTCTGGTTTGCATCTATCTTCTCGTATGTTCTCTGATATGCATTGATTGCAGACTGGTATCCATCTGATCCCAGAACTGTAGAAGCAGCATTAACAACCATATCTCTCAGCTTGCCATACTCATCTCCTGCGAATACTTCTGCGAACTCCGCAAGCTCATGGTTGAGAGCAGTAGCGTGATCTTCTGATATGGTTATGAGTGACTTATTTACATTGAAGGATCCATTAACACCCTTCTTGTTTTTATTTGTGAGCACGATATCAAGACCAGTAACCTTAGCTACCAGGTCAAAGATATTTGTGTCGAGATCTGCCTTGCTTCCTCTTCTTACATCCTGGAAGGATCCTGTGCCCTTCTTTACGCCCAGGCTCTTGCCAAGATCATTGGAAGCCTGCTGCTTGATCTCTGCCTCATAGTCTGCACGCCCTGCATCATACATTGCCTGCACTGTATCTTTGCCAAGTGCAGCCTCTACGATACTGCCCATGCCATTCTTAGCAGCAGACTCATAGGATACTCCTGTAGCTCCTGCATTGTAGTACTTATTAAACGCATAATCATACTGGCGCAGGTTAGTGCCATCCTTGATCAGTGAAGCATAGGCAGCCTTAGCACCCTCAGTTTTCTGCATAGCAGCGTTGCTGTTGACTGCATTAACTGTGGTCTCGTTGTTCTCATGGAATACTGCGTTATTGCTTTCGATCCTTGCCTTCTCACCTTCCTTGAATGCTCTCTCTGCAGCCTCGGAAAGATACCCCATGCTCTCCCTGGACTCTCCTCTGAGAGCTTTGGTGTATGCATCCTGGGCAGAAGTCTTTACACTCTCAAGCTCCTGGTCTGTAAAGCCATAAGCTCTAGCCATATCTGAAAACTCATTCAGAGCCTCGTCTGCATTGTTTCTTGCCTCGGATGATGTAGAACTCTTCATTGCGTCATAAGCTGCAGATAGGGCTGCTACGTCTCCATTTTTGATAGCCTCCTGCATGCGAGATCTACCTTCCTGTACAGTGGTACCTGTTACTGCAGTCTTGAACTCGTTAGGAGTCTCGGATACATCTCTAAGGTACTGCTCGTACTGCTCCTGTGGAGTGCGTGCCTCCTCAGCGATCTCCATAGATCTGTTGAGCGCACAGTTATCCTGTGCAGAGAGCTTGCCATTCTGGGCATACTTATCTGCATAGCCCATAACCTCAGCCTTCTGCTGCCTTCCGATCTCTGTGGAATCGTCAATAGTATCTGCCATGAGGCGTATAGGATTATCTGCATACTGCTGAGCCTGCTGCCTCATAGCATTGTCATATTCTGTGGTGCCCTTCGCATCCCTTGCTACTGAATTATAGTAGTCTGAGATCGCAGCCTGGTTTGCATTGGCATTCATATTGCCTGCCACTACGCCACCTGCTCCAAGCACTCCACCAGATACTGCACCTGCCAATCCATCAAAAGCAACCTGTTTCCAGAAGTCTCCCTCTGCCTTTTTGGTTGCTTCCTCCCTTGTCAGTTTAGGATCCTGCTCCATGTATGCCTCTATAGCTCTTGTCTGGGCATTTTTTCCATCTCTGCCCATAATGAAATAGTCTGATACTCTATTCGCAATATCAGAGACCATTTCCTCTGAGCCTTCGATACCCGCCTGCATGAGCCAGTCGGCTACTAAGCTCTTACCTATCTTTGTGCCCTTTGACATTTTCCAGAGATGATCAAGAGATAATTTCTCTGTGAGTACTTCTGCAGATCCTGCTGCCACACCATACGCAAGCGCCTGCTCGTTATTGGCTCCTCTTTCCTTTGCCTCTTTGTATCCAGATGAATAAGCCTGCGTGCCATAAGCTCCAAGTACGATAGCCTCTCCTCCTGGAATAAAGGATGAGAGCAGCGCCATCTCTCCTGCTTCTGCGGTAGATACGCCCATCTGATAAGCCATCTGTCCTATAGGGTGCTCGTCTGTGATTGCATTCTGCACAACCTGCTCCACTGCATACTGAGAGGCGTTAAGATCTCTTGAGCCCTCGCCATATACATCTGTGCCCAGTCCAGAAGGATACTTTTTGAAGTGATCTGAAATTGCATTGAATCCTCTTGCGGGAGTTGCTGCAAGATCATAGGCAGTATTCCTTACTGCGCCCTTAAGCTTCTCGCTGCCCTCAGCGTTAGGATCAATGGTGTATCTCTCGTTATATTCATTCTGTGCCTGCAGGTTATAAATTCTGTTATCATAGTCCTGGTAGAGAGCGATCTTATCATCATCCCATCCAAGCTCATGAAGCTTCTCAAGACCTTCCTTGTAATCAATCTTAGCCTGGTCTTTTTTCTCCCATGCCTCGTCTCGCTCTTTCTTGTTCATGGAGTTAAGAGCAAGCTTCTTGCCTCTTACTCCGCTCTGATACTGGGCAAGTGCTGCCTGCTCTTCTTTTGACAACTCACCGATCTTCATTGAAGAGTATTCTACTCCCTCTGTAGGAGTAAGCACTGAGCTCTCTGAGAATTGCGCATCATCTGCTCTCCTGCGGAGCTCTATTGCATTGACGAAAGTATCATAGTCTATGCCGCTTCTCTTGAGGAACTCAGTAGCCCCTGCGCCTGTGTTCGCATCATAGCCCCATCCCTCAATATATTCGTCAAGCATTTTATTCTGTTCGTCTGTGAGCCCCAGATCTTTCATGCCTGCCTGGGCAGCAGCCACTTCCTTTGAAGTGTACTTGCCCTGGCTATGAGTACTCAGTTTGTCCTCAAGATCAGCTCGTCTCTCAGCCGCTTCTTTTTCTGCAGCCTTCCTTGCATTGTCCTTCTTAATAAATTCCCTAAGCTCTTCTACAGGATCCTGGTAGTCCTCTGGGTTAGAGTACTTCATAATCGCCTGGGCTCTCTGCCATGCGCTTCCACTGTTTACCTCGTTGTTAAGTGCGCCACTGCTTCCGAATGCGCCATTTGAGGATTGTGTATCGAATCCACCTGCAGGCTGCGATCCAAAAGCGCCTGCATTGTCTACCTCATCTGCGTATGAATTGTAGAGAGCCTGTGCACTCTGCGCCTGTGCCTCAGCCTCTCTTCTCCTTCTTTCCTCTTCCTCGTTAAAAGAAGTAGCAGGAGTATAAACCCCTGCTGCCTTCAATGTACTTTTTACACTATTCCAAGCCCCCATACATTACCTCCATGCTCCTGCTGTAAGTGGATTGTAAAGACCTACACCGCTCTTTCTCTGCTCTTCCATTTCTTTGATGATCTCTTCTATAGCTTCCTGCTTTGTGGTGTTCTGGTTGCCATTCCAGTAGCGCTCGTTGTTAGCAAGTTTTGAAAGAAGCTCAAGGTCTGCGTCCTCAAATCCTGCCTTCCGCATTGCCGACTCATACAATTTCTTACTTGCAGCATTCTGAGAAGCCTGCTTGTAAGCGTCAACCATCTCCTGGATCTCTTGATCTGTTGACTGTGTAAGCGTCTTAGATGTTTTGTATGGTGCAGGGTTAAGAGTGTTGCCTGTATTGCCTGCACTGCTCTGCTGAGCTTTAGCTGCTGCCCCAGATCCACTGCCTGCGCTATTAGTGTTGCTCCAGTGTGTAGCATTGGTAGCGCTCTGTGAAGCATTCCAACTAGATGTATTATTCCAGTTTCTACTATTCTCCCAGAATGATGTATCTGTATCTGAGCTTGTGTGGCTATCCTCCCAGTAGTTAGTATCTGTGATCTGGAAGTTGGAAGTCTCAGACTGCCTTTCCATCCAGTACTCGTTATTCCAGAAGTCACGCTCATTAACAAACTGGTTGTAGTCAAAGTTACGCTCATCAGAGTACATGCCATAGTTAAAGGATCTATCTGCCTGCCAATCTGCCACCTGGTCTCTGTACTGTCCGTACTCACGATCATAAGCATTAGCAGTAACATTGTACTTATTGAGGAGCTCATTGCCCTCATCCTTATACTGTTGATATGCCTGGTTTCTAAGCTCTGGTATAACATCATTGAGCTGCTGCAGATAACTCTGGTATGTCTGTTGCCCTGCAGACTGTGAGTAGGAAGATCCATAGCCGCCATTCATAGCCTGTGCTTTACCCAGGGTATCCTCCATAGCCTGCTTGCCCTGCTGCTTGTACTTGTCAGCGTACATCTTGTACATCTCATCAGCGTTGAAGTCATACTTAAACTTCTCTCTGCCCATGATGGAGTTATAGAGCTCCTCTAATCTGCCCTCGTACTTTGACTGGAAAGTAGGCTTATTGTCTATGGTCTCCTGCAGTCTGTTATATGCATCAGTTACCTTCTGCCCTTCCTCATAGTCTGTGTTGTATGCATCTCTATGCTCTCTGGTATTCTCTTCTACCTCACCAGACCACCAACTCTTGCCCCAGGACTCAGAGTGTGAGCCGCCTTCTGTGTGAGTGTCAGACTCTGTATGAGAATGAGATCCTCCCTCAGAGCTTGATCCTCCCTCAGAATGAGATCCACCCTCTGAGTAAGATGTGGTATTAGAAGTCGAGCCGCCTTTTGTGCTTGAACTTGCAAATAGCTGAATATCGAATAATCTCATTGTCTTTCTCCTTCGTAAACCTAAAGACCTTCTACATATTTATGTTACCGATAAGCCCTCGTGAAATATAGGACACCCTAAAAAGAGGAATCACTGCTCAAGTGACTCCTCTTTCTCAATTTCCTTATACTGCGCCAATTCCTCAGTAAGCTGCTTATTGAGAGCTACAAGATCCTCGATCACCTGCTCCTGCTTAATCAACAGGCTCTGTAATGAATCCATCCTCGATCAGCTTCTGTATGACGCTTTCTTTGAGCTGTGCGGGTACATCATCAAGAGTTTTATCGCCCATCTCGATACGTTTTACCCACAGCAGTACGATCTTTGAATACGCCATCTTACTCCTCCTCCTCGATTATCAATTCTTCGCAGCCGCTCTCAATAAGGATCTCTCTTACCTGCTCCTTGAGGAGTCTAGGCACCTGGGCAAAAGTCTTTTTGCCATACATGATCTTCTGAGCCCATAACATAGCTATCATAGTTTCTCTCTCCTTTCCGAATAGTATCCAAAACAAAATGTACTTAAGCATAAATGATCTCGCTCATCTCAAGTACCATATCCTCAAGATCTCTCTCCTTCTCGGTGAGCCCCAGGTTAGTATCTGGGTACACATCCTCGTTAAGGGTAAAGCCTTCCTCTGGATCGTACTTGTGTGTAAGTGGTGTCACAAGAGCGGGCACATCATCTACCATGTACATCTGCGCAATGTCATAAAATGAAGGCTGAAACTGCATGCCCATCTTGGCATATACAGTGTTGTTGTCAGAGCCAATATAACCCTCGCAGATCTCTGGATCGCAGAGGATCGTGTTGCCATTGGCAGCCTTCCTTACTGGCTTAACAACATCTACGATATCAATAACTACCGCATCCTTGTTAAGCATAACGAACTTGCTCATACATAAACCTCCTTATAAATAAGTCATTGAATAGCTTATCTACATTCTTTATGGCATGGTATGCATCCTTATGGGATAAATACCCTATATGGGAATTGTAGAAGGTAAGAGCATTACTAAAAGGGATCTCGCCCCTGTCAACTCTCTTTGCTATCTTCTTGAGCTTCCTTCTATTCCTAACTAGAGAAGATCTTCCAGGCTTATCTACAATCCTTCCTGTGGGCAGCAGGTATATTCTATCCTGCAGCCATACAAAGCCATGAGTGAGCTTGACTATTTGTGTCTTAATTAGGTTAAGCTCTATGCCATACTCTCTGTACTTCTCTATGAAATATGCAAGGAGCTCCTTTGCCTCGTCCTTCGTCCTGCAGATCACATAGAAATCATCCATGTAGCGTGCATACCATTTCTTTCTCCATACTTCTTTTATACAATGGTCTATCTCGTTTTGATAGGTCACCGCAAGAATCTGGCATACCTGTGATCCTAAGCCTAGTCCTTTAGGAAAAGGATCCACGAATTGCATTGCCAGGTCTATTAGTCTCTGGTCTGCGATCATCTTCTCCATATTTCTCTTCACAATGGAGTGGTCAATGCTCCCAAAGAAATCGTGACAGTCTCCCAGAAGTATGTAGCCATCTGTGCCATGCTTCCTGTAGAACTGGCGCAGGTGCTTCTTAAGCCTCTCCCTGGCAAAGTCAGTACCCTTGCCCTTCTGAGAAGCGCCATTGTCATAAATCAGACTCTTCTCCATAACAGGCACTATCCCATTGTCGCATACGCTCTTTTGCACTACTCTCTCAGATATGTGTACGGAAGTTATGTGCCGCTTCTTTCCACGCTCAGATATATCAAACTCAATGAATCCCTTCGATATATTTTCTCCCTGTCTGATTTTCTCAGAGGTATCTATGCAATTCCTTAACACGTTCACACCATATCTCTGCACAGAAGCCTTCCAGTTTACGCCCTTCCTCGCAGAGTAGAATGCCCTGCGCAGGCTCTCTGGGCTCGTCACTACATCAAAGGTGTGTCCTTCATTTCTCTTCTGTTTGGCAAGATCTCTCTTGGCTTTGCGCCTTAAGTATCTTGCTTCGTGTCTTTCTTTACTGTTCATCCCCTATATCAAAAGCATAACCAGATACATAGCACCGATCCCATGAAACAGAGCGCTACCTCTGCCATGCAAGAAGCGTCCAGGAGGGTGCATGAGGAATCATATTTAAGCTTATCGCTAAGGTTATGGGCTCCTTCTGCGCACTACTTGTTGCTTTCGTGCCTGCGCTCAGTCGGTCAAAGCAGCACAGGCATTACTCGGTCTCAATTATTATCTGTGCGGAATCATGGGAGAACGCCATTCGAATTGGAAGCGTTGTTGTTGTTCGCAGCTCCTGTAGTGTTCACATTGCAGAAGTTCGTGGAGTTGCTCACATTAGGAGAAGCAAGCCACCAATTGGAGGCAATACAGTCCATAACCTATGGAAGATCCTTGTATCTGCTCTTATCAGATTGCATCCAGGATAGCAGTGCTTTCTGCTCGATACTCGCTATCTTAGTCCACTCATTCACTACTGTGTTTTTCATAGGCAGCAGCTCTGTGGCAAGTCGCATGATCTCAAACATATCACTTAACGCCATCTTAGCCTTAGTCTGATAAGAACGCCTTATCTCGTATTCCTTTCTGTTGGTAGGGTATATCGCATTGGCATAGGTGATAGATCTGTTGAGAGTGCGTGCAGCTTCGCATAAGGGCTGCCCCAGGATAAACCTGTACCGCTTTGGTATTGCATTCTCCCTCATGCTTAACTGGATCGTGAGCTTCTCTAGCTCATGCGCACTATTCATAAACTCTACAGAGCTTGCTTTCCTGTCCTCTGTTCTTACTCCACTCAACTTTTTTGTCTCCTTAAAGTACCCCCTGCCCTGTGCGGGCAGGAGATTTTATAGATTGCAGCTATATACTGCGTGTGGCTTATGCTCCCATTAAGCGTCTGCTGCGATCATGAAGCATGGGAGAACGCCATTCGAAGCGGAAGCGCTGCCGTAGCTCGCAGCTCCCGTAGCGCCCACACTGCAGAAGTTAGTGGAGTCGCTCACAATAGGAGAAGCAAGCCACCAAAATCTGCTGCGTTCATCCTCTGCAGAGAAAGCTCTGATCCTCTTTTTAACTCTCTTGAAGATCTCCCACTGTCTACCCTTCTCTTCCTCTGAGCTATACACATGCTCACCAAATACCTCAACCTCTTTAGGCAGGAATACCATGCTATCCTTCCTTGCCTTCATGAGCTCCTTGAGATCTGTGGGCAAGCTCTCATAGTACTCATTATCAAGCCAGGTAAGAAGCTCTCCTTCTGTACCCATTGCTCTCTCATCCTTAAGCAGGTACTTCCTGCAGAGGATGATCTTTTTCTTACGGATATCAGCAACCTCAAACACTGCTACTCCGTCAATATCCTCTGTCACAAGTTCGTATCCTACCTCAAGTACTCCAAGCTTGCCTGCAGTTACAAGATCCTCTGCGTTATTGAAACGCACCTTGAGCTTCACATCTGGCAGCTCATTAAACTTTACTTCTTTGATCATTCCTTTATCCTCCCCTTAATATTTTTCTCCTGCCATCTCATAGGCAGCTTTGATCTCTTCTCTTACTTCCTCTGGTGTCTGCCCTTCTCTGACACCTACCAGGACACTAGGAGGCAGCACCATCTCCTTGTATGTGCATCTCCACAGGTGCAGGCAGTTGTTTACGTTATTCACATACGGATCCTTTGGTGGATGTATCTGGATCACAGCCTCATCCTCGTAGAAAAAGATATCTTTGAGCTTGCACATATCATCCCACGTAGGCAAATCTCTCTTCCTGGAAGGAGATACAGATACGTGATCCCATCCCGCTCCTGTAGACCACACAACAGTACCTTGCCACAGAGGAAATTTTATAAAGCCGCTTCCTCCGTCTGAGGCTACTACTCCTGTGATGATCCTCTTGCTCTCAAGTATTTCATCTAACTTCTTCATTCTCCCCTCCTTAGCTTCTCGGTGCACTTATCGCAGTAGTACTTAGTATCACCACGATTGACAACTATCTGAAAATCTATCCCAGGCGTGCCACCTACCAGGTTGTCACATATGCAGCACCTATGAGTTGCTTCGCTCTTCTTTGGTTTTGTTTTCATAAAGCCTCCTGCGCATAATATCGTGCGCCATGTCTGGTATATCCTTTGCCTTCTTGCCCAGGACAACCTTAGAGAGCCACTGTATTTTTCTGTTCATGCTTATACAATCCTCTAAGCCCTTGCCCTCCTGCAGGTTTTGGATATACATGTAAGTCAAAATATCCTCAGCTCTCTTGAGCTGCTCTTTTGTGAGTATCCGCATATATCCTCCCTACAAATATGATCTTCTGAACTCCCGCATAAATCTCTGCCTCGCCTCGTCTGCAGATAACCCCTGCTCCTGCCATCTCTTCTCAATCTCCTGCTGCCCAGTCTCATGCAGATACTGCTGCAGCTTAGATCCATCCCTGCCATGAGCGCCACTGGTACCATGATGATGAGCGTTACACAGGTGCACCTTAAGCCCATACTTCTCAGAGATCTGCCTGTCTGATCCTCCAAAGATATGATGTTCCTCGATCCTGTCATAGGATCCACAAATAAAACACCAATTTTCTTTGTCACCTGGTATAATACTTCTCATCCCTCTATAGCCTCCTGCTTCTGCCCGCCATACAATCTGAGCTTAGGCGGGAGCGCTATATCTACCTTGCGTCTGTTGATCACTGCTCTGTATGCACTGATAAAGTGTGACTGCTCTACGCTATTCACTGTGCCAGTATCCATCTGAGACATTTCATACAGGTTAGCTGCACTACCTACTGCCTCCTGGATCTCTGGCGGGAGCTTCTCAAACTCCTCAACAGATCCATAGCCAGACCTGCCTATAGCTTTAAACACAAGCGCCCAGGCTGCCAGTGGCTCCATAAACTGGTTATCCTTCTCTGCAAGTATTCCCACAAGCTGCCCTATAGAAGGAGCAAAGCCGCTACGATCACTGAGGATATATCTCTGCAGTGCATCTGCCATCTGGTTATAGTCATAGTCTGCAAGCATAGCAGCCCAGGTATCTACTGTCTGCCTGGGATCCATTGGATGATAGTTTGGATAGGCAGCAGCCATTGCCATGATGATTTTCTTGGTCTCATCCCTAGTCATACCTTGCTCCAATCTACAGATTGCCCCCTGTTAGGTTGTGCTTTGTTATGGTGCTCTATCTTCTCCCAGATAATTCCCTTCCAGTCATTGCTCATTGATAGATCCACAACATCAATAACTGCGTCTACTCCATCCTGCATCTCGTACTTATGGATCTGAGATAGCAAGGACTTAAAGCCCATCTCTTTGTATGGCTCATTGCGTGCCTGCTTGTATCTCACCCAGTCTTTGATCTTGCTAAGCAGAGGAGTTGATAATAAGGACTCGTCTATCATGGAGTCCATCTGATCCAGGGTGAGGGCGGGCGTTTTTTCTTTCTTTACTTTCTTTTTTGTCTCCGTAGGAGACTCATTATCAGTAACAGATACAGTATCAGATACAGATACAGTATCACTGCTGTTTTCAGTACGATTTCGTTTCGATTTCGTTTCGATTTCGGTACGATTTCGTTCTGAATTGTTTTTAGAGTTGTTTTTCATGTTCTCTACTTTGGCTAGATACTTGGCTCCATCTTCATCTAGCTTGTCCTTAATCATTGCAAACATGGCAGATATCATTGGATCATCTGTAGTGATCTCTTCTCCATCTATGGCGTGAGCAATCATAATCTGCACTAACTCTCCCGCCTTCTCCGCAGGCATATTTCTTATCATCTTGCCCCAGGAGTCGTATATAACAAAGCTACTTCTCTTCGACATCTATCCACGCCCCCAATAAATCCATCCAGTCAGTGAGCCTCATGGTCACTAACCATTCTTTGTTGTTTCGTCTATGAAAGACTGTAGGAAGTCCGTCCTCCCTCTTCTGTGACTCTTCAATAGCCTGTGCCATAGCCTCATAGATATTTAGCTTCTCTACCCTCTTTACTTCTGGGTGTATTCCAGGAAGCCCTACAAGATCACTCTGATGGTTAAAGCATTGCCCTCTCTTTACGTCATAACCCCAGGTATCTCTGATCAGATTAGCAAGCTCTCGCTCGCCATTAGCTCCCTTATTCCTGCATGATCTGCCCCTTATCTTTGGATCCTTGTTCATGTAATCGCCCCTCCCATAATCGCTGCATACGCTCAATCTCCTCTGGCGTAGCAGTCTCGATACCATGATCCTTACACTCCATTACTGTGCCCTGTATAAGCCTTGCCATTTCCTCAGTGTTATATGTGTGAGATCCCCTGTAAGCTCTGTACCAGTACGCTCCATCCTCGCCTATCTTTATGAGCTCAAGGTGGATCTCTTCCCTCTCTCGTATAAACTCTGGTGTAGCATTGGTCTTGTAAATGAATGCCTGCCCATCATCCATGTACCAGATCTGTCCGTAAGTAGTGATCAGATCATTTTTCATAGCTGCCATTGATATGCCCAGTGTCTGCCTCAGCTTGTCACATAGCACGTGGAAATATGCATTGGAGTCCAGGCTTCTCTTCTTTCTAAAGAGGGTAAGCTTTATGCTCAGTACCTTATCCATGAGCTTCTCTATTCCTACAGGTTGCTCGTTGACTTCTAAAGTGATCAGAGTCTTTCTGGTGTAGTAGTCAATCTGCATACCCTTTATGCTTCCACTAAGATCCATCCTCTTCTCCTACATAGACCTTATAAAACAAAGTCTTTTTGCCATGCTTAGCGTGGCTGATCTCTGACTTTATGCTGCCCTTCGTGTATCCGCAGGCTTCTGCAAGCTCTGTCAAATTATCACGGACACACACAGGCAGCTCGTACACATCATTGGTAACCTTTATGTACACGTAATCACTTTGCATACTTGCTATACACAGCCATTAACTGGGCAGTGGAAGCCTTCTCAAGCTCATTAACTCCAAAGCTTGCCAGGAGCTTCTGATGAGGGTTGCTACCCTTTGGATAATGCTCGTATGCTATCTTGATCATTTCCTCTCTGGAAGGATATGTGCCCTTCGCCTGTACTGATTCTGGCGTAGGATCCTGCTGCTCTTCCTGCTTAGGAGCCGCCTCTTTCTTGGCTGCTGCCTTCTTAGGTTTATCCTCTTTAATCTGTGGTAGTGGCTGCATCTCTTCCTCCTTCTGGTTGAGTTTTGCGTTAGCAACTTCCTCATAGCTTGCTATTGATACATCTATCCCTATGCCACACATAGCAAGTGCTCTTCCTACTGCAGAAGTCTCGCAGTTTTCTATGTATGATGTATTGTTGATATTAGAAGCATTCTTAAGCTCAAACGCTGTGCCTGTTCCCAGTACCTTGCCTGCATCATCAAAGACTGTAGCCTTAAATACACATCTCTCTCCATCATCATTGAGAAGATCTGTAACAATAGCTCCTGTAGGATAAAGCATTCTGAATGCCTTCACTCTCTCATTAACTACTGCGTAGTCTTTTGAGATCTCTTTACCCGCTTTCTTATCCCATCTCTTGATAGGCATAGTCTTTATGACTTTGTTTGCTTCCTGGATATTCTCAAATGTAATAGCCATATACACCCTCCTTACTGGATTCTAAGAGACTCTGACTGCTCAAGGTGTGCATAAGGAATATCCTCGCCACTCTCAATAGCCTTCTTAATAGCAGTCTTATTAACTGTTGGTGTGATCTTAAGGTACTCTGGTGGTACATCATCCTCGTTGTCGATCACTACTGATGCAGGATTCTTTTGGATTCTGAAACTAAAAAGATCAGTCTTGAATTTTGTCTTGCCTGTAACCTTCATGGTGTTTTCAAGATTGCCCTTCATTGTGTCTACGTTACCCTCAAGGAGCTTCTTGAAGCCCTGCAGTCTCTTGATCTCAGCGTCCACAGTAGCAATGTTTCCCTCTACCTGTCTGATGATCTTTGCATATCCGTCTGCCTTAAGCTCTACCTCGTATTCAAGACCTTCTAAAGTATCTTTGAAGGCTTGAGGATCTACGTCTGGATCCTCTGCCATAGATAATAGATTTAAAAATTCCTCTGTTAATTCATATAATGTTGATCCCATAAAGTTGATAACCTCCTTAGTTACGTGCTAAAATAAATGTGTTGAAACTGTATCCAGTTTTGATAACCTCAGAGCACTGATCCCCGCAGATCGGTGCTCTATTACTTTCCATGTTTCCTCTCAAGATCTTCTGAGAGATCAAGTACCGCTTGTGCATAATCACTTATGTATCCTTTCTCTTCCCACCTTGAGTCTCCGTTATATACCATGAGTACTACTGCAGGATCTGTGTACTTCTCAAAGAGCTCTGCCAGATAATCTGCAGCTACTGCCATGTTGCCATCAATATCGTAAATATCAGTGACTCCTAGCCGCTCCATCCTGTCTCCATGCCATCTCGGATTTACCTGCATAAGCCCCAGGCAATTACCATTGCTGACTGCAGGATCATAGCTCGACTCTTTGAATGCCATTGCTTCTAAAAATTCTGGGCAGATATTGTATATTTCTCCCCACTTCTTTGCAGCCTCCTGGATCTCTATAGGTATGTCCTCGTCAATGTAATCTGTTACTGCCTCTATCTCCACCTGCGTACCCACTATAGGCTCTAGCTCAACCTCGTAGATCACAGGCTCTGGCTTGTTTAATTCCCACCAGGGAGTAGTACTCATAGCAGATTGCATATGACACATACCAAAGATCCCACCGACCACACACGCCATTATCAGCGTAGGTATCTTTCTCCTCATCCTCCCTCTCCCTTCATGTTTTTAGTACGTTCTCTCGATCTTCATAAGGTATCTTTAAGTAGTTGAAGATATCCAGGATCTCCTCTAAGG
>JAEEGL015496475.1_pt1 | contig 18258 bp, 12 predicted proteins | sample 9134231 | NCBI WGS metagenome assembly JAEEGL01 (sample SAMN16246548, study PRJNA631951) | gut metagenome | biome: gut microbiome; feature: rumen; material: fiber-attached | host: Bos | place: Iran: Karaj | collected 2018-10 | reverse complement strand
TCGGACAGCATGTCGATTTCATCGTCGCAGTCATCGCCTGCTGCCTGGGCAAGTTCGTTGAACAACTTGTATTTCACTGAGGCATCAGACGAGATATGCTCGGTGACCAGTTTTTCCACTGTCTGACCCAGGCCCTGTATGGAGAACATGGCACCGTATGGACCGCCTTCCTGCGTGAGGAATGGATCGCATAGCAGATTGTGCCCGATAATCCAGTCCCTGTCGGCGACTGGCACGAATGCGACCCAGGAGGTTCCACATGAAAGGAGCATTTCGCCTTCCTTTGTTATGTTGCAGCCACGTGCGGCTGATGGGTGGTCGAATGCGCCTGCGTAAATCTTTGCGCCCTTTGCGATGCCAGTTGCATTTGCCGCCTGGTCCGTTATTTCACCAATGCAAGTGCCAGGCGCGACCAATGGGCTGAGTTGTTCACGCCTGATGCCGAGCCTCTCAATGAAGTCCTGGTGGTATGCCTTGTTTTCCTGCTCTACTAGGTGCATTGTTGTTGCTGTAGAGTAGTCCATTGCATGCTTTCCGCAGAGGGCGAATACAAGGTAGTCTGTGCAGAGTCCAATCCATTTAGCGTTGTTGATTTGCTCAGTCTTGTTTGCTTTCCACCAGGAAATATGCGCGAGCGGGAATGAGTCCAGGCAAGGCCAGCCAGTGATTTGCCGCAAATCAGCCTTGCTTATACCAGCCAGGCATTCGGGAATATGCCCGATGCTGCGCTCGTCCAGCCAGGAGATGATTTCAGATGGCTTGTCATCCTTGTCGAGCATAAGCGTGGAGCCTGCTGCGCCAGAGATTGCAATGCCAGAGATATTGGCGGCGTATGGCCCCGCTACCTTGGCAAGCAGTTCAAACAAGGCGTCCCTGTATGCAATGGCATCCATTTCCACCTTGTTGCCTTGCCGTTGAAGTTCCAATTGCTTTTCACCAGTTGCCAGCGTGTTGCCTGCCTCGTCTAGTAGCGCTGCCTTGAATGCGCTGGTTCCTGCGTCAATTCCGATACGATATTTGCCGTTCATGGTGGTTTAATCTCAAATGCGATGGTGTGGGATGCCCAGGAACAGTGCCAAATCATCCCAGAAGGAGGCTGGCACGTCATAGCACATTGCGCTGTGGTGTGTTCCACCCAGTTGGCTGTATGCTGGCAGGAAGTCCGCCAGATTCTTGCCAGGCCTGAACAGGCCGCTTATCTGCTGGTGGTTTGTCTCCTGGAATGGAAGTAGTTCGCCTTCGGTGGTAATCAGTTCCAGTTTGTCGTCTGGTCCAGGGGCAAGGTTGGCGATTGTGACCTTGCCAGGCTTTATGCCACCACTGAATGTTATCGGATATGGTTTGGGCAGGAAAGAGGCCTGTTTGACTCGCAACACTGGATTTTCCAGCAATGTGGAAGTGACCTCGCCCATGTGGGAGATGTAGATACGCCCGCATTTCCAGTCAGGGCAGAACATTTCTGTGAATGTGGTATTGGCAATGGATTTCATGATTGCACCGACCCAGGCGGCATCCAGTACATCGCCTTCGCCAGCATAGCCAATGCCTCTGGACATTGCCTGGCACGCCTCCATGAAGGGTGTTGTTGGCACACCAGACAAATGTGCGTCCATGAAGTTGAATGTGAACGCGTTGAGTCGCTCTTTCTCTATGAAGTTGCGCACCATGAGGGAACTGATTGCATTGGTTCTGTAGGTCTCATCATCCGCTTCGCCTGCAAAAGGCATTGCCTTTAGTGCTGCTATTTCATCTGCAATCGCCGCTTCGTCTGGCATTATGGCATGTTTTTCCTTGCAGAAGTTGATGGTTTCAATGCCATTGTCCTGCATTGCCTTGGCTGAAATGCAGAAGTCACCCATTCCCTTGAAGTCGCCGCCGATGCGCCCGACGCGGCTGTGCCTGAAGGCATTGGCGACCACCGCTACACGTGCCACCTCCAGCAGTTTTTCCAGCACCTTGGATTCGGACCAGTGCCCAGCAATCACCTTGTACGGTGCGCGTCTGCGGCGCAGGCGGTTTGCCAAATCCTGCACACCGTGGATGCCATGGTTGGTCATGAGTGTGGAATGATCTGGTGGATATTCATAATCTGGCGTGGTGTCCAGCATTATGATGGGGAGCCCAGCTTGGGACAGCAGTTCCTCTGCTTCCAACGAGGGGGAATATGCCAGATGCAATGTCACAATGACCTCTGCACCGCCTTCATTGAATTGCTTGAGAGCGGCCTTGACCTCGTCGCAACGGGCGCAGACAGGGGCAGCAATCAAGTTGCAGCCCATTGCGCGCAGTTTGTCGGCTATGGTGTTTGCGAATGCGGCGACTTTTTCATCGTATGGGGGGCATACGTCACGGTAAAACTGTAGATACAGTGGTAGCAATGCAATTTTCATTTTCGTGTTCCTTTTTATTTATCCACAGATTTCCACAGATTCACGCAGATTTTATTTAGACTAAAAAATCAGTGATAATCTGTGTTAATCTGTGGATTAAAATTAATCTTTGATTTTGTATTTGATGTCCTGGCAATCAGGATCCAGGTCGTACAAATGTTCCTTGGTCCACAGGTATTTTCGTGTTTCTTCCACCACCTTGTTGCTGAGGAAGAGCAGGGACACTATGTTGGGGAACACCATGAAGCCGTTTGCCAGGTCGGAGAAGTCCCACACTATGGCAATGGAGCCGATGGAACCCAGGAATGCGGCGATGACGAACAGCATTCTGTAGCCGATGATCGCGGCCTTCTTCTTGCAGATGAAAAGCACGCACTGCTCGCCATAGTAACACCAGCCTAGCACGGTGGTGATTGCGAAAGCGAATATGGAGAATGCCAGAATGTATTTTCCGCAGTAGGGAATCTGCTCGAAAGCGGTCTGTGTGAGGAGCTGGTTGTTGGTGATGTCTATGCTGTCATTGGCTATGGCGCTGGACACGATGACAAGCCCCGTCAGTGCGCAGATGACGATTGTGCAGGCGGTGCCAGTGTAGGATACCAGTCCCTGGCGCACTGCATTGCGTGCCTGCGCGGTGGCCGCCACGATTGGTTCCGAACCCATGCCCGCCTCGTTGGAGAACAGACCTCGCGCAATGCCGTAGCGTGCCGCCAGCATAAGCCCATAACCAGCCAGACCGCCTGTCACCGCCTTTGCGCTGAAGGCGCTCTTCACTATGACAGCAATCGCCTCAGGCAATATCTTGACGTTGATTATCAGAAGCGTGAAGCAACCCAGCAGGTATATGGTGGACATAAGCGGCACCAGTTTGGTGCAGACGGAGGCAATTGACTGCAAGCCTCCGATAACCACCAGTGCAATGACTATCGCCACTGCAAGGCCCGTAATCCAGTTCGGCACAGAGAAAGTCCTGTTGACAATGGCGGCAATGGCATTGCTTTGCACCAGGTCGCCTGTGCCTATCACGGCAATGGCTCCTGTGATGCTGAATAATATTGCCAGCCAGCGCATGCCCAGCCCATTGCTGATGGTGTACATGGGTCCGCCATGCACCTCGCCATTGCTGTCCTTTGCCCTGTATTTTATGGCAAGCAGCGATTCCGCATATTTTGTGGACATGCCGAATATGCCTGTCATCAGGCACCAGAATACCGCGCCTGGACCACCCATGGTTATGGCTGTGGCGACGCCAATGATGTTGCCTGTGCCAATGGTGGAGGCCATGGCGACGGCCAGCGCGGAGACAGGAGATATGTTGCCCTGGCTGTCTTCTTTACGCTTGATTATGATGCCGAATGCCTTGAGAAGATGCCTCTGCACGAACCGTAGCCGTATGGTGTAGAAGATATGCGTGCCAAGTAGCAGTACCAGCAGCGGTGGTCCCCAGATGAAGGAATCCGCCCAGGCAATCCATGAAGAAAGTGTCTCCATTGTCAGAAAACAGAAATTTATGCAATAAAGTAAGGTCGATGAGTGATTATGCAAAGCCTTTACGCAGAGGAAGCCAGGCCAAGGCTGGCCTGGCTTCCTTATTTTTTAGGCTAGCATTGCATTAATATGAGTTCGGAATGCCGCAGGCCCAGTGATTGCTGCCGCCTGTATAAGTCTGCGCGATGTAAGGTCCGCCAGGAGACATAAGTCCCATTGCCGATGTCTCTGGGTCTGTACTTGTGCCTTTGGTGTTTGTGACGTGTCCATCGCTGAAGGCTATGGTGACCGTGCCCTGATGGCGCGGCCACATAGTGCCCAGAGCATAGGAGCTGCGTGGCTGGAATGCCCACAACGCGTAGAAACCATAGTCGTCGGCTGAAGGTACTCCAGAGTTGTTGCATGACTGGGTATCGGCGAACATGATCAGGTCGGATGGAGCGGTGCAAAGCGTCTCCTTTGGCGGGAAGCCCCATTCGTATGAGGCGTTGCCGCCGCTAGGAGTCTTCTGTGTTGAGCGGCTTCCGCCTGGCCAGCCGTGGTTGTAGCCATAGTTGGGATAGCACCAGATCCAGCCAGCTTTTGAAGCGGTCTGCGCCGGGTTCCCCCATCTGTCCAGGTAGTTTTTCGCTTCTGGGCAGAGATACATTCTTGAGTCATTGACATACTGTGCACCGAATGCAGTGCTTGTCATCAGTGTAGCCCAGGTCGTTCTGCCGACGCTTGACGCGTTTGACGGGCCAAGCGCACAGGGTAGATAATGCCCGTCGTTATCATCAATGTAGAGGCGGCTTCCCAAAGCGATCTGCTTCAGGTTGTTGGTGCAGTGGATGAGTCTTGCCTTTGCGCGTGCCTTGCTCAACGCAGGCAGTAGCATTGCAGCAAGAATCGCGATGATGGCAATGACGACGAGCAATTCAATCAGCGTAAAACTCTTCTTCATTTTGCTTCTCCTTGTCTTGGATTGGTTAAAAATCACTATGTAAAAATCAATCACACCATATTTCCATTTCGGCTATCGTCAGCCCTCTGGTATCCGCGCCAATTGTGATGGAAAGCCTATCGGACACTACAGGGGTTGGCAGTTCCATCACCACTTCGCGGACGCTCAAGGGATATTTGTTGAAATCCTTGGAACAGGGGAAATTTAATACCTGCCCACCAATTTCCAAACTGGCGTCTCGCCAAATGTCACTGACAAACAATTTAACTTTGCGTATCGGGCGCGGCTCGGACCATGTGCATTTGATTGAAATTGGCACATCCACCTTGTTCCAGGCGACGACCCAGTCCCCCAGATTGCCCTTGTTCTGGCACACGCTGGGCGCCACGACCGCCCTGGGCCTGTCGGTGAGCTTCCCTTCTGAGAAGGGGATTTCGCCTTCAGACTTGTCCTTGGTGCTCAGAGGCGCAGGCGAGAGCGTATATGAGCCGCTCAGTCCGCTGTTGTTGGGCGTGGTGGGTATGAAATGCTCCCATAGGACAAAGTTGTTTGTGATGCATTTGCCAGGAATCCTCACTTGCTTCGGAAGGAGGGATTCAGGCAGTTGGAAACGCCAGATGTCGCAGTTCGTCTTTGCCTTGCATTCCTTGCAGAACGCCAGGAAGAATGCCTTCCATTCCTCGTTTCCAGCCAGTTTCGCAATGCAGGGATTCGCCGCCAGCGTCACAACCCGGCCCTTTCCAAATGGATTCGAGACAAGGGCGGGGTCGCCATTCTGGAACCTTGACAGGACCTTTGCTCCCTGCAGAACGCGCAGTTTCGCGCAGCGTATGCTGGAAACCGGAATCTTCTTTCCGCTGTAGTTGAACGAAACCGGGGACTGGCTTGCCCAGGAGACATCAACGCCAGTGAACTTCCTGCGCTGCTCCGTCAGGTCCTTGCCCTCTGGCGTGAAGCAGAAGGCGTCCTGGTTGACGAGCAGGATTGTCCCGCCACGGCGCACGTATTCCTCCAGCGCCTTAAATGCCTCGATTGAAATGTACTTGTTCTCCGCAGAGACAATCAACTTGAAACGGTCAAGGTTCTGCAAGGTGAATTCGTTTATGAACCTGTAGTTCACACCGGCGCCATAGCCTAGGTATCCGTGGAGGTACAGGTCCCTTGAGGGAGATTGCCTGTTGACGACACCAGGTATCGCGCGCAGCGAATCTGCAGCCGTGAAAAGCGCTGCGTCATACTCAGGAAACGCAAGCCTAGGCATCTTTGCCAGCAGCTTCTGTACGCCAATCTCCACAGCATACCTGTCAGGCGCCCCCCAGAACTCGTGTATCATATACTTCTTCCCCTTCCTCAATCCAGTTGTGTCGTTCAGGTAGTAGTGGAAGCCAGTGGCACCGTTGCGGACGGCAGATGACAGTTTCAGAAGGACTTCGCGAGGCGTGAATGACGCTCCGTATTCCTCTACGTGGGCGCAGGGCCAGACCTCCTTCGCGTCAGTCAGGTGCGCAAGGTATCTGGTGAGGAAGCCAAAGCTGTCAACATTGGGATTGCCTCTGGGATAGAGCTGGTGCGTCACAATGTCGCAGGTGCCTTGCCTGTCCGAGAAACTGTATATCTTGTTCTGGTGGCCGACCGGGTCGTCGGAGACAACGACGATATTGGGATTGAGGGACTTCGCCAGTTTGTACGATTCCCTGAAAAGGCTGACTAGTTCGTCGTTTATGGCGCGCCTGAAGGCAATCCATGCAAGTGGGTCGCTTTCGTCCGGAGAAGTCAGTATCCCGTATTTCCCCTGCCCGTACTTTTCCTTTATCATTGCATCGAAGGCCTTGAGTTCTGGGTTGTCTGGCAGTCTCTTGAATTCATCGATAAGGTGCATCTCGACGGTTTCAGAAACCTCGTCCCACCATGTTATCATCTCAACATCCTTCCTTGAGGCGATGGTCCTGACATCGTCTAGCCACAGTTTCCGTATTTCCGGTATGACAACCAGGCCAAAAGCCAATCCAGACTTGATGTTCTCCGCCAGGGGGCGTGGCATTATCACCTTGGGCGTCCCAAGTTCCTTGCAGAATACCTCCTTGTTGAGCCAGTCTATCATAGTCACATTGGCGTATGCTGCCATCCCTGTGTTCTTCTGCTCAACTGCAACGCTGTAGCTGGAGTGGGCAAGGGCATTCTGCAGCGCGAACAGATCCATATAGCCCTGCATTCCCATTCCGAACATCCACTGGAAGCCGTGGTAGTTCCTCCTTGGCGGATATTCATTGCTCAGCAGCTCCTTGAAAAGCGGATTCTTTACAGCCATTGCCATGCATTTCCTTTCCGATGAGATGCCAGGAAAGATGAATGTGTTGTAGTACAATGTCTTTCCGTCCTTGGATACTTTGAAGTTGAGGCCATGCATGTTCTTGCCTGACTTGCCGTAGTCCAGACTTGTCTCCTCGCCTTTGCGCGTCGTGCCTTCGCATTCTCCGATTTTGTTACCCTTCGCATCGAAGGCGTCAAGTTTCATGGTGTATGCGCTTCCGTCAGCCCTGTCCGTATTGGAGAATAAGATGGATTTCCTTGCCTGCGAGCCGAACGAGTGGAACGTGACGGGCGGCAGTTTGTCGCCAGTTGGAACGGGCCTGAAGCACTGGAACCTTTCCCTGTCATCGAAGCCAGAGGCACCTTTGCCAAGGCAGGAGAGCTCGGGTCTGCGGCCCCCCTGGCGCTCCCTGCAGATGTTGATGCTGAACAGTTCCGCTCCCTTTGGAACTATTCCCAGATCCGCAAAGGGCAGCGCCATCTCCACGGCCCAGAAATTCGCGTTTATCTTGCATGCGACCTTTATGCCGCTTTCATAAGAGGTGTCCCCGTTGTATGCGTCATAGATTATCCCCATCGAATTGACGATGAAATGGAACTTCCCCTCCGCCTTCTTACCGAACACATCGACCAGGAGTTCAATGCAGTCGTCCATATATATAGAGTTGTCCCTCTCCTCGATATGGGTGAACCTCTTCCTTATGCTCTTGATGTCCTTTTCACTGCATTTGACGCCCAAGTACAGGTTTTCCGCATCGCAGCCCAGCTGCCATTCAGTCGGATTTTCAGGTGTATTGCCTGTGCGCAGTTCGACAAGGGAGCCTTTAGCAGTCCCCTTCCATTCATTTGCGTCTAGGACGCCGTCCATGTTCGGCGCGCGCATCGCTGGAATCACAAGCACATCCCCTGCCACGCAAAGTGACAGCGCCAGCAATGCAAATGAGATGAATGAGATTCTGCAAGTCATGGAACTCCCCTTTTTCTGTTATTTTATGGTATAATCTGCTGATATTCCCTGGCTGTTATTCCGCCCATATCTCCATTTCTGAAAGAAGGAGTTGCGCGGCATTCGCCTCCATTGTGATTTTCAGTTCGCTGGCCTTGACTGGCTTTGGCAGTTTCATTTCAACGAGGCGCACGCTGAGCGTGTCATTGTTGAAGTCGGCAGGGCAGGGGAACTCATAGCGACTGCCGCCTATCTCCAGCCCGGCATTGCGCCACACGCCGCTGACAAAGAGCTTCACAGCAGTTATCTTCTGCGGTGTGGACCACTTGCAGGCGATTGCAATCGGCTCCGCGACATCCTTCCAGGAGATTGACCAATCCTTCCAGCTGCTCTTGCCCTTGCAGGCGCTCATGCCCATAGCGGCCCTGGGCCTGTCGGTCAGTTTGCCCTTGCTGAAAGGAATCTCGCCTGCCTGAGCGTCCTTTGCGTGGTTGGGCTCTGGTGAAAGTGTGTATGTGCCAGTGACATTGCCGTTGTTGGGCGTCTTGACATCGAAATGCTCCCATCTGACGAAGTTGTTTGTGAGGCACTTTCCTGGAATGGTCTCCTGCTTCGGAAGCAGCGTGTTCGGCAACTGGAAGCGCCAGAAGTCGCACTGCGTCTTTGTGCCGTTTTGCTGGAAGAATTTGAGGAAGAAGTTCTTCCATTCTGAGTTGCCGGCAAGTTTTGATACGCAGGGATTCGCGGCCATTGTTATGACCTTGCCTTTGCCGTGCTTGTTCTCTATGATTGCTGCGTCTCCGTTTGCGAATGTGGCTATGGTCTTTGCCCCAGGAAGCGGATTCAACTTCACACAGCGTATGGCCGCCACTGGCACGCTGATGCCAGCATAGTCGAAGTTACGCGGATGCTCACTGTAGCCCTGCATCTTCACGCCTGTTAACGCTTGACTCTCGTTCTGGAGGGAGACCCCTTCAGGAGTGAAACTGAATGATTCACGCCATATGACAAAAAGCGTGCCGCCGTTGCGGACATATTCCTGAAGAGCAGCCAATGCATCCTTTGAAATATACTTGTTCTCAACGGTCACGATCATCTTGTATGCATTAAGGTTGTTCAGGGTTAGTTCGTTTATGAAACGGTAGTTGACACCTGCGCCATATCCAAGATAGCCGTGCAGATAGACATCGTTTTCAGGGGAACTGCGCAAGGGCAGCGAGCGAAGCGTGTCCGTTGCCGTGAATACCGCCGTGTCGTACTTGGGGAATGCAATACGTGGCAGGCTTGCCATCAACTTCTGAGCGCCAAGTTCGACTGCGTACCTGTCTGGTGCGCCCCAGCGTTCGTGTATCATATAGTTCTTCTTGCTTTCGGTCCCTGTTGTGTCGTGCAGGAAATAGTGGAAGCCAGTTCCGCCGTTGCGGACCACGGCGGAGAGTTTGTAGAGGACCTCCTGCGGCGTGAACGATGCACCATATTCCTCCACGTGCGGGCATGGCCATACCTCATTTGCGGCTGTAAGCGTAGCCAGGTATCTTGTGAGGAAGCCGAATTCATCCACATTGGGATTGGTGCTTGGATATATCTGGTGTGTCACGATGTCAACTGCACCCTTCCAGTCGGCGAAACTGTAAACCTTGTTCTGGTGGCCGACGGGGTCATCCGAAACTACGATGATTTCTGGATTCAGGGACTTTGCGAGTTTGTATGCTTCGTGGTAGAGGCTGACGAGTTCGTCGTTAAGCGCGCGTCTGTATGCTATCCAGGCAAGCGGGTCGCTTTCATTGGCGGATTTTGGAATGCCGTATTTGCCTTGCCCGTACTTTTTCCTGACCATTGCGTCAAATGCCTTGAGTTCCGGATTGTCTGGAAGTCTTTGGAAATCTTTGATGAGAACGCTTTCAACGACCTCCGACACCTCGTCCGCCCAGGTGATGATTCTTGCGCCGCTGGTTGCGATTTTCCTGACATCCTCAAGCCAAAGTTTGCGAATCTCAGGTATGACGGGAATGTTGTATGACAGGCCAGACTTTACATTTTTCTCCAAGACCCTGGGCATCGCTGCGATAGGAATGCCGAGTTCCTTGCAGTGCACTTCCTTGTTTAGCCAGTTTATCATTGCCACATTGGCATAGTTGGCCATTCCAGTTGACTTGTTTTCCTGCGCTGTACCATAGTTGGAATAAGGAATGCCATACTGCAGGGCGTATTGCTGCATATATCCTGGCATTCCCACGCCGAACACCCATTGCAGTCCGTGGAAGTCGCGCCTTGGCGGATATTCCTTTCCGAGGACTTCCTTAAAAAGAGGATTCTCAATAGGCATTGCGCGCAACTTCTCTGTCGCGGCGATCTGAGGGAACGAGAAAATACCCGAGTAAAGCGCATTCTTGTCGTCCTTCTCGTCAAACACGCTGTACTTAAAGCCAGAAACCCTCTTTTTCCCAGCAACTTTATACTCAAAGTTGGTCTCCCTGTCGAATTTGGACTTCAGGTGGAAATCCCTGAGTTTCTTGAATGATTCATCGTATGTCTCCATTACAACTCTATAGTATTTCTGGACGGTCTTGTCTGTGTTGATGAAGCGCAGTTCGGGGACAGTTGGCGAACCCATTGCAGTGAACGTCACAGGGGGCATCTTGTCTCCCAGCGGCATTGGTCTGAATTTGCGCAGCCTGCTTCTGTTGAGGAAGCCGCCCTCACCCTTGCCAAGGCAGGAAAATTCCGCAGGAGTGTGCCCCTGGCGTTCGCGCCCCATATTGATGCGCAGCAGTTCGGCTCCCTTTGGTGATATGCCCAAATCAGTGAATGGAATCTGGACCTCGAGTTCCCAATTGTCCTTGTTTATCTTGCAGAAAGAGCGTATGCCGCTCTGGAAGTTGACATCGCCGTTGAAGGCATCATAAACGATGCAGTATGTGTTGATGGCGAAGTGGAATACACCGTCCTTGTTGTTGCCAAACGGGTCAATGAAGATTTCGATGCAGTCATCAAGGTATATTGAATTGTCTCTCTCCTCCGTGTGGGTGAAACTGTGCTTGATACTCTTGACATCCGCCTCCTTGCAGTGGAAAGCGAAGTACAGGTTTTCTTTGTCGCAGCCCATATGCCAAGTTGTCGGGTGCTGCGGAGTCCCCTTGGACTTTAACTCAATGAACTCGCCTTTTGCGGCTGTGGCCCATTCTGATGCCTCAATGACACCATCCAGTTTCGGTGGTTTGATAACTGGAATATTGACAATTGCTTCTTCGGCGACTAGTGGCAATGCCGCCATAAGCATCGCCCAAACCATCTTTCCAAATCTTCTCATCTTGCTCTACTCCTAGATATTATGCATCGTTCTAATCCAGTCCAGCGCGCCATTTGCATTTCATTTTCGGGCAGGTCGCTGAGGTCTCGAGTTCAGCGCCTTTCGCATAAAGTTTTTCAGCCGCCTTTTCGTCGCACTCAGTCTCGCCGCTTGCGGTCATCTTCACGTGCCCGTCAGCATATAGCACATTGACTGAGGCGCTGTGCCTTGGCCAAAGCACAGTCATTCCTGCGCTATAACTTGGCCATAGGAAAGGACCGCCGAATTCGCGCTTCGTAGCAGCACCGTCAGCAAGAATAAGCAAATCTGAAGGCTCCTCGACGGCGGCGATGGTGTATGGCAGACCATTGTCGTAGCCGTTGCTGCCGCGCCGCACGCCGCCTGGGAAATGTGCATTGTACCCGTATGTGGGTCTGCACCACATCCAGTTGCCTGGTGACGAATACTGTGCAGGATCTTTCCAGCGCTCTGGCAGGTATATCGGCATTTCAGGGCAGTTCAGGCGGTCTGGCTTGACGTAATTGCCGAGTTTTGGGCAGGCAAGTAGCGAATCCCACAAAATGGCACAGGAGTTTTTGTTGGAATTCGGGTATTGCGGCATCATAAAACGCTCGTCATTGTCGTAGCGGTACATCTCCACTGCGTGCCCGAGTTCGCGCAGGTTGTTCGTGCAGGCGGCCTCCTTCGCCTCGTTGGCGGAGGCCGCCGTCAGCACCGGCACGAGCAGAGCCGTTGCGACAATGCATGCAACAAGCACGGTCACCAGTTCAATTAGCGTGAAATGCCGAATGCTTCCCATATTGCCTTCTCCTTGCTGTCAGTCAAATTGCTCGACCTTGGTCAATTCGCCGTCCCTTTGGGCGGACTTGTGTGCCGCGATGCCCATAGCCATATAGTGTGCGGCCTCCCTGATGGGTATTTCTGGCTCGCGCTGTTCCGCCACGGTGCACACGAATTCATGCACGAGGTATGGATGACTGCCGCCGTGCCCAGTCGGCTGGAAGTCGTCCTTCGGATTGGCGTTAGGATTGCAGACTGGCTTGAATGCCGTCTGAACCTCCTCAGGCAGCGGGTCGCGCATATCCTTTGCGCTAAGTTCCTTGAAGCCGGCCCAGGGCCACCTCTTGTCCGCAGGATTGGGGTTGTCCTCGTTGATCGGCTGCGCCGTGCCTGGCACCGTGCGGTGGTTGTTTTGCCACACATTGCGCGAGAAACTGCCTTGCTTGCCGAAGATGCGGAATATCTCTGACTCTTCGCGGTCAAAACTGGTCGCCCCGATTTCGCGGCATTCGGCGATGCGCAGAGAGGCGCCGTTGGCCAGTTTGTACAATGCGAACACATTGGTCATGTCTGACAAGTCAAAGAAAGAATCGTTGTTGGTGTTTTTAACGCCGTATGCGCTGACTTGGATGGCCCTTGTGTTCATGACGTGGATTGGCCCCGAAATTGAGTGAGTTGGATAACTCATCGGGCTTTGCTTTACGTTCCTGGCGATGTATGGCGCCATAAGCGCACTGTGCTGCTCGCCGACTTTTCCTGTCGTGCGCGCCTTGACAACGTTGCGCAGATTGCTCCAGCCATTGACTCCTCCATCTACGTCGTGGACATATTCGCCTTCCGCATACACGAATTCGCCGAACTCGCCAGCCAGTGCCTTGCGGCGGCAGAACATGGTCTGGGGGCGATAGATGGTAGTTTCGCCCAGCATATACTGGCAGCCAGTGCGCTTGACGGCCTCCGCCAGTTTGTGGCACCAGTCCAGCACCTCATTGTCATCTGGCAGTTCTATCAGCGGCACTGCGCTGTACACGTATTTGCCCGAATTGAGCACCTGCAGGCACTGCGGAGCGTGAAGCCAGGGCTGCGTTATGATGGCAATGGCGTCAACGTCCTTCTTTACCAACTCGTCCAGCGATGTGCAGCATTCACTTACGGACAATTTGTCCTGCATGAAGGGATCTTCAGTAAATGTTTTTAACTTGCTAGCCTCGCAGTCGCAGAGCACGATTTTGTCCACCAGCGGATGTGCCTTGAACAATTTGACGAAGTTGCTTCCGAACTGCCCCAATCCTAGCATTCCAAGTTTGATTCCCATTGTCTTTTCCTTCGATTTATTTCTTCTTTTTCTGGGGTGCTGCTGCGCCCGCTATTATTATGTTTATACCATTTTTACGGAAATGCTCCAATAGTTTCTTGTCCGCCTTCTCGTCGGTGATTAGCGTGAAGGAGGGACCCTTGAGCATGCCATACTCGGCGAATGACACGTTTCCAAGTTTGGATGAATCCGCCAGGATGAATACCTGGCTGCTCTGCCTGAGGGCGGCAGTAGCCAGCAGTGATGTGTCTTCGTCCGTGGTATAGAGACGTCCATCCTCGGAAATGCCGTCTGCGCCAAGCAATGCCTTGGTGAAATTGAACTTTGCCATGTACTCCAGCGTTGCCAGCCCGCACAAATCCATGCGTTGCATGCGGACCGTCCCTCCTAGCAGACTGAAACGGCAGCATTTCGCCAAGTCTTCGCTATATACCAAGGAATTCGTTGTTATGGAAATATCGCCAACCAGACCTTGGTTGATGAAGTTGGCAAGGTAATTACCGCATTCGCGGACCGTGGTGCCGGAATCAAAGAAGAGCCTGTCATGGCTGCAAATCATCTTTGCCGCCTCTAGTCCGATTGTCTTCTTCTCCACGATGTTGGTGATGGACTGACGCTTGAAGTGGTATTCTGCCGCATTTGTTGAACTGGGCAGGCACACGCCACCGTATGTCCGTATCAACTCGCCGTTCTGCTCCATCGTTGTGAAATAACGGCGTACTGTGGCCTCGGAGGCATTCAACTCTGACACCACATCCGCAATGCTCAGTCTGCCTCGCTTGCAGAGAAGTGACAATATCTTGTCTCTGTTTTTCTCACACTTTCCCATTGTATGTGCTAGCCATTTTGCGCTGATTATATTTTTTTGTCGCAAATTATACCATATTTTTAAACCGTTGTCAATAGGTAAAATGTAATATTTTGATTATTTTTCTTTTGAAACAATCATTTTTTATCTTCAAAATAGGTGTTTTTTTGTCAATATGAAAAGAAAAATGTAATATTTCAATCATTTTTGGGAGCGAGCGGCTTGAAACAGTCATATTTTGTGGTATTGTTTCACATGTTCTTTTTAAGGGGCGAAAAGAATATGATTTCTTGTGTCCCCGTGTCCTTGCCAATGGCACTGGTTGTTATTCATAATTATATAGGAGTTAACTTATGCAGGAATTGAAGTTGAAGAGCATATCTCTTTCATTAAAGGATATGCTTGGCGAGGAATACATTTCCTCTGTTTGCTCTGCGGCAGATGCAATTGGCGTTGGCAAGGGTGGTGAACTGGAGAAACTGGCCTCCAGAAAAGTGGACTTTTTCCCCGAGCAATTCGCTGCGCATCTGGATGGGCTTGTAGAAAAACTGGGCGAGAAGGTATGTCAGTCTTTCACACATAGCTGCCCTGGCGCGGGAACTGCCGCGTTCACAGCCGCATTGCATGCCACATCTGCCCCCATTGCCTCGCTGGGCTTCCTGCGCATAGGCGAGGACGGGCGCCTGTATTTCATCGGCAAAAGCGAGCATTACCAGGCCAGCCTGGGCCACGGCTTTCCTGGATATGAACTGCTCCATCTGGCAAGCGAGATTGGCATTAGCAACATCACACACAACAATACCCGTGGACACATTACCCGTACGCTGGAGCGTGAACTAGTCCGCATTGCAAATGGCATAGCCTGTGGCGACGAGGCGGCTGTGGATGCCGCTGTGGCCTCCAAGGAGCCACACGTGCTGAACAGAGTGATCAATCTGGAGACAGGCAGCCTGGCTTGCGAGGCCGCTTTCAAGATGATGCTGGCCCGCTTCTACAAGTTGCAACCACATTTTGAGGCGCCTGTGCGCAGCGGTTGTACTCCTGTGTTCCTGGTTATGGGCGACTATCGCAATGGCCGCGAGGCAAACTATCATGGCACCACCATTTTCACCCAGATGCTGCGCGGAATGTGGAGCGAGATGTACGCAGGCATGGAGGCGGCTGGCCTTATCAAGGCAGTGGGCGTGCCTATCAACGACTTTGAGGGCTTCAAGGCAGCCGTGGAGAAATACGACAATGGCAAGACCAGAATCGCAGGCTTCATACACGAACTTATCCTTATGAACTATGGCGCCATTAAACTACACAAGGACTATCTCCAGAAGTGCTATGAACTTTGCCACAGCCGCAACATACCATGCTTTGTGGATGAGATTCAAAGTTGCATGTGGTCCCCAGAACTATTCTTATTTAAGGAATACGGTTTGAAGCCAGACTTCGTGTCAGTGGGCAAGGGCTTCCCTGGCGGCATGTATCCCGCTAGCAGAATCCTTACTACTGCGGAGATGGACAATCTGAACCTGTTCGGCGCACTGGTCACCAATGGTCAGGAGGAAATCGCCAGCCTGGCAAACCTTATTACCATTCGCTTTGCAGAGGCAAATGCGGATTACACCAAGGCAATAGGCACACAATGGCAGGCGTCTCTGAAGAAAATAGCCGAGCGTCATTCGGCATTTGTGAGTGGCGTTGAAGGGCAGGGGCTGCTTTCCGCGTTGGTGTTCAAGGAGACTGAAAAGGCAGTTGCATTCTGCAAGAAGATGTCCCAGGATTACTGCATCGACGTGAGTGCACAAACCTACAAGGCGGACTGCCCCCCTGCCGCCCTTATGAAGCCGCCGCTGATTACCAGCGTGAAGGCGCTTGATATCGTTAAGCGTGCAATTGACAAGGCTTTGAGCGAATTGGAGGGCTGATTATGTTTGCGAATGACAATGACAGGCTCATCTACGAGGAAGAACTGGCACCCAGGCTTCCTGAAAAGATATTCGATGCACACGTGCATATCTGGAACAGGGCGGATTTCCCTGCGGATTTTCACTTCCACGAAAAAAGTTGCAACAACCGCTTTGGCGGAGAGTTCACGATGCCAATGTGGCGTGGCATAGTGGCGGAACTGCTTCCGCGTCAGGAATGTCATCTGAACTGCTTCGGCATGCCTAATGACGCGGCGGACAGAGACAAATTTCCTGAAGGCGCATTGCCAGGAGACTTCATCAATGTGCTGATTTCCCCAGCGGACCCCGCAGAACTGGTGGAGGAGCGCATAGTCCGCTCTGGCTCCACTGGTGTCAAGCCATATTTGAACTATGGCGCCGCTTTCTACCACAAGCCAGCCAATGACGTGGAAATTAAGGATATGCTTACACCATCGCAACTGGCTATGCTGGACAGGAGGAAACTTGCCGTGACGCTGCACATACCACGCTCTGGACGCTTTGCGGACAAACTCAACCAGCGCCAGATGATCGAACTGTGCGACAAGTATCCGAACATTCGCTTCGTCTTCGCCCACATTGGCAGAGCATATTTCATGAAGAACATCTACGAATCAAATCTGGATGAATTCGTGAAGTACCCCAATGCCTACTTTGACACGGCAATGATCAATCACGAGGGCATTTTAAAATACACATTTGATCACTTCCCCGCAGAACGCGTTCTCTTCGGCAGCGATGCGCCTATTTCATTCCTCCGCGGCAAGTCCGTTGAGATAAACAATCAATATGCCTATCTAATGGGTGAGGACTATGCAGTCGGCACCTCCATCGTAGATACGGCCAATGCCGTGAAGTTCACCACCTTCTTCTATGAGCAATTGCGGGCAATCATCAACGCCACGCCAAAGGAACATTTGGCAGACGTGTTGTACAACAATGCTCAGCGGGTGTTTTTGCGTTGATGTGTGCTGGCGCTCCCGCCTTAATGGTGCGGCTCTTCTCCATTCAAACAAAGAAGCATAATGTACCAATACACAAAGGATAAACTATTCAGATATGGAATACCAGTTGCCGTGACTATGGCAAGTGGGAGCAGGCGAGAGTCCATTTCATATCATGAACATGACTTCACTGAATTGGTTCTTGTGGTCGGCGGCAGCACGATTAACACCATGCGCTTCTCTTCCGAGCGGGAGGTTTCATACGCTTTGATTCCAGGCGATGTGTTCGCCATCCTGCCTGGCGAGGCACATGCCTACACAGAAAGCCGCAATGTGCTCTATTACAATGTGATGTTTGACTTCAATTTTGTGGCAAGTTCTTTGCAGGCATTGAATCAACTGCCTTCATACCAGGCACTCTTTGACCCCAATTGCATACGCAACAAAATCCATTTGATATTGCATGAGAGGAAGGCCCTGGAAAGGCTGCTTCAACTGATTGTAAGCGAACTTTTAGGTCAGAAGCAGGGGTATGCGGAATTGGTTCGGGCCGCGCTGATTGAGGTTCTGGTAATGGTGTTGCGGCATGATTCCATCAGCGCCGCCGATTTGCCACGCAACTATTCTGGCATTGCGCAATGCATTGCAACAATGGAGACTTTCCCTGAGAAGAGCCACTCTGTCTCCGCACTTGCCAAGGAGAGTTGCATGAGCCCCTCCCTTTTCTATGCGAGGTTCAAAGAGGCCACTGGCATGTCCCCGAATGAATATCTCATCGCGCTTCGTTTGGCCAATGCCAGCGAAAAACTTCTGGAAAGCAATGCAAGCATAAGCGAAATTGCATTCGAATGTGGATTCTGTGACAGCAACCATTTCATTAAGGCATTTAGGAAATATCATGGCCTGACTCCTGGAAGATTCCGCAAGCAATTCCTGGATAGAAAATTTTTATAACAGTTTTATATGTGATTTTAGTTTTAAATTTGGAGGATTATACTATTTTTTTATAATTGCAGTCTATCGCATCAACGCCTTTTAATGGTATAATATTACAATGAAAGGACGAATTGTAATTTCATTGCGAAAG
>JAEEGL011817258.1_pt1 | contig 18258 bp, 24 predicted proteins | sample 9134231 | NCBI WGS metagenome assembly JAEEGL01 (sample SAMN16246548, study PRJNA631951) | gut metagenome | biome: gut microbiome; feature: rumen; material: fiber-attached | host: Bos | place: Iran: Karaj | collected 2018-10 | reverse complement strand
TCCACAATAAGCTGATTGAAAAGCAATTTGACTTCCCAAAACACCTCCGCCAGCAACTACTATTTTCTTATAATTCATATAATTCTCCTTATTTTTATTAATATATATTATTATACCATTTTGATACAAAAAAAGAATCTATAAAATAGATTCTTTTCATTTTAAACTGGGGCGGTATGTGGGATTATACCCCTCTACCCTAAAACTTGCTTTAAAACGTGTTTAAATGAGTCGATATGGCTCGTACTATAGTCGAGCCTTTATCGGCTTATGTTCTTAATGCTTAAAGACATTATGAATAAAAAGAATATCTTATCTATACTTGATAGTAAGCTCATTCTTACGACACCAAAATACAATTTATATAACATTAAACTAGTTGAGTGTGGCGATTATGTTATTGCTTATCAATATAAAGATAAACGAATGCGTAAAAATAGTGATTGTACTGACTTATGTCTTAGAAATAAAGTAAGTTGTACTTGCGACATTGAAGAAAGAGATTCTAAAGAAATAGCTAATAGAAATGTCATGAGAAGTAAATTAGAGTGTCAAAGATTAGCGAAGTGTAATCTTGAAGATTGGAAATCATTTATTACACTTACTTTTGCAGATAATATATCTGATTTAGAATATGCTAATAAAAGATTTAGATTATTCGTTGATAAAATACAGAGAGTAAAAAAGGATTTTAAATATCTTTGCATTCCAGAATTTCAAAAACGTGGAGCTACTCACTATCACCTATTAACAAATATTAGTATCGATGATACAAGTCTTATTTTTGCTCAAGAAGACAACAAAAAGTTCAAACATATTAAATATTGGATTGATGGATTCACCACTGTTGAGCCACTGTTAAAGTGTGATTCCAAAAAAGTTATCGGCTATATTTCTAAATACATGACAAAAGATATCGATAACAGATTATTTAATAGGCATAGATACTTCTATTCTAGGAATCTTAAAAAGCCTATAGTGAGTTATATTGATACTGATAAAGTTAGAGAAAAGGATTTTTACACAAAAAAAATTCAAGACACTTCTCTTATCTACGAAAACGAGTATTTAAATCCGTATGATAATTCTGAAGTAGTTTATCTTGAATTTTTAAAAGATAACTAAATTTTTATTTTTTATACTTTTGTGATAATATTATCACTGGAGCTGACAGCGTTAAGCGATACAGACAATTTGAGTCCAAGGTTGCTTATCCTCCTGTCAGTTCTTTTTTTGTCAATATAGAAACGGAATAACGGAATAAGTAGTTCATTTATGGTCTACGAATGAGTATATGCCGGCTTCGGAATTGACAAATTCTTTAACTCAAATAATGTTTTTATTCTTTTCCAAATTTTTTTGGAAAAGGATTAATTTCTACTTTTTATCAACTGTTTTTACTACTTTTTCTATTTCTTTCTCACATTTTGGAGACATCTTTTTAAAGTTGAATTGATATATGACTACATATCCGTTATTAATAGTTAAATACTGTGTAATTTTATTGTATTTATCTGCTTTACCCTCTCCTAATGTTTGTTCTATTTCCAAGTGCCACCAAGAAATCGCATTTGTATCATCATATTCAGATTCAATTTTAATGAATTTCATATTATATTTTTCTTTTTCATATGAAATTATATCTACATTTGTTTGTTTTGAAATGCCATCAGCTATTTTATCAATATTTGTCTTATCGATTAAATCGTCTGTTATTATTTCACTTGATATATCCGGGAAAAGATTTGTTGCGTATATTTCAGACACAAACAAAAAACCACACGAGCTCTTGTACTCTTCTTTTATGTCTGTTTTAGTAGTTGTTTGTGTTCTGGTATCGTAAATGTATTCTGTTTTAATTTCTTCTTCTTCCCATTTACTTTCATTTATTGTATATATGATTTTAGAGTTTATCAGTGTATGATCATAATATTCAGGCAATTTCATTACACTTATGATTCCTATTGCTAACATTGCAACCATTAAAATTATTGATAATACAAATAATATTGATTTTAGTATTCCTTTTTTTTCTGAATGGTATTCTTTTTTCTTTGTTTCATTTTTTATAACGTTTTTTTCTGTTTCTTCTTCTGCTTCATTTATTTTTTCAGTAGTATTTTTTTCTTTTTTTACCCAAATACTACTGTTTATAAAATAATATAAAATTGCTGGTGCTGGGCTCCACGTAACATTTTGATCCTGGTCTACAGTTATTATTAAATAAATTAAGCCAACTATTATTGAATTCCACTTTGCCATTTTTTTAGCTTGTTCTTCATTATACTCTTTTCTCATTAAAAAGACTGAAATAAACGGAAATGCTTCATAGCTAATAAATGTTATAATTATACCGAATAATAATACCGAATAATCCATAATATTTTCCTTTCTCATTCTTGTTTTGTTCTTTTCCATTTTTTTAGAAAAGGATTGCCTTCACGGCGAGTGTTATTCTTTTTATATATTCTCTTTTGTTATTTGACATTATATTTCGTTATTTTCATACCTATTTAAAAATATAATAATATTATTGCTTTATATATAATACTTCTTTGTAAATGATTCCCGTTTCGACTTTATTCACGCTTATTAAGTGATTATCTTTAGTGCAGTGTAAATATCCGTCTTTGTATTCACTATTGTTTTCATATTTTTTTAAACCAGCTTCACACTCTGATTTTTTATATATATAAGCGTCACACGGTTTACCAATTTCACATACGCCTTTTCCGTTATCTAAAAAATGATTTTCGTTAAATACCATATTGTATGTAGGTACTGTTATATAGAAAAAAGATTCCCCTTTTCTACCCGAATACTTACATTCATCAGGATTTATATCCGGCAAGTTACATGTATTATCTTCCTTTAATACTATTAAATCTGTACCATTTTTCCTTTTATATGTTCCTGATACCTCTTGTGCTATTATTTTATTCTCTTCATCCATTTGCTCAGCTATAGTTTGTTTTTTATTGTTTGGTTGTTCTGTTTCTTCTTTTACTGGTTCTTCTTCTTTTTTGGTCTTTTTCTCTTTAATTTCTGTCATTTCTTCTTTCAAATCAATATTTGTTTTTACTAAAAACATGATTCCTATCGTTTCTAGTAATACTACTATTATCATTATTGTTTTGAATAGATTCATTGATTTTTTTAATTCTTTATTTTTCATATTATTACCCTCATTTAACTTTGCTTACCAAATTCATTACCTTCAACTTTTATTGTGTAATCACTAGTCTTTGTTATATTTATAGTTTTTGCATCAGTTTCTTGCCATCCTTTATCAAATGTATAAAGATTCTTATATACTATTTTAGAATTATTTAATACCCCTTTATAACTAGTTGATAGCATATATTCTTTTGTATCGTCTAGATATTCGATGTGTTCACTGATTTCATCAAAATAATATTCTATCTTCATTTCTTTCAGCTGATATTTGTAATCTTCAGTATCGATATAAACTGAATATTCCGCATTCCCTTTTTTATCTATTTTAACAATATATATTTTTTTATATCCTGTTGACTTCCATGTTCCTATTAATGATTTATCTATAGTTGTATCATCGATTCTTTCATCAATCAATTCTGTTTCTTCTTGTTTTTTTAATTCTTTTATGTCTTTACTATTTTTTATTATAAATATTCCTTCTACAATTAATAAAATTACTATTATTACTAGGAATAAGTCAGTTATATTCTTTTTCATTTTTCACACCTTTAATCTGTACCTCTAAACATTGTTTAAACTTTCATTCTTATTTTCCTATAAAGTTTCCATAGTTTGTGTTTCATCAGAACCACCTCTATTTGATTATACCATAAATTCATTTTTTTTAATTTCTTAAAATATGTTGTTGACATGTTGATTCTATGTTGATATACTCAATATGTCAGCAACGAGTCTGTATGGAAAAGGATAATATGAAAATAGAAAGGATTTGATTGTATGGCAAGTAATAATAAAATTGAACTAAGGAGAGTTAATATCAATTTACCTAGTGAATTGGTAAGTAAAGTTGAAGATTATGCTAGAGATTTAGGTGTAAATACTACTAGTGCTTACATAGTTTTATTAAACCAAGCATTAAATCAAGATCAACAAGTTAAATCATTACCCGCAATGCTTAAAGTATATGATCTTCTAATTAAAAATCCTCAAATGACTAAGTTATTTGATGATATTAATGAAGAATCGATTTCACCTGAATTAAAAGAAAAAAAATCTTTATTTATAGAAAGTGAAAAGTAATAATTCTCTATAGCTCTAGAAAGGAGATTGAATGGCATCAAAGAAGAACAACGTTATTGAATATGTATATAAGTCTTTTTTGAAAGGATATAAAAATGAAGTAAAAGAGCAGACTTATAAATCTTTTGTTTCAAGTTTTGAATCTCATATATTACCTTTCTTCAAAGGTAGAGATATTTGTAACTTAACTAAAAAAGATTTTCTTGCTTGGAAAGATTTTATTTATTCGCTTCATTTTAAAAATTCTTTCAATCAGAAATTATATGTTATCTTTAATAGGTTTTTAAGATATTGTTGTGATATTGATTTAATAAAAACCAACTATCTAAAAGAATTAGGTGGTTTTAGAAAAAAAGCAGAAATAAAAAAAGAAGACTACTATACCAATAAAGAGTTCAAGCAATTTATTAAGGGTTTTGATCTATCTGCTGAAATATATAAACAATTTTTTGCATTATTATTTTATGGTGGTTTAAGACCTAGTGAAGCAATGGCTTTAAAGTTTTCTGACCTAAAAGGCAATCGCCTATCTATTAACAAAAATATACAAAGAAAAGGTAGCAGAAAAATTGAATTGCCTAAGAATCAGTCTAGTATTAGGGAAATAGTCCTTGATAGAAAGACTGTTAAAGGTTTATTGAAGTTAAAGACATTATATCCAAATTGTACTGAAAATTCTTTTATATTTGGTGGAAACAAGCCTCTAAGTCCTACTACAATAGATAGAAAAAAAAGATTAGCTTGTAAAAAAGCTAATATACGAGAAATAACTCAACACCAGTTTAGGCATTCACATGCTACTCTATTACTTAACGAAGGTATTCCTATCACTGAAATATCTAAAAGACTTGGTCATAGTAATGTTTCAACCACTTTAGATATATATACACATTCAAATTTAGAGCAAGAAAAAAGAGTTTTAAAAAAACTCAATTTACTACATTTATGATCCGTCTGACAAACAATCACAAAAATGTATATATTTAAACGTCTTTTTAGGCGTTTAAAACTTAAAAATGGGGCGGTATGTGGGAATCGAACCCACGCGTGCCAGAGCCACAATCTGGTGTGTTAACCACTTCACCAACACCGCCATAAGCACATATAGAATAACATTTAATTGAAGAAAATGCAAGTCTATATTATAATTAGTATAGTAGGATGTGAGCGAAGAAATGGGAACAATAATTAATACACTAGATTTTAAAGAATGGCTAAGAGATGTTGGTAAATCAATTGGTGAACAATTTATGGATTTATTACATGACTTTGGCGAAGTGTTTGATGTTATAAAAACACATACTTATGATGTCCTTTGTGAACATTTTGGATCAGGTGTGGTTAACCTATTTGGTATAACATTGATATTTGTATTTATAATGTTAATATCAATTAAGATAATTAATAGATAAAAGATGGTTTTTTTAGAAAAATTGTCTTTTTTTCTTGTAATAATTTATGATGCAATGTAAAATTGAAGTAAGGGAGGATGAGAGATATGGCAAGAAAGAAAGCCACTAAAAAGGTTGAGAAGATTAAAGAAGAAGTAATCGATGAAGATTTAATTGATTTAGATGATTTTGAGGATGAAGATCTTGATGAAGAATTCGTTGATGAAGAAGAATTCGAAAAGAAACCTAAAAAAGTAAAAGTAAAAAAAGAAGAACCAGAAGAACCTTTAACTCTTGAAGATAGAGTTATTAAAATGGAACAAAAGTTAAATATTCTTATGGTTTTAGCAGTTATTATGACAGTAATTGCTATTGCTACAATGTTTATAGTAATTTTCAAAGGAGATAGTAAATCTAAAGATAATTCTGAAGGAACTAAGAATGAAGGAACTGAAGAAGTTGTGACATACGATTATGATGTTAGTGCATTCAAAGAAATATCTGCTTCAGAAATTGAAAGTGAATCTAAAGGTAAAACTATCTTATTATATATAGGTAGAAGTACTTGCGGTTATTGTATTCAATTCGTTCCTATATTAACTGAAGTACAAGAAAAGCATGATTATACAACTTACTATTTAGATATAGCTAAGATTTATGATTATCAAAATGGTGTTGTATTAGATTCTGCAGCCGAAAAGATTATGTTAGATCTAAAAACTTCTGATTCTCAAAAAGGTATTATGAGTAACTTCGGTTCTACACCAATGACATTAGTAATTAAGAATGGTAAAGTTGTTGATTCTATCGTTGGATATGTAGATGCTGGTACAGTTGAAACATTAGTATCAAGTAATGGATTGAATTAATATTCAATCCTTTTTTTATGATATAATGTTCCTTGGTGAAGAACATGATTGAATTAAAGGGAAAAGAATATCAACAAAAATATATGCCTATACTTAAAGATAAAATAAGTAAGTTAGATAAACAATTAGGTTTAGCTGTTATTCAAGTTGGTAATGATGAAGCTAGTAATGTTTATGTTAAACAAAAGGAAAAGAAAGCATTAGAATTGGGTTATAAGTTTGTACATAAAGTGTTTGAAGAAGATGTTGATAACGAAACTGTTATCAACTATATAAATGAATTAAATAATGATGATAGTATTGATGGTATTATTGTACAAATGCCATTACCAGAGCAATTAGATGCAGCCTTAATACAAAATAGTGTTAATCCTTTAAAAGATGTAGATGGTTTATCTTATACTAATGGTGGTAAGTTAGAACAAAACCACCCTTCTCTAATACCTTGTACACCTAAAGGTATTATGGCTTTATTAGATGAATATAATATTGATGTTGAAGGGAAAAACGTAACTGTTGTAGGAAGAAGTATTTTAGTTGGTAAACCTACAGCATTATTATTTACTAATAGAAATGCTACTGTTACATTATGTCATTCTAAAACTAAAGATGTTAAAGAACATACTAAGAATGCTGATATTGTGGTAGTTGCTGTAGGTATAGCTGGTTTTTTAACTGAAGACATGGTTAAAGATGGTGCTGTTGTAGTAGATGTAGGTATTAGTAGAATTGATGGTAAGTTATATGGGGATGTAGACTTTGAAAATGTAAGTAAAAAAGTTTCTTATATTACTCCAGTACCTGGTGGTGTTGGCCCAATGACTGTATATGAGTTAATGAATAACGTATATGAAGCTTATTTATTAAGGAATAATCTTTAATAAATAAGTTTTTTTTGGTAAAATTATACTAGGAGATGGTATTGATGAAGAAAAGATTATTAACTATATTATTATTATTTATTTGTTTATTAACTGTTGCTTGTGGTAAGAAGAAAGAAGAAGAAGATGGAATAAAAACTTTAACTTGTGTTGCAGAACTTGATGATCAAAAAATGGAATCTACTGTTGTAGTTGATACGAAAACTGGTGAAGTTTCAAAAGCTTCAATTAAGATGTCTGTTCCAAAAAGTTTTTACGCAAGTTTTAATTATACTGATGCGCAATTAATTGAAGCTCTTTGCAATAATGAAGGTGAATATTTTGATAATTGTAATGCAACTATTGATGGTGCAACTATTAATAGTTCATTTGATTATGTTCCAAGTAATTATCAAAAAGAACTTGAAAAAGAATATAATACAGAAAAAATTGATAAGAGTATATTAGAACAAATGAAAACAAAATCAGAAGAAAACGGTTCTAAGTGTACTATTTCTTAATATAATAGAACTATTTTTATAGTTCTTTTTTTTATGTTATAATCAATCTCGAGGTGATATTATGAATATTAAAAACCTTAGTATGTCGTTTGGTATCCAAGAAATATTCGATGATATCTCTCTACATATTAATGATGATGAAAAAGTTGGTATCATTGGTATGAATGGTGCTGGTAAAAGTACTTTCTTTAATTTAATTATGGGTAAATTAGAACCTGATAAAGGAAGTATCACTTTTAAATCTGGTACAAGAATTGGTTTTTTACCACAAGTAATTAGTGATGAAATACCTGATATGAAAATAAGTGTATTTGATTTTTTATTAGAAGGAAGACCTATTAAAAAATTAGAGAGCGAATTAGCTGAAGCATATACAGAAGCAGCTACAGAAACTGATGAAGAAAAAATTAAATACATTATGAAAAGAATCAGTAAATTACAAGAAAAGTTAGAATATTTTGATGTATATAGTTGTGAAAGTATCTTACTTAAAATCATTGATGGTATGCAGATAGATAGTGAATTACTAGATATGGAATTATGTAATTTATCTGGTGGTCAAAAAAGTAAGATTGCTTTTGCTAGATTACTCTACTCTAAACCAGAAGTATTATTATTAGATGAACCAACTAACCATTTAGATAATGATACTAAAGATTATATTATTAATTATTTAAGAAATTATAACGGAATGGTATTAGTTATATCTCATGATATAGATTTCTTAGATCAAGTTACTACTCAAACTTTATATGTTGATAAAGTTAATCATACGATGGAATTATATCCTGGTAATTATGAAAAATATATGAAGATAAGAAATGAAAGACAAAAGACTTTAGAGAGAATTGCTGAGAAACAAGCAGTTGAAGAAGAAAAGTTAAAGAGAATTATTGCGAAATATATTGGTGGAAACGAAAAGAAAGCAAGAATAGCTAAAGATAGACAAAAGAAATTAGCTAGATTAGAAGAACAAAAAGTAGTTATTGAAAAAAGTGCTAAGACAGCTAGATTTAAAATGAAAATTAACCACCCTTCTGGTGTATGTCCACTTAAGTGTGAAAATGTTAAATTTGGTTATAAAGAAGATCATATATTATTTGATAATTTGACATTCGATTTAAGTCGTGGTGAAAAGTTCTTAATCGTTGGTGAAAATGGTATAGGTAAATCTACCCTACTTAAATTAATAGTTGGTTTGTTAGAACCTTTAGCTGGTGAAATACAAGTTAATCAAAAATGTGAAATTGGTTATTATGCACAAGAACATGAATTATTGAATAATGATAAAACTATTCTAGAGAATATTGAAGAATTTGGTTTAAGTAAAAATGAGATGAGAAGTTTCTTAGGTAATTTCTTATTTAGTGGTGATGATGTATTTAAAAGAGTTGGTGTTTTATCCCCTGGTGAAAGAAGCCGTGTTGCATTAGCTAAGTTGGCTTTAACAGGAGCAAACTTCTTGATATTAGATGAACCAACTAACCACTTAGACCCTCAAACACAAGAGATAATTGCTAAGACATTTAGAGATTATGAAGGAACAATGTTGATAGTTAGCCATAATGTGGAATTTGTAGATAATTTAGGTGTTGAAAGAATGCTTATGTTACCTAGTGGGCAAATTAGATATTATGATAAGAATACTGTTTTATATTATCAAGAATTAAATAATCAAAGTAAATATAAGAAGAACTCTAATTAGAGTTCTTTTGTGTTATAATAGTATTGAATATTAAGGAGGTAGTTATGGAAAAAGTAAGAAAGATACCTTTTTTTAACAAATTAATAGTATATTTATTTATTACTGTAGGGGCAGCTGCTGCTGCTTATGCACTAGAATGTGTATTAGTACCTAATTCTATTTTAGATGGTGGTGTTAATGGTATTAGTATTATCTTAAATATTCTATTTGGTTGGAGATTAAGTATTTTAATACCTTTAATTAATATACCATTCTTATATATAGGTTATAAGAATTTGGGTGGTAAGTTCTTATTTAAAGCATTGTATAGTATTATAGTATTCTCACTACTATTAGAGGGATTCCATCATTTAGATACTTTAACAGATAATATCTTATTAGCTACTATATATGGTAGTTTGTTATTAGGTTTAGGTGTTGGTGTTATTATAAGAGCTGGAGGATGCTTAGATGGTACTGAATCATTAGGTATAGTAGTAAGCAAAAATACTAATATATCTGTTGGTCAATTTGTACTAATTTGTAATGCTATTATATTCAGTGTTGCTGGTTATTTCTTTGGCGTAGATAGAGCATTATATTCCCTACTTGCTTACTTTATTACGAGTAAGATAGTAGATGAAATAAGTGAAGGATTTGAAAAAGCTAAAGCTGCAATGATTATCACTGATGATGGTGAGAAGATTGCTAATCATATATATGAAACTATTGGTAGAACTGTTACTGCTATTAAAGGTAATGGATTAATTAGTGGAGAGAAAACAGTATTATATTGTGTTATTACAAGAATTGAAATAAATGAATTAAAAAGAGTTGTAATGGAAGAAGATCAATCTGCTTTTATAACAATCACAGATGTATCTGAAATTATCGGTAATCATATTAAGAGTAATAAGGGATTAAAAAAGAAAAAGAGAAAGAAGGATACAGATGAAAACATACAAGAAATTGGTTAGGGATAGAATACCTGATATTATATTAAAGGAAGGTAGTTTACCTACTACACACACATTAAGTGATAAGGAATACATTAAAGCTTTAAATAAAAAATTAAAAGAAGAAGTTAAAGAATATCTAGAAGAAGAAAATATTGAGGAAATGGTAGATATTCTAGAAGTTATTAGAGCTATATTAGATTATAAGAATGTTACTTATGAAGAAATTGAAGAAAAAAGAATTAAAAAAGCTAAAAAAAGAGGTGCTTTTAAAGAGAGAGTTTTCTTAGAAAAAGTAACAGAACCTGGCGATTAAGACACGAAAGTGTCTTTTTGTTTGTTATATTGTAAATTTTAATGTACAATATAAGTAGATAATAGGGAGATGATACTTATGTATAATGCAATTGAAAAAGCAATTCATTTTATGGTTTTGGCCTTTAAAGGTCAAAGACGAAAAAATGAAAATATTGATAAGTGTTTTCATTCTATGTCTGTAGGTATGATGATTAGGAACGTTACAGAAACCGAAGATGTTGTGGTGGCAGCAATACTACATGACATAATTAATGATACTGAATATGGTTATGAAGAGATTGAAGAAATGTTTGGTACATTAGTTGCTGATATTGTAATGGATTTATCAGAAGATCATTCTAATACTAAATGGTTAGATAGAAAAAAAGAATTTGTTGAAAGAATGAGAAATACTGAAGATATTAATGTTATAAATATCATGGTTGCTGATAAATTACATAACCTACTCTCTGATTATGATTTATATAAGAAAACTGGAGATAAAGTTTGGAAATATTCTAAAGGAACTAAAGAAGAAAATTCTTGGTTGTATAAAGAGTGTTATTACCTTGCTAGTAGAAAAGGTGCTAGCGAATGGTTATTAAGTAGATATAGAGATATCTTAATAGAATACTTTGGTGATTTAGATGAAGAAAGCATATAGGTGGTTTAGGAGACATTGGAAACCCATTATATTAGCTATATGTTTAATAATATTTGCTGTAATGGTGAAGTTATTACAAAAGGATAAGTTTGGGGATTTTGATAGTAAAATTTATGAGTTTATTATTCAGTTTAAAAGTGATAGTCTTACTATGTTAATGAAAATAATTACTTTCTTATGTAGCGTTTGGTTTTTATTGCTTTTCTCAGTAGTAATAATGTTAGTTTGTAAAAGAAAGAGATTTGTTTTCTTTATAGTATTAAATTTATTATTATGTTTTTTATTAAATCAAACTATGAAGTTTATATTTGAAAGACCAAGACCATTTAACATTAATATTATTATAGAAAACGGATATAGTTTTCCTTCGGGTCATTCAATGGTAAGTTTAGCTTTCTATGGTTTATTTATATATATAATATGGCATATGAATAAACCTAGATTAGAAAAGTTATTTTATGTTATACCATTGATATTATTAGTTTTATTAATTGGTATAAGTAGAATTTATTTAGGTGTTCATTATGCATCTGATGTTATTGCAGGTTATGCATTATCAATGGCTTACCTAATTATATTTATTAAATTATTCTATAAAAAAATGAAGAGTTAATACTCTTCATTTTATTTGTCTAAATATGTATCTAAATCATTTAAGCGATATTTTGCTGAACGCATTTCACTAGTTGGTATAAAACCAGGTCTAGCATTGATTACATCAGGAATTCTATTAACGATATCAGCACAAGTAAGTTCTACTGTAGCTGGTTGTTTAATAGTAATAGTTGTTTCTGGTTCACCAATAATAGTCCATTCATTAGTGTCTACTTCATCTTCAGCATATACTTTTCCGATACATTCAGCTTCAATAGTAATGCCCTCTTCTGTTTCAGCAGTTACTACTGCAGACATACCAGTTGCATTACCTGCTTTAATTGTCATATTTAATGTAGTTGATTCTAAGTCATGATCACAAGTTTGTGGGACACATACTTGTGACATTTTAGTAATATGTAATTGCATACGATCAGCAATCCATCCTACTGTATTCCACATGTATGATGGTTCATATTCACCAGAATCAATTAGTCTTTGTCTTTCTTCATCACTCATACGATCTACTGATGCGATTTGTGTATCAAATTCATCTAATGTAAGACCTGCTCCATGAGCTTCTGCTAAAGCTATACCATAGTCTTCAACGTTATATGAAGAAGAACCTTTAATCTTAGCTATTTTATGTGTTGTACCTGCTAGAGTTGTAATTAAGTTACCCCAGAAGACATCTTGGTAACCACTACCTGTTACAGTACAATTATTAGCTTTTGCTAAAGTATCAATTTCACGCCATAGAGATGGATTAGAATTAGATGCAAAGAAAGCTTCTTCACAAGTAGTTATTACATTTACACCATTTTGTGTACATATTCTTAACTCATTACGTAAATCTCTTAGTAAAGACATTGTTTCAATAATAGCAATATCTGGATTTGTCTTTTTAATTAGTTCATCTAAGTCACTAACATCAGTTATTGAAACTCCTGTTGGAACATTTACTTCCGTAATATCAGAAACATCTAGACCAATAATCTTTTTGTTTCTATCTACAGCTCCAACTATTTCTCCACCATGTTCTTGAACATATCTCATTGTGTATTTACCCATCTTGCCACAACCGATTTGTAATACTTTAATTTTTTCCATTTTTATTACTCCTTTTTATTCTTTATCTATTATTCAGTATCTGATAAATCAACATTTTCTTCTTTGATTAAATCACTGAAATCAACTTTAAATTTTTCAATAGCTTGTCTTTTAGCATCTGGATAAACATTTCTAGCATTACATATTGCTTTGTAAATATGTTTAATACGACATACTTTTTCATTATCAAATAAAGCATATGTAAAGGCATTTGATAAGATTGTCAAACAGATATCTGGATATCTTGATGATATTTCATATACTCTTTTATATTCATCTGTCATGTCAACAATGAACTTCATGATACGTTCTAGAACGAAATCAGTATATTCAAAGTGAACACCAGTTTTCTTTTCAATCTTAGGGTATGTGCCCATTAATACTTGAACTGTATGTGGTTGATCTAGTTCTGCTACATCGATTTTTTGGAAACGTCTTAAGAAGGCACGATCTTTAAGAATATATTGTTCATATTCTTCATCTGTTGTAGCACCAATCATTTTAATTTCACCACGGTCTAGACCGGCTTTGAACATGTTGGCGAAGTCGATACCTGATTCGCCGCCACCTTTATTTACTAATACGTGTGTTTCATCTAAGAATAAGATTACTTTTGGACGAGCAGCTAGTTCTTTAACTAATAAGTCTACTCTACTTTCTGCATCGCCTTCTACAGTAGTTTTACCTAATAATGAAGTTACGTTTAATTTATATATTTCACGATCTGCTAAAGCATCTGGTACTTGATGATTTAATATACGGTAGGCAATACCTTCAACAATAGAAGTTTTACCTGTTCCGGCTTTACCAACTAAAAGAGCACTCTTTTCTGGTGTTAGCAATGTCATGATAACTTGTTTTATTTCATTTTCACGACCAATTGCTGGATCAGTTATATATTCCCTTTTTAGTAGATTTTGACCATATCTTTCAAGAATACTTACTCTACTTCCAGGAAGGACTTCTGGATTTTTATCATCAAATGTTTCATCTAATGTTTCAATTTCTTCTTCTTGTTCTTTATATAATAAGTTTCTATCTATTTCTGGTTCTTCCATAGTAGGTTCACTAGTTGCTCTTAGTCTTTCAACATCATTTAGCATTGGAGCATCTCCAGATGCTTTTTTGACTGTGAATTTAACATTACCATGTTGTTGTTCATCTACTGTTTCATACATATATCATCACCATTATGATTATAACATAATTATTGAGGGTTTTTCCTCTATTTTTGTCGTTTTTTTGCAAAAAACATTTATTTTTTTGTTGACATAGCAAGTCAAAATGTTATAATTAAAGAGCAATGCCTGATTAGCTCAGTCGGTAGAGCGCACGGCTGTTAACCGTTAGGTCGTAGGTTCGAGTCCTACATCAGGCGCCAGTTTGAAATTAACTCAGTGAAAACTGAGTTTTTTCTTTGCATAAAAAAATAAGCTATTAAATAGCTTATTATGATAATTTTGGTCCTTCTTCTTCTGGGATACTTGCAAGATGCATTGTATCATCTATGAAAGCTTCTGAACGAGCTTTTAGTCTAGCTTTCTTTTGATGGTGATTAACAATTAAGTTTGGTATAGAACATACTGCCCATACCCCACCAGCTACTAAAGCACCAACAATGATACTTGCTGCTACTGGATATGTATTAGCTAAATTCCATAATACACTTATTGCATCTGAGCCTTGGTCTAGGAAAGCAATCTTGAATTCAGTCCATGTTTTCATTAGGCCTTCGAATTGTTCATATTCCATAATTACTTTTAAACGACCCATTTCTTCTGCCATGTTCTTAATTAATTGATCTTTTGTTAAACCTGTGAATAGGATCCATGCTTTATTAGAGAAAAGGAAACCTATAACATAAGCAGCACTACCTTTGAACATGCCATATAGATGTTTTAAAGAAAATTTCTTTTCAGAAGTTTTTATTTCTTTAATCTTCTTATCATTTCTATAAGTTACGATATTATCCTCTTTTGCCATTATTATTGTTCCTCCTTATTTTTGACTTCTCCAACTACTCTAAATACCATTTGATCGATATTAGTCCACTCTTCTTCATCTTCTACAGCTTCTAATTCGCCAGTATCTTGATTATAACTAGATGCAAAAACATTTAGATATCCATCTTCATCTTCTTGATCATCTGTATAAACAAAATAATCTTTTTTGTATTTGTCACTGTGGAAAGTGAATAATACAGTGTACTCCTTCTCTTCTCCGTCTTCAATTAGAGTAATCTTTCCGTCATTAATTAGTTCTTCCATATAAATCCTCTTCCTATTCTATTTTTCAAAATGTTTAAATAAGTACTTATCATTATTCTTTATGATAAATGTTTTAAATGAAATAACTATATAATCATCAGTACTTAATTCTTCATTCTTAATATCTGGTATAGATGCATCTTTATTAGATATCTTTATATCAGTAGTATACATGTAATAATCATCTATTACTTCTTTTTGATATTCAATATTTATTATTTCATATGATCCCCATGAACGAATCATTTTATAATCAAACATATCATCTTCTGATTTACGATTTTTAATATCTGTTAATCTATTATTAATAATAGCTTTTTTATCTACTTTTTGTAATATTGATGGTTCTACTTCTGGGATAGTGATACCTTTTACTTCACTATCTTCAATAGTCATCTCTTTAAAAGCTTCTTTGATTTCATCTTTAACTTTTACATTATCAGAAAAATCTCTGTAGTAATCAACTCCTGCATAGATAAGGCAGGCGATTGCTGCTATTAAGGAACCATATATAATTATATTTTCGCGTTTTTTGCTAGACATAATCTACCACCCTATAAATATTATACAAAAAAAATGGGAAAAGATATATAATAAATGTAGGTGATAGCATGAAAGCATACATGAAAAGTTATATTAAAGAGATAGATGATTATCTTAAAGAAGAAAAAAAAGATAATATAAAGAAAGTTATTGAAGAACATTTAATAAAAATACAATTCTTTCAACATGAGAGATTTATTCATTTATGTGTTACTTTAGCTTATGCATTATTCACTATATTATTTACTGCATTAATAGCATTAACTTGGTTTGTAGTACCTATTGCTGTAATTATGTATGTATTCTTAATATTTTATATATTCCACTACTTCTTCTTGGAGAATGGTGTTCAGTATATGTATAAACAATATGATGAATTAAAAAAACTGGTTTAATACCAGTTTTTATTTACGATTATTTAAGGAAGTAAGATCTACTGATGGCTTGAAGACAGTGTCTGTATGTTCTATTACAATGTCTTCTATCTTTTCATTGTTAGCGTTGAATTCTTCTTTCTTTTCTTCTTCTTTTTTAGTTTTTTGATTTAGATTAGCCATTAAATCTTCTTCTTGTTCTACTTCTTCAAATACTTCATAGTTATCACTATAGTTTTCGAAGCTTTGAGTTTCAAAAATCTTATAATATCCTTTAAAACCAAATAGTTTAGTTAAGTATTGGATTGGGAATCCTCCTGCTTTAGCATTGTAAAGAAATGCTTGAGCATTGTATTCTCTTCTAGCTAGAGCTAGACCATTATCCATTTGATTAAGTTCTTCTTCAGTGAAGACTCTTAAATCATTTAATTTAGCTAGTTCTGGATATCTTTCTAGATCTACTTGTTCATTTAATTTAAATTTGTTTAAAGCATTACAAGTATCTACTTTATCATTAAGATTACCAGATTCACCTTTTTCTATAGTTAATAATAATCTTGTTATTTCTGTACTTACTGCATCTTCTCTACCATAGGTTTTTAAGATACTATCTGCTGTTTCTTTAGCTTTTTTTATTTTTTCAGTTATATATTTATCTAGGACTTTTTCAAATTGTTTTTTCATTGCTTCTACTCTTTTAGATAGTTCTTTAAAAGAAAAGAAGATATAAAAACCAATTGCTACTAAAGCAATAAGAAATAAATTACCAAATACGGCATTAGCTAAATTATTTTTATTCATAATAGCACCTTCTTATTCTATTTAATTATATCATACTAATTTTATTATATTATTAAAATCTTTGGGATATTTAGTTTCGAAATGATAGTTATTATATTCTAGTAAATAAGCATGTAGATATAATCTATTAGATCTTGTTTTAGAATATTTTTTATCTCCTAGGATGGGATGACCTATTTCAGCTAGGGATGCTCTTATTTGATTACGTCTACCTGTTTTAATATTTATCTTTAATAAAGAGTATTTATTATTCTCTTTTAATACTTCATATTCTGTTATAGCTAATTTGCCTTTTTTAGGGTCTTTAGTAACATAAACATCTAGTGTAGATGTTTCTACTAAATAGTGTTTTAATGTGTCTTTTTTCTTAGTTAAATGGCCTTCTACAATGGCATAGTACTCTCTTTTAACTTTATCCCAATTATTTTGTAGTTTTATCTTAGTTTGTTCATTCTTAGCTAGTAGTACTAATCCTGATGTATCTCTATCTAATCTATGAACAATAAATATTTTATTTTTAGGATATTGTTTTTTGACATAATCACGTGCTTCACTATATAAAGTATGTGATTCTTTCTTTTGAGTAGCTATAGTAAGTAATTTAGGTTCTTTATCTACTACTAATATTTCTTTATCTTCATAGATGATATTTAGTTTTTTCATGATACATCATATCCTTTGTAAGTAAATTATAGCATAAAAAAAATAGTGACTAAGCACTATTTTTCAAATGTATGTTTAACTCTGTCGTGTTCTTCAGCTTTTTTACCATCGTTGAATCTTTCAACAGTACCAACTAGATAACCAGTGATTCTTCTGATTCTTTCGAATCCTACGCCTTCACCAACAGTTTTTTTGCTTTCAACTTTAGTTTCAGCTACCTTTTCAATATTTTCCTTTTTCATACTCTCTACCTCTTTCTCTATTTATTATTTTAAGTTCAAAGATTTTAGTACTTCAACAGGAATTGGATCACCCTCACGACGTCCACAACCTGGACATACGTCTTTAATTACCCCTACATATCCACAAACAGGGTCTCTGTCTACTGGATGGTTAATAGCACC
>JAEEGL016604217.1_pt1 | contig 18259 bp, 15 predicted proteins | sample 9134231 | NCBI WGS metagenome assembly JAEEGL01 (sample SAMN16246548, study PRJNA631951) | gut metagenome | biome: gut microbiome; feature: rumen; material: fiber-attached | host: Bos | place: Iran: Karaj | collected 2018-10 | reverse complement strand
CCCGCTGTCCATGAAGCGGCTCAAGGGGCGCAGGCTGTTTATGCTGTTCATCGTGTTCACGATGTACTTTTCGGGCGGCACGGTGCCCATTTACCTGAACGTAAAGGAGCTCGGCATGCTCGACACCCAGTGGGCGCTGATAATACCGGGCCTGATATCCACGTTCAACATAATAATACTCAAAAACTTTTTCGACGGCCTGCCCTACGAGCTCAACGAGGCCGCTTACATAGACGGCGCGAACGATTTCCAGATACTGGTAAGGATATATCTGCCGCTGAGCTTTTCGTCGCTCGCCACGCTGTCGCTGTTTTACGCGGTGGGCAAATGGAACAGCTTCTCCGACGCTTTGTATTACATAAGCTCAAGGAGCCTGTACCCGCTGCAGCTTAAGCTCTACAACCTCATAAAAGGCGGCGAATCGATAGAGATAACCGTGCAGGAGGGCAACGCCAACGATATGGGCGCGAACGTGTCCGAATCGATAGAGTCCGCAACGATCATCTTCGCCACCCTGCCCATACTGCTGGTTTACCCCTTCGTGCAGCGCTTCTTCGTGGCCGGCGTCACGATGGGCGCGGTCAAGGGCTGACGCATGAACCTCGAACGGCCCGTCCGTTCCATATATAGGTTACAAAAAAAGGAGGAAACAAACCATGAAGAAACTTCTCGTGCTGGTACTGGCGCTGTGCATGCTGCTCTCTGTAATGCCCGCCGTATCCTTCGCTGAGGACGACTGGATCACTCTCAGAGTTGAAATGTACGACCGTTCCACCGCCGGCTTCAACGTGGAAGACTGCTGGCAGCTGCACTATATTCAGGAGAACTTCGGCGATCCCAACCACATCAAGGTGGAATGGGTGCCCGCTTCCCGCTGGAGCGAGGGCGAAGTGCTCTCCCGTTGGCTGCAGGGCGGCACCGCGCCTGACATCTGCATGACCTACGGCACCGATCTGCTTCAGCAGTACATCAATCAGGGCGGCGTGAGAGCCCTGGACGAGCTGCTCGAAGAATACGGCCAGGAGCTGACCGAGTTCCTGGGCGCCGGCGTAATGCAGTATGGCCAGTTCGATGCGGGTGAAGGCTTAAAGCAGTACTATCTGCCCGCCCGCCGCATCATCGTCGCCACCCAGACCGCCTACATCCGTGCCGACTGGCTCAAAGAGCTGGACATGGACGTGCCCACGAACGTTGAGGAACTCTACGACTACCTGACCGCCGCGAAGGAAGAGAACCTGGGCGGCGAGCGCACGATACCCTACTCCGCCGATCTGTATTCCGCCGATCCTTTCTACGGCTGGATCTATCAGATGGACTCCTTCATCGACTATTCCGAAGTCACCGAGGAAGACTGGGTGGCCTATGCCGAAATGCACTATCTGCTGCCCGGCGCCAAGGAAGCCATCCGCTGGATGAACACCTTCTATAACGAAGGCCTCGTGACCGACTACTTCGGCATCGGCAACTCCGACCAGACCGACGCGGACCGCGTACTTGGCCTTGACGGTTTCTGGATGGGCAACTGGGACGTTGCCTGGCGCATGGAGTACCTGTACGAGCAGGAGCTCGAAAAGAACGTGCCCGGCGCCAGCTGGCTGCCCTGCGATCCTTTCAAGAGCCCCGACGGCCCCACTCTGCATGAGACTTACACCGCCGCCGGCCAGGCGATCTTCATTCCCGCCACCACCAGCGACGAAGTCGCCGTTGCCGCCATCATGTACCTGAACTGGATGTCCAGCCCCGAAGCGCTGTTTGCCCTGCAGAACGGCGAGCTGGGCCACAACTACACCACCGTCGACGAGAACGGCATCCCCACCGATCTTAAGAACATCTCCGACACCGAAGACGCCTACAAGATCCACGCCACCGACGGCGCCCCGATCTGCAACGGCTTCTACTACGGCTCCGACGAGCTCAACTACGCCGCTTCCGCCAACGCCTATCCGGGCTACGAGAAGGAAGTTGCGCAGTCGCTGGTCATCTCCAACACCGGCGCTTATGAGCCCATCACCTTCACCCGTCCCATCCAGGCGCGCGTTGACTACGGCTCCACCATCACCTCCAAGGAAGGCGAACTGCTGGTTCAGGCCGTCACCTGCGCTCCCGAAGATTTCGACAGCGTGTGGGATACCTACGTAAACGAGATACTGACCAACGGCGGCCAGCAGATCATCGACGAGCAGCGCGCGGCTTACGCCGAGGGCGCGTATCGCGGCTTCTATCCGATGGCCGAATAATCCAAAGCGAATATACCCACCCAAGCGGGCGGCGCGAGCCGCCCGCTTCTTTGGGCAAAAATCTGCCCGCGGGATGATCAAAACGCTTGCATTCGGGCGGGTTTTTTAATATAATATGGAAAAACACCCGTCAAACGGTTATATCCGGCGGGAACGGACGGAGGGAAGACCATGTCCAGGATTTTGAGAGCATTGATACTTGCGCTGCTTTTGCTGAGCCTGCTCAGCTGCGCGTGCGGCGCCGAAGAGGCGGAAGGGACGCAGCTTTCCCAAACGGGCGCGGATGAGACCGAGCCAACGGATATTGCCGACGGGGCGCTGAGCTTTGGCGATTTCGAATACAGGGTGGTTCAGCAGCGCGGCCTTATAGGGTTTATTCCGGCCTCGGTCGCCGTGATCACCGCCTACAGGGGCGACGACGCGCGGGTCGAGGTGCCGGAGGAGATCGAAGGCATGCCGGTAAGGGGCATAGCCGCAGGCGCGTTTAAAAACAACGCTTCCCTCCGCAAGCTGGTTTTGCCGCAGGGCACAGAGCTTCAGGACGGCGCGTTCGACGGCTGCGTGCGCTTAAGCGAGGTCGAATTTTCCGGCGAAGGGGAGGCCGAACCAAATCCCGCGGCGTTCACCAACACACCCTACGGGCTTAAACTGCTGGCCGCGACTCAGGGGATAGACGATTACGAGCTGCCCGGCGAAAGCACCGAAGCCGAAAGCGCGCCCGAGGGCGGCAAAACGCGCGGCGCGGGGCACACTGTGGGCGTCATAGCGGGCATAATCATAGTAGTTGCGGCTGCGCTGGCCTACTTCGTGGTGCTGCCCAAGGCGCGTGAGAAGGCGCAAAATGACATCGAAGAGGACATCGGCGACGACGGCGTGTTGCCATCCGACGACACTGCGCTCAAAAACCGCAAAAACCTGACCGAGAGCGCCGACGTGACCGAAGACGAGACCGTGAGCGACAGCGAGATAGAGCAGTCCGCGCAGAAAAGCTTCATAAACGAACTGCGCGCGAAGGGCGCGGCCAGAATGGCCGAGGCCAAGGCCAGATTCGATACCGCCGCCGTAAAAACGCGCAGGAACCTGCAATCCGCGGCCGAGGACGCAGAAGCCGCCGCGGACGAGCTTGGAAAGGACATCGAGGCTGCCGCGGACGAAGCCGGGACCGCCGCCGAGGAGGCCGCCGCAACGATAGACGAAGCGCTTTCGCCCGAGGACGACGCGAGCGAAACCAAAACCGAATGACACACGGGATATTTTCCCGAAGCTCCGGTGCAACGACGCCGGGGGTTTGATTTTGTGAGAGAATTTGTTAAGAAAACAGCGATTCATACTGGATTTTGGCGGAAGAATGGGGTATAATAAGCTTGAGATTATAACAATATATCAAAGGAGGCGTTAATATGAAACGCAGTTTGTGCGCGATACTCGCGCTCGTGATTATGCTCGGCGCGTTCGCGCTCGGCGAGCAGGCGGAATACGCGCTGCCCCGGGAAGACGGCTGCAATCAGCTCACGTTTTACTGGTATTCCGACGGAGCGGACTATGAAAGCTGCGACATGTGGATCTGGATGCCCGGCGCGGACGGACACGGCTACACCTTCCATCCGTGCGAATACGGCGCGAAGGTGGTCGTCAACGTGCCCGAAGACATTAAAGAGGTGGGCTTCATAGTGCGCAAAAACTGCTCCGAGCCCGGCGGCGCGAGCTGGGGCAGCGCCACGAAGGACTTTGACGGCGACCGCTTCGCCGCGATAACGGGCAAGACCACCGAAATATATCTTAGGCCCGGCGACGGCGCGCAGTACAAAAGCAAAGACGGAGGCAAGAGCTTGTATCAGGAAAAGAAGTTCACCATGGCAGGTATCACTGCGTTCAACGAGATACAGTACTACATCGAGCCCGCCGCGCGCTTGGAAAACCTGAGCGATGTGCGCGTGTACGATGGAGACAGGCAGCTCGAAGTGGTTTCGCTTTCGAGCCTGGCCAACCAGGTGGTGACGGGAATCATCAGCTTAAGCGAAAAGCTCGATCTGAGCAAAAGCTACACCGTAGAGATCGAAGGCTACGGTAAAAGGATCGCCGTTCCCACCCGCGTGTTCGATACGCAGCAGTTCGTAGACGAGTTTGCCTACGACGGCGACGATCTTGGCTCAACGATCGCGGGAGACAAGACCGTATTTAAGCTCTGGGCGCCCACGGCGAGTGAGGTTACGCTCAACCTGTACGATTGGGGCTACGATCCAAGCGACTCTTTCTGGTCTTACACAGAGGAATATGAGACTATACCCATGCCAAAGGGCGAAAAGGGCGTATGGAGCGCCGAAGCGCCGGTCGGCCACGGAAAATTCTACACTTACAGCGTGACTACCGCTGAGGGCACCAAAGAGGCCGTCGACCCCTACGCTAAAGCGGTCGGTCCCAACGGCGACAGGGGCATGGTGGTAGATCTGAGCCTGACCGATCCAGAGGGCTTTGATTTCGACAGCTTTTACGACGGCATCGATGCTTACAACGAGGCGATTATTTGGGAAGTGCACGTGCGCGACTTCAGCAACAAGATCGCTGAAAGTAAATATCCTGGCAAATACCTGGCTTTCACCGAAACGGGCCTTAAAAACGAAAGCGGAGAAAGCGTTGGCATCGACTACCTGAAAGATTTAGGCATCACCCATGTGCATCTGCAGCCGGTGTACGACTTTGCGACGGTTGATGAATGCAGCGAAGACGGCGGCGGTCAGTTCAACTGGGGCTATGATCCCAAAAACTACAACGCGCCCGAGGGCAGCTATTCCACCGATCCCTTCGACGGCGCGGTGCGCGTGAATGAGTTCAAGCAAATGGTGGCGTCTCTGCACGCAAACGGCATTGGCGTGGTAATGGACGTGGTGTACAACCACACCTACGCGCTCGACAGCAATCTGAACCGCTGCGTTCCGTACTATTACTATCGCTTCAATTCCAACGGCGAGGCCTCGAACGGCAGCGGCTGCGGCAACGAGACTGCCTCAGAGCGCGTGATGATGCGCAAATACATAGTGGACAGCGTGAGCTACTGGGCAAGCCAGTACCACCTGGACGGCTTCCGCTTCGACCTTATGGCGCTGCACGACGTCGAGACCATGCAGGCTGTTGAGCAGGCGGTGCACGCGGTGAACCCCCACGCAATCATCTACGGCGAGGGCTGGACGGGCGGCGCCACCACGCTCAACCCCAACCAGCAGGCCACTCAGGCCAACATTTCAAAGGTCACGGCGTCCGAAGGCGCGATAGGCGCGATAGCCGTGTTCGACGACGCGATACGCGACGGCTTAAAGGGCAGCGTGTTCGACGCCAAAGAAAAAGGATATATAAGCGGCAACGTGAACGCCTACAACGCGCAGCGTGTGATCTTCGGCCTGACCGGCGGACAGCGCGGCACGGGCGCGAGCTGGAGCGTAAAGGACAACGCGGTCATAAACTACATGGCCTGCCACGACAACAACACCCTGTGGGACAAGCTGCTAATCTCCAACGGCACCTCGCCCGAAAAGGATCGCCTCGCGATGAATCGTCTGGGCATCACGATAATCATGCTCGGCAAGGGCACGCCCTTCTTCCTCGCGGGCGAAGAGATGCTGCGCAGCAAAGACGGCGACTCGAACAGCTACATGTCCTCGGACGAGATAAACAATATCGACTGGGACGCGCTCAGGGAGGGCAGCGCGCAGCTTAAGATGCGCGACTACTACAAAGCGCTGATCGCCTTCAGGAAGGCCAATTCCTTCATCACCGAGGCGGACTTAAGCTGCAATGTGATAATCGCAAACGCCATAGAAATGGTCTGGAGCGTGGACGGCGAGACCGTGGCGCTGGCGGTGATAAACCCCGGCACGGGCCGCATAAACTACAATTTCCCCGCCGGCGAATGGAACGTTATGCTGATGGACGGCGAGATATACGACGCGCCCGCGAAGACCCTGAAGGGCAACACCCCGGTGTCCGGGCGCAGCGTGCTCGTGGTGACCAAAGCGGGCTGAGACGGCGGGCGGCAATGAAAAAAACGGACAGCGGCGCGCTGCTTGAGTACGCCAAAAGCTGCGTGTGCGACGTTTCGCACGGTGAGGGGCATATATCGAGGGTGGTAAAGACCGCCCTCCTGCTCGCGCGCGCCTATCCCGAGGCGGATGTACGCGCGCTCGAAGCCGCCGCGATACTGCACGACTGCGCTCAGGCGGAGCAGCAGCGCGACCCGCGCGTGAGCCACGCCGCCGCGGGCGCGGAAAAGGCGCGAAAGAAGCTTATTGAGCTCGGATACGGCGCGGAGTTCGCGGACAAAGCGGCGCGCCTGATCGCCGCGCACTCGTCGCCGGAGCTGGCCGCGCGCGGCGGCACGGAGGCAAAGCTCCTGTTCGACGCGGACAAGCTCGACATGGTGGGCGCGGTGGGGCTGAGCCGCGCGCTCATGTACAGCCTGGAGCACGGAGGCAGCCTTGCCGGCGATGACGAAAACAGCCTCGCGCGCGTAGCCGCCGCGGACGCGGAGTTCGTGCAAAAATACCTGTTTACCCCGGAAGCAAGGCGTATCGCGGGCGAAAGGATAGAATTGAGCCTTGATTTCCTGCAGAGCCTTGACCGCGAGGCGAACATAAAGGACTGAAATCCCGTCTCAATCATAAAACACATCCCGGAGGTAGCTATGCTTAAATACAAAGAACTCGAGTATCGGCAGAACGAAGGCGAAAGCTGGTTCGACACCTGCGCGCGCAACGGCCTTGGCGACGTGCTGGGCGTAAGCGTGGGCGGGCGCACGATAGGGCTTTCCGAAAAAGCGGAGGGCGACGCGGTCGCGCTCACCTACGCGGACGAGGAGGGCAAGCGCCTGTACGAGCGCTCGCTGCGTTTTCTTTTGCTGATGGCGATAGAGAAGATAATGCCCTACACCAGAGTGCGCATAGAAAACACGCTCGGCAACGGGCTGCTGGTCACTATACAGGGCGTGCAGATAGGCAACACGCTGCTTGGCAGGATAGAAGAAGAAATGAAGCGCTTCTGCGCGCTTAAAGAAAAATTCGTGCTCAGCGAAGTGAGCACCAAAGACGCGATAAGTTATTTTGCCTCGCGCGAGCAAAGCGACAAGACCGAGTTGCTCGCCTGGCGCACGAAGCCCACCATCCGCCTGTACGAGTGCGGCGGCATCAAAAACTATTTTTACGGGCCCATGGCCTACGACACTTCCTGTGTGAGCGTGTTCGGCCTTACCAAGGCGGGCCCCGGCTTCGTAGTGCGCCTGCCGGACCCCAAAAAGCCCGCGGTCGCCTCGCCCTACAAGCCCATGCCGAAGCTGCTTGAGACCTTTGCCGAGAGCAACGAATGGCTCAGGATACTCAAAGTACAGAACGTTTCCGATCTTAACAAGCTCACGCGTTCGGGCGAGATACGCGAGTTCATCCGCGTGAACGAGGCGCTGGTGGACATGAAGATAAACTCGATCGCCGAGCGAATAATTGAAAAAGGTTCGCGCCTTGTGCTGATCGCGGGGCCTTCGTCGAGCGGCAAGACCACGTTTTGCAACCGCCTGGCCATCGCGCTGCGCGTGCACGGCAAGACCCCGGTCAAGCTCTCGCTGGACGACTACTATCTCGACCGCGACAAGGTGCCGCTGGGGCCCGACGGCAAGCCCGACCTCGAATGCGTGGAGAGCCTCGACACGCCGCTTATCAACCGCCAGTTAAAGCAGATACTGCGCGGCGAAGAGGTGGAAATGCCCACCTTCGATTTCGTGACCCAAAAGCGCGCGCAGATCACCCATAAAGTTAAAGTTGACACTTCCGCGCCCATACTCATCGAGGGCATACACGGCCTGAACGAAAAGCTTACCAGCAGCATTCCCGCCTCGGACAAGTTCAAAATCTATATCAGCGCGCTTACCAACATAAACCTCGACGACCACAACCGCATCCGAACCACCGACGCGCGGCTCATACGCCGCCTGGTGCGCGACAAGGCGTTTCGGGGCACGCCCGTCGAGGATACGCTCGACATGTGGCCGAGCGTGCGCCGCGGCGAGGACAACTACATCTTCCCCTTCCAGGAGCAGGCGGACGCGATGATAAACTCTTCGCTCGTGTACGAGCTCGCAATAATGAAAAAATACATCTTTGACGAGCTCAGGGCGATAACGCCCGACAAGCCCATATACTCTCAGGCGCGCCGGCTGGTCAAGTTTTTGAACTACGTGGTGAGCGCGGACGTCGAGGACGAGATACCCTTGAACAGCCTGCTGCGCGAGTTCGTGGGCGGCAGCTGCTTTTACAGAAAACACGAATAGAAAGGCAAACGCGAATGAAACGCCTGCTTTGTCTTTTCTGCCTGCTCGGCATGCTGTGCGGGGCGTGCGCCGAAAGCGATCCCGAACGGATCGCCGAAGCTGCCGCTCCGCTGCTGGCAGCGATTTTGCGCTGCCCGTCGATAGCGAGCTTCGAGGCCGAGCCCTCGCGGGAGCTCTGCCTTGAAGCCTCGCGCTCGCTTGCGGAACTTTCCCTTATGGATGGCGGGGCGAATGGGATCGGGGCGCTCACGCCGAAAGACGCCTGCGCGCTCATGTTCGTATCGCGGCTTTTCCCGAGAACGCGCAGGAGGAAACGCAGGACTTTATCGACATCGTCTGTGAAACGGACAGTGCCATAGACTGCGGAAACGGCGAGATAAAAGTGAGCGCAGTCGTGCGCGCGGACTTCGGCGAGGGGTACGAATTTTACTTCGCGGCGGACGTTTATATTTTGCCCGACGCCGAAAGCCCGTTTTACGGGAGGATAAGCCGCGTTTTTATCCCGGAATGAGCCGATCACTGTTAAAATATCGCAAAAGCATTGTATTGAGCGGCCTGTTGCGGTATAATAGCCAATGCGCATCCTTGCTCCGGTATAAACCCTGCCGGAGCCGTACAGTCCAAAAGGAGGTTAAACAATGAACAAATACGAAGTAATGTACGTCATCGACACCGCGCTGGAAGACCAGGCGCGCACCGAGGTCGTCAACCGCTTCTCCGGCATCGTCGAAAACAACGGCGGCAAAGTGGAGCGCGTGGACGAGTGGGGCAAGCGCCGTCTTGCGTACCCCATCAACTACAAGACCGAGGGCTACTACGTGCTCATGTACATGTCCGCCCCCGCTGATCTGCCCCGCGAGCTGGAACGAAATTTCAAGATCTCCGATGCGATTCTCCGCTATCTGGTGACTCGTCTCGAAGGCGAAATTCCCGCAAAGCGTGAACCCCTGAAGCCCTACGCGCCTCGCGAGCAGGCCGCTGCGAACGACGAAGCGCAGGAAGCCGGGGAAGAAGCCGAGCCCAAGCCGGCCGCCGAGGAAGCGGTCGCCGAAGCCGCGGCTGAAGCTTACGAGGAGGCCGATACCGAGGCTCCCCAGACCGAAATCGAATAATTTACGCGACAGACCGAAAGCAGGTACATTATGAACAAAGTCATTCTCATCGGCAATCTCACCCGTGATCCCGAAATGCACACGACCCAGGGCGGCACCAACAAGGCCAGCTTTACGATCGCCGTGCAGAGGCGTTACGCCAATCAGCAGGGCGTGCGCGAAGCGGATTTCATCTCCGTCGTCGCGTGGCGCGAAAGAGCGGATTTTTGCGGGCGTTATCTCCAGAAGGGCAAGAAAGTCTGCGTTACGGGCAGCTTGCAGGTTCGCACCTATGATGCGCAGGACGGCAGCAAGCGTTACGTGACCGAAGTCGTGGCGGAAGACATAGAATTCGTCACTCCCCTGACTCCGGATTCGCCGCGCCCCCACAACGAAGACCAGGCTCCCGTAAGGGAGGAGACGCATGAGAGCAGCTCCTACCAGCCCAACCAGCTGGTCGAGTCCGATGACGACGAACTGCCGTTCTGATGTACGTTTGTCACAGATTTAAGGAGGATTACACATGTCTGAAGATAGAAACGATCGTTCCGTGCGCCGTCCCCGCGGCCACAAGCCCCGCAGGAAGGTCTGCCTGTTCTGCGTAGACAAAATCGAGCACATCGACTATAAGGATATCGGCCGCCTGCGCAAGTTCACTTCCGAGCGCGGCAAGATCCTGCCCCGCCGCATGACGGGCGTATGCGCCAAGCATCAGCGCCAGCTCTCCACCGCCATCAAGCGCGCCAGAGCCATCGCGCTCATGCCCTACAGCGCGGACTGAGCTTTGTGAACATAAACGGAACGGGTGCCGCCCGTTCCGTTTACTATAACCGTTTTCAGCAAAACAGCGCCCCGAGCGGGCGTTTTTTTGTGCGCGCGTATGGATTTTTGCGGCGCGATGGGTTATAATAGGGGCATACCAAACACAGGGGACGGAAATGGACTTACCGAAAAAGGGCAGATACCGCCATTTCAAGGGCGGGGAATACGAGCTTTTGTACCTGGCGCGCCACAGCGAGACAGACGAAACGATGGTGGTGTACCGGGCGCTGTACGACTGCGGCGAAACGCCGAACGGCGAGCGCGTCTGGGTGCGCCCGCTGAATATGTGGACGGAGACGCTCACGCGGGACGGCAAAACCTTTCAGCGCTTCACCTACATCGGCGACGCCGCGCCCGAGCCCATCTCCGAGCAGACCTCCGAGGCGGATGATACTACCGAACCCGCTTTCGGCGCGGAGTACACGCCCGAAGCATACGAACCGGACGCGTTCTTCGACGAAAACGAGTGTCCGCCGCCCGAACCCGCGGAATTCGGCTTTTGCGACGAAATAAGCGACGCAAAGCCCGTATCCGTCGGCGAAACCACAGAGCTTTCGGAAAACGCGCGTGAGAAACTGTCCGGGCTTCTGCGCGCGGTGTACGGCTACGACTCGTTCAGACCCGGACAGCTCGAGATCGTCGAAAGCATAATCTCGGGGCGCGACAGCCTGGGCGTGATGCCCACGGGCGCGGGCAAGAGCCTGTGCTACCAGCTGCCCGCGCTGTATCTGGGCGGCACGGCGCTCGTGATCTCGCCGCTCATCTCGCTTATGAAAGACCAGGTCGCCGCCCTCAGACAGGCGGGCGTCGCGGCGGCGTACATCAATTCCTCGCTCAGTGAGGAACAGCAGGCTTTGGCGCTCGAAAGGGCGGCGTACGGCGCGTACCGGCTGATCTACGTCGCGCCCGAGCGCCTGCTGACATCGCGCTTTCTGCGCGCGTGTTCCGAGATGGAAATCAGCCTGGTCGCCATAGACGAGGCGCACTGCATCTCCCAGTGGGGGCAGGACTTCAGACCCTCGTATCTCGACATACCGCGCTTTATCTCCGCGCTGCCCGCGCGCCCGAGGCTGTGCGCGTTCACGGCCACGGCCACCGAGAAAGTCAGGCGCGACATCATACGGCTCATCGGCCTAAAGCGCCCGTATCAGCTGGTGACGGGCTTTGACAGGCCGAATCTGTATTTCCGCCTCGTGCGCACGCGCGACAAAAAGGCCGCGCTCACGGGGCTTATGCGCGCTTATTCCGAAATGAGCGGAATAATCTACTGCGCCACGCGCAAACTTACCGAGGAAGTGGCGGAGTATCTTGAGGGGCAGGGCTATCCTGTCACGCGCTATCACGCGGGGCTCAGCGAGGAGGAGCGGCGCGCGAATCAGGAACTGTTCACCATGGACGAAAAGCCCGTGATGGTGGCCACGAACGCGTTCGGCATGGGCATCGACAAAAGCAACGTGCGCTTCGTGATACACTACAACATGCCCAAGGACATCGAAAGCTATTATCAGGAGGCGGGGCGCGCGGGACGCGACGGGCTGAGGGCCGAGTGCGCGCTCATATACTCTCCCGCGGATTTGGTAACGCAGAGTTTTTTTATAGACCATTTGGGCGAGGAAGCCGAGCTCGACCCCCAAAGCGTCGAGAAGCTTAAAAGCGCCGCGCGCGCAAGGCTGGACGCTATGAAGGGCTACGCGAGCGGGAAAAGCTGCCTGCGCGCGTACCTGCTCAACTATTTCGGCGAAAGCGCGCCCGAAAACTGCCATAACTGCGCCGTGTGCGATGGGCTGCTGACCCGCGTGAACGCCACGAAGGCCGCGATGGAAGCGATGAAGCTGATACGGGAGCTTAAATACAGCCTCGGCGCGGGTGTGACGGCGGACATACTGCGCGGCGCGGACACTGAAACGATACGCAAGCGGGGCTTTAAGCGCCTGAACGGCTACGGAGCGCTGGCAAGTATAAACAAAACCACGCTCTCCGAACTGCTTGACGCAATGCTTGAGGCGGGCGCGCTTTCCAAGCGTGACGGCGAATATCCCGTAATAACGCCCGGCCCCAACGCCTCAAAGCTCGAAAACGGCGAGCTCGAAATATACGTGGCGCAGCAGCCGGAGGACAAAAAGCGAAAGCGCGCCGCCGCCAAAGACGACAGCCTCATGGGCAGGCTCAAAGCGCTCAGGCACGAGCTCGCGCGACAAAACGGCATACCGCCGTACATGATATTTACCGACGCGGCGCTTGCCTCCATGTGCGAGAAGCTGCCGCGCACGAAGAGCGAGTTTTTGGGCGTGTCAGGCGTGGGGCAGCACAAATGCGCGCTCTACGCGGACGCGTTTTTGGCGTGCATAAGCGAATACGAAAACGGGCAAAAGGGGATGTAGAGGCGGTGCGCGTATGAGGTTTTGCGTTGTGGGCGGCATGAATCTGGACGTGACGGGCCAGTTCGAGGGCGAATTCCGGCTGCACGATTCAAATCCGGGCCGCGTGAGCTTTTCGGCGGGCGGCGTGGGGCGCAACATCGCCTGCGCACTTAAAAAACTGGGGCACGAGGTAAGCCTGGTAAGCGTGCTGACGGGCGACCTTATGGGGCGCTTCCTTTATCAGGATTGCCTCGCGCAGGGTATAGACACCTCGTGCTCGATAAACGCCGTCGCGGGCACGGGCGCGTATATATCCATACACACGCCCGAGGGAGAGATGCTTGCGGGCGTAAACGACATGGGCGCGATGTCGCGGATAACACCCCTTGAAATAAACGCGCGCGCCGAGTTCATAAACGGCTTTGACGCAGTTGTGTGCGAGGCCAATCTTAGCTCAGAGGCTCTTAAAGCGCTCGCTGAGCATGCAAAGAACCCGCTGATCGCCGACGCGGTCAGTGTGTACAAATGCGAGCGGCTGATACCGGTGCTGCCGTATTTGAACGCGCTCAAACTGAATATATTCGAAGCGCGCGCGCTGACTGGCGAAGCCGAGGCCAAGGACGCGGGGCAGGCACTGCTTAGGCGCGGCGTGAAATGTGTGCTCGTGTCCTTGGGAGACATGGGCGCGTACGCCTGCGACAAAAACTCCGACGCGTTTTTGAGCCCCGAGCGGGCATACATCTGCCAGACCACGGGCGCGGGCGACGCGATGTGCGCGGGCTTCGCCGCGGGCGTCGCGCGGGGGCTGGGCGCGGTAAAAAGCGCCGCGTTGGGCATGGACGAAGCGCAAAAGCTGCTTAAGGACAGAAGCGCCAAATAACGGCGCGAAGAAAACGACGCTTGGGAGGCATGTGCCATGAGCCGGGGTATAATTGAAGACCACAGAGAATTTGATCTCAAGGCGGAAAGGCAGAAAACCTTCAGAAAATGGATGCATATCTGCTTTATCGCGGCGGGCGGCTTGCACGTATGCGCGATGCTCGCTCTCGGCGCGGTCTTTCTGTTCACAAACGATTTTTCGGGCACGATACACAAGCCTTTGGCCGTCAATCTGCTAAGAGCCGCGATCGTACTGTTCGCTGCGCTGCTGATAACGGGCCTGGTACTTAAGCAGCTCGTAAAGCGGCTCAAGCGCAGAATAAAGCTCGCCTCGAACAACTACCGCACGCAGGCGCTTTCTGAAGGGATAGAGCTCGTGTCTTACGATCCGGGCGGCTTTATGCCCTGGGAGAAAGTGCGCTCGGTAGACTTTTGCCCCGACGCCAAGCGCATCACGGGCAGCGACTTCGCACAGGGCTTTTACAGGGGCGCGGGCATCGCTTTCAGCGACATTGTCTTAACGCACGTGGACGGCTGGGACGAGGACGCGCAGCACGTGGTGGACTTTAAGGGCGTGTTCCTCGAACTTTGCTGCGACGAGAGCGTGCAGCCCGAAGTGGACGTGATCGAGTTTAAATTCTGCCCGGGCTATCTTAAACGCAAGCGCACGCTCACGCACGAGCTCGAATTTGACAAAAGATACGTGGTGTACACGTCCGAGCCGGACAGCGCGCCGCGCGCGGTAACGCCGGAGCTGATTCAAAGCCTTATGCGCCGGGACGCGGGCATTAACGTGTTTTTTAAGGACAAGCACGTGTACCTCGCGCTTCGGAACGCGGACAACCTGTTCGAATACAAAGCCGGCGACGACCTTAACGAATACCGGCGCATGTGCGGGGAGCATATGCGGCGCCTGCTTGAGCTCGCGGACATGATAATAGATGCCTGTGCGGTGTTTGACAAAGCCGCCCACGCAAAACGCTGAGCCGCGCCGCTTTATTCACACAAGCCGATTACACTTTTAACTCACCCATAAACCACGCGCGGCGGGCGCGTGGTATAATTGTGCCGTCAAATACTTTTCGCGAGGCGACGCCATGAAAATTATCCTGACCGGGGGCGGCACGGCGGGGCACGTGACTCCGCATCTGTCCATAATACCCAAGCTGCTTGCCGACGGGCACGAGATCCACTACCTCGGCACGGAAAACGGCATGGAGGCGGGCATCATTCAGGCGCTCGAAGGGGTCAGCTATCATGCGATACCCGCGGGCAAGCTGAGGCGCTATCACGACTGGAAGAATTTTACGGACATGGGGCGCGCGCTCAAGGGCATACGCGAATCGCGCAGGCTCATAAAGCAGATTCAGCCCGACATAGTGTTTTCCAAGGGCGGCTTCGTGGGTTTTCCCGTGGTCGTGGCCGCGCGGGAGTGCGGCGTGCCCGCGCTCATCCACGAAAGCGACATGACGAGCGGCCTGGCCAACAAACTCAGCCTGCCGTTTGCGAAGGCGCTGATGTGCACCTTCCCCGAGACCGCGAAGGCCGCGGGCAAAAAGGGCATATACGTAGGCTCGCCCATCCGCGACGAGCTGTTCAAGGGCAGGCGCGAGCGGGGGCTGCGCGAGTTTGGCTTTGACGACTCAAAGCCCGTATTGCTCGTGATGGGCGGCTCGTCCGGCGCGCAGGCGATAAACCGCGCCGTACGCGGCATACTCGAGGAGCTCACGAACTGCTTCCAGGTGCTGCACATCTGCGGCCAGGGCAATCTGTACGACATATACGAGGGCACGCCCGGCTATCGGCAGACCGAATACCTGAACGCCGAGATGGCGGACGCGCTGGCCTGCGCGGACATAGTCGTAAGCCGCGCGGGGTCAAACTCGATCTGCGAGCTGCTCGCGTTAAGAAAGCCGGCGCTGCTCATCCCCTATCCCACGGGCGCTTCGCGCGGCGACCAGGAGGTAAACGCCGCCTCGTTCGAACGGCGCGGCTTTGCGAGGGTGCTGGAGCAAAAGGACCTCACCGGGCAGACGCTCATGGACAAGATCGTCGAAGTCTATCACGACCGGGGCGAGATAATCGAGTGCATGCGCCGCGAACCCGTGCTGAACGGCAGCGACAGCATAATCGAAAACATATACAAATACGCGAAGCACAAATAAACTCAGCCCGCGGCACGAACGCCGCGGGCCAAATGTTTGTTTGGGCTTGCGAATTTTTGAAAAGGCGCGCTTTTACTCCTCCTCGTCCCAGGCCTCGCTTGAGAATTCGCGGATGTAGTATATCGCCTCCTGGGGCAGCGGCTCGCCGCAGGCGGGCAGATCCTCGGGCGGCATGAACTCTTTGTCCTCGTCGAGCAGCGGCGCGCGGCGCTTTTGACCGGTCCTGAACACTGCGCGCTCCACGCTGCGCGCGGAATTGAAAAACTTCCACGTCTCTTTTCTGCCGCCGTTGTATACGACGCTCACCGTGCGGGCGACGCAGTCTATATAAAGCTCGAGCTCGATATTTCCGCCGTATATGCCCGCGAGCGTAAAGCCGTTGCCGTGCTTGAGCTTTACGGTGCGGTCTTTGTCCAATATCGCCCTGAACACGCATACGCCGCGTTTGTCTTCTATATCGATCTCGAGGCGGCCGTAATAGTTCTGCCTGGCCATCACGCGCGTGCGGAGCTTTACTTTTTCGCTCTCGGGGAACACGCGGGTCAGCTTTGCGTAATCGTAGGGGTCTTTGCAGCGCAGCCGCAGCGCGTTAAAGCGCGTGCCGTCCGCCTCGCGTACGTTTTCGAGGCTCACGCGCGCCCACTTGCCCGAATACGCGTTCCAGCCGGGCACGAAGCAGCGCGGCTTAAACGCTTCGAAATCGTCTTTTACATGCGCTTCCACCCTGCATTTTATCGGCACGGGCACGCGGCTTACCCAGATGTCCTCTTTGTTCACCGAATATGTCACGTACAGCGCGCCGTCCGGGCTTATCGCGCCGCCCTCGAGCCCGCGCACGTAATTGGGCCCGAAGTCGCGCCAGAAGCCCCAGTATCTCTGCGGGGGCACCTCGCCGTGCACCGAGAGCATATCTTTGAATTCTATGCCGTCCTCGCCCGTTACGACGGCGAGGGGCCAGCGGTGGCAGGAATCCGTGTTCGGGTTGTACAGCAGCGCATACCTGCCGTCGGAGGTGCGCTCGCCCCACATTTTGCCGCCGGACATGACGAGGCTCGGGGAGAGCTTTACCTCCGCCCAGCTCCTGCCGCCGTCTTCAGATATTGACACGCGCGATTTTTTCCACAGCCCCACGAGCCTGCCGTCCGGCAGCGCGTACCAGTTGAACGCCTCGCCGCCCCCGCGCAGCGCGAAGAAACCGTCTTCCGGCCAGTCGCGGTTTTCCTCCCACCACTGCATCATGTTCAGCTTGTCGTCAAGCGCCGCCTGAACGGCCTTGCGGAAACCCTCGTCGGGGCAGTCGCGCCAGCCCGGATACAGGCAGGTGCGTTCGTTATAGCCGCAGCGCGTGGAGGGCAGCGCGACATAAATGTCGCCAAGCCGTCCGTCAGCGTATATCTCGCGCACAACGCGCCCCACGCCGTTGCCCATGCAGGGCATTGTGGCCACCTCGGGCGCGAGCCCGTAAAAGCCGAACGCGAGCAGCCTGCCGTCGGGCGCGATATAGAAATTTGTGCGCTGGTGCATGCACGCGCACGCGCCGGGCTCGAACAGGTCGGAATGGGGGCCGTTGTCGAGGTTCGGATCGAGCGGGTACGGCGGGAACAGCACTTCGGGCGCGCTCCACTCAAGCGCGTCTTTGCTGGCGCACAAAAACGTCTGTCCCGCGCCCGTGTGCTCGCTCACGGGATTGGAAAGGTACGCAAGATAAAACTTTCCGTTCCAGTAAGTAATGTTGGGCGCGTGATTGTATGTGTTTCCCGCGCCGTCCGCCTGCTCGGGATGCGCGCGGTTGGCCCTTACGACCTGCACGTTCCACACGCCCAGCACGGGCCTCAGACCGCCGTCGTGTTTTTCGAGATCGGGCTCTTCCGTGCCCGTGTATCTTATATAGCCGTCGTTTCTGTTCATTGCCGCCTCCGATGACATATGCTTTCCCGAACGGGACGCGTTATTGTGCGACCAACTGTATTATACCATTTTTTCGCGCTTTGTCCATAAAATTTTGGACCTCCGAAAACGGAGGCCCAAGCGCTTAAAACTTATCAGCGGGCGGCGCGGGCGGCGGCTGCGTTGTAGATCTCGCAGATGCGCTCGGCCTTGTCGCGGATCTGATCCTGAACCTGAGTCCACTCCTCGACGGGGCGATTGCCCATGATGAAGTCGTCGTAGCTCATGGTCAGTATGTCGTTGACGGCGCTCTTGAGCGCGGCGAGCTCCTCGTTCTCCTCAGTGGTGAACGCGGGATCGAGCACGGGCTCGTCCATGAATTCCCAGGAACCCCAGGTGGCGTACCAGTTGGCCGCTTCTTCGGTGATGAACTTGTCCTGGTCCCGGTCGTCGATATAGCGGGCGATGCCCAGCTTGGCCAGGCTGTATTTGCCAAAGAAGGCGCGCATGG
>JAEEGL016226732.1_pt1 | contig 18259 bp, 13 predicted proteins | sample 9134231 | NCBI WGS metagenome assembly JAEEGL01 (sample SAMN16246548, study PRJNA631951) | gut metagenome | biome: gut microbiome; feature: rumen; material: fiber-attached | host: Bos | place: Iran: Karaj | collected 2018-10 | reverse complement strand
CTTTAATAGCCATAATCTAATTTAGTTTTCGTGTTGTTAAAAAATTTAGTTAATTCTCTCTATGTCGCATGAAATAGGCTTCAAACCCTCCATTAAAGGAAAATCTTGCTGCCATTAATGTGCACAATTTCTAGATTTAATGCTCGCAATTTTTTGCCTTAAACGTCCTGTTGTCACTCCTTTCATTTGACAGTGCAAAGGTACAAAAAATTCGTGGTACTTCCAAATTATTTTCGAAAAAAAACACAAAAAAAGCACTTTTTGAAAATGTATGATCAATTAGTACACATATACCCCATTTTCTTGCATTCTTGCATTCTTGCATCGAAAAAAAGAGCCTAATAGCGGCGCGTAATCTTTTTATTATAATATAATATATATATTATATTATTATAAACCCCTCTATTCCCCTTATGAGGGTGTCTGTTTTTGAATGCAAGAATGCAAGGATGCAAGATTTTAGGTACAAGACACATTTTTTGCGGATTATTTTTGGTCGTTTCGAAAATAATGCCTATATTTGCAGTATGAAAACGAAAAACCTATACAAGAATATCGGGCTGCTAATGTATAACACGTTGGCTATCAACACGTTATACCCCCCATTCGTATAGGTATAAAATCAATACAAAGCGTTTATACGCGGGCCAGAATTACCACGCCCCCCTGCTGCTATCGGATTCATCCTTTAGCGGCGGGGATTTTTATGTTGTTAACCCTTTAACCCGTTGCTGCCATGCCTGATGAATCTGCCTACGGTCCCCATCACCTGCGCCTGATTTCGCGATATGAAGCTGCCTCTATGCTCGGATGCAGCCCTCAGACGATCTCCAACTGGGTGAAAAGGGGCATCCTCCGCTCGCATAAGGTAAACAACATGGTGCTGATCGACAAGGTGAGCATTGAACAACTCTTAGATACTGCGAGCGAAGTGGCTGAAATGGAGAAGAAACTGCTCGACCGGAAGAAAGATCTCTTGACTGAGATTGAAAGGATGGAACGTAAGACCATCAATTTAGGCGATGTCACTCTTTATACGATCCGGGATAGGATGCTCCGTAGCATCATAGACCAAACGATTGCCATTGCCAACGACAAGCTTGATAAGAAGGATGCTGAGATGGTCAGCAGTTTACTCTATGGAAAATCATCATTGGAAATCGCGAAAGAGATGGGCTATAATGACTTGTATGTCAGAAATCACTTGCATAAAGCAATCCCTATTATCATAGACAGTCTGGACTATTCCGCTCTTCGCGAAGAGAATCAGCGACTGCTCGAAGAAAACCGAGAACTCAGTGAGGAGCTGAATCAGATAAGAGAGAGAAAACAGCCGTCTATGCTCCGGAATATAAGGAATACGCCGTTTGAAGTCAGAATTGAGAAAATGGATTTCTCTGTTCGGGTCATTAACGGGCTTAGTGAATTGGATTGCTTCACGCTTGCCGACTTAGTAACGACCGACGAACTATCGCTAATGAAGTCACGCAGGATGGGTGGTGGATCTGTAAATGAAATAAAATCCAAGCTTGAGAGCCTCGGATTACGCTTGGGAATGAATCTGAATAGAATGAGTGACGGAGATTTCGCCAAGCTCGTGGAAAGACTGAAGCCGCTGATGTTGCTGGAGTGGGCTGATGGTGTTACGCTGGATGACATCAACAAGATGCCACAGATGAGTGAGGAGAAGCTCAACGATTTCCTGAATGGCATATTGGCGACGAAGAACAGTTCTATCGCTTCGCTGAACCAGAAGCTGGCATCAGCATTCCAGCAAATAGACTTCCTGGAGGCATCCGTCACAAAGATGCGCGATCAAATGAGAATGATGCGCCCCAGGAAAGAGAAAATTGAGAAAGAACTTATAAGGAGATGAAGAATAAACCAGATATGTTAGAAAGAGGGAATGCAGAAGATATTTCTGCGCGCAACAAAGAAACTAATTAATGATACATCGTACACTTCGTGGATTTATCCACAGTGACGCCTTTTCAATATGTAACAAAACTCACCCTTCGTGAGAATCGTGAGGTTTTAAAAACGAACAAGTTATGGCAAAGAAAGAAAATACTACCTCAATCGGATTTGAGGAAATCATTTGGAGAGCTGCAGACAAGCTACGAGGTAATCTGAGTGCTTCGGATTATGAAGGTGTGGTGCTGGGTTTGATATTCCTGAAATACATCAGTGATAAGTTCGACGAGAAATTTGAAGAACTCAAGCAGGATGAGTATGCAGATGTTGAGGATAAGGACGAATATGAGGCGGAGGGTGTTTTCTATGTTCCTCAAGAAGCCCGATGGTCCGTGATTCAGGATGCGGCTCACACACCTGAGATAGGTGTCGTAGTTGATAGAGCCTTGCAAGCCATAGAGAAAGAGAACCCCAAATTGAAAGGTGTTCTTCCAGGCAACTATGCTCGCCCAGAGTTGGACCAGCGCCGATTGGGTGATGTCGTAGATCTGTTCTCAAATATCAAGATGCACACGTCTGGCGACGAGAAAGATCTCTTAGGTCGCGTCTATGAATACTGTCTTCAGAAGTTCGCTTCGATGGAAGGCAAGAATGCCGGAGAATTCTATACGCCAAGCTGTATTGTCCGGACGATTGTTGAGATACTAAAACCGTTTGAAGGCCGCGTCTACGACCCTTGCTGCGGTTCTGGCGGTATGTTCGTTCAGAGTGCCAAGTTTCTGAAAAGTCACCAGAAAGAACTGGATAATATCAGTATCTATGGTCAGGAATTCAACACCAACACTTGGAAAATGGCTCACATGAATGTGGCTATTAGAGGTCTGGAAGCTAATCTCGGAACAGCAGCTGCCGATACCTTCTTTGATGACCAGCATCCCCTGTTGAAGGCTGATTTCATTATGGCCAATCCTCCTTTCAACCTCTCTGATTGGGGAGCTGATAAATTGCAGAATGACAAGCGTTGGCAGTTTGGCATTCCACCATCGGGCAATGCGAACTTTGCCTGGATGCAGCACATGATCCATCATCTTTCGCCTGTTGGTCGTATAGGATTGGTTCTGGCTAATGGTGCTTTGAGTTCTCAGACGGGCGGTGAGGGGGTTATCCGTCAGAACATCATCAAGGCTGACTTGGTGGAAGGCATTATCGCGCTTCCTTCGCAGCTGTTTTATAGTACGGGTATTCCTGTCTCGCTTTGGTTCCTGTCTCGGGAGAAAACCCAGAAACAAAAGGGTAAGGTCGTCTTTATCGATGCCCGGAATATGGGAACAATGGTGACTCGTGCCGTCAGAGAGTTAACGAACGACGATATCACTAAGATTGCTGATACATTCGAAACCTATAGAGAGGGTAAGCTCGAAAACGAAGCAGGCTTCTGTGCCGTTAAGTCTTTGGCTGACATCAAAGCTCAGGACTATATTCTTACTCCTGGTCGATATGTTGGTATCGCAGCGCAGGAGGAAGATGGTGAACCATTTGCAGAGAAAATGGAACGTCTAACCACAGAGCTTAGCGGGCTGTTTAAAGAGAGTCATCGCCTGGAGGATGAAATTAAGAAACAGTTAGGTAGTATTGGATTTGTCATAGATTAAATTCCCATTTATGGAAGAGTGGAAAGAATATAGATTAGGAGATATTATCGCAATAAAAAGCGGCTATGCTTATAAGGGTGATATGATAGGATATGGTGAAAATGTCCTATTAGGAATGGGCTGTGTTTCCTTCAAAGAAAGATTCCTTCTGTCTGGTGCAAGAGCTTATGCTGGAGATTGTGCCGACAGGTATTGTGCTAACTCTGGAGATATAGTTTTGGCGACACGTCAGCAATCCGACAATCTTCCAATCCTTGGTATGCCAGCAATTATTCCAAACGAGTTAAGCGAAAAGAGAATTATTATTGGAGCCAATTTGTACCGAGTTGATAATGAATCTGACTTTAGCAACGAATATATCTATTGGCTTCTTAAAACTCCTATGTACGTGAATTACATCCGTTCATGCCAGTCAGGAACTACTGTAAGGATGATCACGAAGGCAAACATTGAAGATTTCAGGTTTAAAGCTCCGGGTAGGAAAGAAAGAGACAGAATTTCCTCTTTTTTCAAATCCCTTGATGACAAAATCGAGGTGAACAGACGAATAAATAACAATTTAGAGCAGCAGGCGCAGGCTTTATTTAAGTCTTGGTTTGTGGATTTCGAGCCATTCAAAGATAGTGAGTTTGTTGAGAGTGAATTGGGAATGATTCCAAAAGGATGGAGAGTTGAGAGCCTGACAAGTTTTGGAAAAATTGTCTGTGGTAAAACCCCATCAAAGGCCGAAAGTACATATTATGGCGGAAATATACCTTTTATTAAGATTCCTGATATGCATAATAATATTTTTATACTACATTCTGAGGATTGCCTGTCGGAATTAGGTGATAAATCGCAACTTGTTAAACGTATTCCACCATACTCCATCCTTGTTAGTTGTATTGCAACCGTAGGATTAGTTGGTATGAATGTGCGAACTTGTCATACAAATCAGCAGATTAATACAATAATACCTAATTATACTAATTACAGATATTATTTGTATCAGAAACTAGTTTTACTCAGGGATTATTTAATCAATCTTGGAAGAGGTGGTACTGCGACTTTAAATGTTAATACAAGACAATTTGGGAATATTAAGATAGTAAAACCAATGGATAATGTCCTAACTGAATATCATCAGAAAGTTTCTTGTTTGTTTAATAAGATAGAAGCTAACTCCAAAGAATCCCGTCGCCTTGCAACTCTTCGAGATACTCTCCTTCCAAAGTTGATGTCAGGAGAACTGAACGTAAATGATATAGAAATATAAGCCAACGATATATGAATGATCCTAAATTTATGGAGGCCCACTATGAACAGGCATTAATAGAACTGTTTCAACAGATGGGCTATCGCTACCAAAAAGGTTCGGAACTAGAGCGAGACATTACTGAACCGATAGATAAGGAAAAGCTGTTTACCGTGTTGATGTTCCTTAACAGCATGGGGGGATTAATGTCACCATTACCTATTCCATTTGATGTGTTAGAAGAAGTCATCTGGGAAGCAGTACGTATCGTCACGAGCATCAATGAAGGTACGCTCGAACAGCGGAATGAGCGATTTATGGATTATCTTCAGAATGGCGTAGCGGTGAAATACAAATATGCCGGAGTGGAACGGACAACACTGATCAAGTTGTACAATTTTGATGTTCCCGAGATGAACCAATACAGAATCGTTAATCAGTTTACGTTTAAGGAACAAGACAAGATTCGTTGCGATTTGGTTGTGTTGGTGAACGAGCTGCCTCTTGTGGTGATGGAGCTGAAATCACCATCCAGAATAGAAACGGATATGGATGAAGCCTATAATCAGATTAAGCATTACCAGATGAGTTGTCCGAGCCTGTTTGTGTATAATGCATTCTCGGTAATCAGCGATATGGCGAGCACTGGGGCTGGTACGATTACCTCGCCAAGAGACAGGTTTGTAAGCTGGAAATCGAAAGACGGTGTTTATGACGCAACGGCAGTTGCCGATTTTAAGACCTTCTTTGAGGGCATCTTCAATCCTCAACGTCTCACCGATATCTTCAGGAACTTTCTCTGCTTCGACCATAAATCAGGCAAGGCTGTCAAGGTGATGGGCGCTTATCATCAGTTCTTTGCCGTCAATAAGGCGATGAATAGCATCAACACTGCTCTTGAAAAGAAGAGTGGTAAGGGTGGCGTGTTCTGGCATACACAAGGCTCGGGCAAGTCGTTCTCGATGGTGTTCTTTGTTCACAAACTGTTACTGGAATATCCGGGATTAACTGTTGTCGTGGTGACAGACAGAAATGATCTTGACCAGCAGCTTTACGGACAGTTCTCGGGATGCAGCAAGTTCCTGCGCCAAGAGGCTCAGCGCGTTGGCTACGAACTGAATGAGAAGGGCAAGAACGTAAAAGCTCAGGAAGGCGGACGTGCAGACCTGAAGAAGAAACTGAAGGATTTGGAAAAAGGTGGTATCATCTTCACGACCATCCAGAAGTTTGAGGAAGGAACGGGTCTGTTAAGTGATCGCCGTAATATCATCGTCATCACCGACGAAGCCCATCGCTCGCAATATGGTGAAGAGGAATGGGACAATAAGGCGCTGAAGATGAGAAAAGGCTTTGCACTGTTGATGCGTGAGGCGCTTCCAAACGCGGTGTTTGTAGGATTTACCGGAACGCCGATTTCTGAACGCGACAGAGACACAGAAGAGGTGTTCGGCCAATATATCGATGTCTATGATATGACACAGGCTGTAGCTGATGGTGCCACAAGACCGGTCTATTATGAGAGCCGGGTGATGGCATTGAACCTGAACGAAGACGTGCTTCATAAGCTGGATGTAGCCTTCGATGAATTACAGGATGAGGGAGCTACAGAAGAACAGATCAACAAAGCTCGCCAGGAATACAGCCATATCGGAAGTATCTTAACCAATGATACCGTCATTAAGAGTCTCTGCGAGGATATTGTCAAGCACTATGAGGAGAACCGCCAGTATGAGTTGACGGGTAAGGCGATGATTGTGGCCTACAATAAAGCAGCAGCCGTCAAGATTTACAAGCAGATATTGGCACTAAGGCCTTCATGGACGGAAAAAGTTCATATAGTGGCAAGCTCTTCTAATAGCGATGATCCAGAATGGCACAACCTGTTTAACAAGAGCACCAACGAAGAGAATGCCCGACTGTTCAAGGATGATGAGAGTCCGATGAAGATAGCGATAGTCGTTGATATGTGGCTGACGGGATTTGATGTCCCCAGTCTGGCTACGATGTATGTCTATAAGCCAATGAAGGGTCATAACCTGATGCAGGCAATCGCTCGCGTGAATCGCGTATTCCCTGATAAGGAAGGCGGTCTGATAATAGATTATATCGGCATCGCTCAGGCTTTGAAGCAGGCAATGCAGGACTATACGAAGCGCGACCGCCAGCGTTTCGGTGATCCAGACATTCAAAAGACAGCATTGGTGAAGTTTAGGGAGAAGCTGGAAATCTGTCGGGATATACTGCATGGGTTTAACTATAAGGGGTTCTTTGAGGGCACTAATGCAGAAAAGGCTATTTTGATTTCAGAAGCAGCAAATTTCCTACTAGACCCCAAGAAAGAGTATGAGATGTCGGACTACATCCGCGAGAGCGAGCTTTTGCATAATGCCGAAACCCTCTGCCGCTCACTTCTGTCAAGAGAGATCAAGTTAGAAGTAGCCTTTATGGATGCCGTCAGAATCATGCTCTGTCGCTTTACCCAGAATGGTAAAATCAGTAAGAAGGAGATCAATGACCGCATTGCAACTCTGCTGGAACAAAGTATTCAGAGTAAAGGTGTTGTTCCTCTCGTAATTGGTGACGATGTGGAATTTTCTTTGTTCGATGAGGCTTTCATGGAGGAAGTTCGTCGGATGAAGACAAAGAATCTGGCTATTCAGTTGCTTGAAAAGCTGATCAAAGAACAGTTGCATAAGTATCAGCGCACAAATCTGGTGCAAAGCAAGAAGTTCAGCGATATGTTGAGCGCCTCGCTTTCAAACTATCTGAAAGGTATGCTGACCAATGAAGAGGTGATTGCGGAACTCCTGAAAATGGCAGAGGACATTAAGAAGGCTGAGAAGGAAGGTAATGACATGGGGTTGAACGCAGAAGAAAAAGCCTTCTATGATGCGCTATCTACACCTGCGGGAGTAAGACAAGCCTATACCAGCGAACAGTTTGTTGCGCTGACGAAAGCGTTGACAGAAGAGCTGCGCAAGAATCGCAAAATCGACTGGAACAAGAAGGAGCAGTCAAGAGCGAAGATGCGCGTGATGGTAAAAAGGCTGTTGAAGATACATAAATATCCACCTGAGGGACAGGAGCAGGCTTTAGAGACAGTAATGGCCCAGTGCGAGCAGTGGGCTGATAATGAGGACAATCTGCGATAAAAGCCTGTATGAGTGAAGATAGCATAAAGAGAGGCATTGTAATTGTGAATCAGTTTTTCGAATGTATGGAAAAGCTGAACTCGGAAGTGTCTTATTTTAAAGATGAATGTACGACTGCCATCATTCAAAAGGAAGCATTCTTTAAGGTATATGGGTTGTCATACAATCTGGCTTGGACGCTTAGGCGTGTTATATGCCGGATTGAAGAATATGGTGAGGTGCTCAGGAATACGCTTCTATACGATTATTGGGAGAAGAACGACCAATATGTAAAGGATGTCACTTATCTGGCAAAAGGGCTTGAAGAATTTATCGCTCAATCATTAGAGCCGTATTCAATGGAATTACTGGATGATAATTACGTTGAAATTGATTTAGGTGATGATGATGAAGCTGCGAAGGTGCAGATTGGAGATAATGAGTATCTAGAGAATATAAGCAAGGATCTTTCTTCTAATTGCGGAAAAATATATCGAATGATATTGTTTTATATCCGATATGTCCTTAAGCAGTTGATTGATATAAGAAATATGCGGCTGAACAGGACTGAAAGTGATTATACACGTCTTTTTGACCGCGAATTCAAAGAATATCTGACAACCGATGCCTGGAATGAACTCAGAGACAGTTTCATTGATACGACCGTATCGATTAAGTATCGTGGTAATGATCCATCAGTCGATCAGTTGCTACAAATGAGAGACAACGAGTTTGGATTGATGATGGTGTTGAGAAAAGAACTGGGGTCATTTGATGCCTACTTGTCTGATACGGCTAAGCTCGCAAAGCATCTAGTAAATAAAGAGATAAAACACGATGTTAAAAACCCCGTTCTGGAATTATTCAGTTGCCTTGGTAGAATGAAGCTTATCGATCAATGGATCTCAGAAATTCAGAAAGAAGCCCCACTTATGGAGCATTATGAGGGTTCAAAGCCATCTGAGACAATTACTTTCACAGAGCGTATGTCTGAGAGCCGGCTGAAGAGTTTATGGCCAAAGATTGAAGAAGTATATAAAGAACGTAAAGCCATAGACCTGGTTTGTCTTTATCATGTTCTCGTATTGCGTAAATGTATTGTGTGTGACGATTTCAAATTCTTTGCCCGATGGATTAACGAGACTGCTGGCAAGAAAATCATATCAGAGGGTAATATCCGTCAGATTAAGATGTCGTATTGGGCTAAAGAGGCTGACCATATATGGACAATCGACGGCCTTCATAAATATCGGGATTCCGCAAAAGCAGACAGTCAGTATCGGGATTACGAACTATTGTGTGACCGAATCAATGAATTAATCAAATAGCGTGGCTTATAAAAGAAAAATGCTCAATTCCTTGTAAATATCAGGAAAAAAGCATATCTTTGCAACAAATATGTCACACTAAAATTATAAAAGATGAAAAGAACATTATCATTATTACTATTGGCGTTTCTTTCAATAACGCTATTTGCCCAACGTTATGAAGGCGAAAAGGATAAAAAGGGGAAACCCGAAGGTTTTGGGAAAATGTATTTCGATGTTTTTTATCTTGGCAAAGATTGTCAAGAGATAATTGAAGGTACGTTCGAAAAAGGAATTCCAATAAGAGGGAAAAGTTTCAGATATAACAAGGAAGATGGAAGGATTAGAATGAAATTCGAGGGCGAATTTACAGTGAGATATAAGCGGAAAAAATTAGAAAGTCTTGATGATTTAATCGCTGTAGGAAATGTGGTCTTCTACAATTATGATGAAGATCGTGAAAGATATGGTTTGTATGGCTATATTGTGGAATGGGGTCATTTGACTGAAAAAGGAATACAAGACGGGTATTGGCTTTCTGCCAAAAAGAAGAAAATGGGGAGAATAATAGATGGAAAATGGGGCAAGGCCGGAGGTACAGGAGAATTTACTCCAGAAGGTCAAAAATATTACAATGAGCTGGATTCCATCAAGAATGCCTATAAAAAGCCAAAACCTGCATATAATCAAATGGCCCTGCTTCAATCGTTAGAAGAACTTGACAAAGGGTTGAAACGGTGGCGAGCAGCCGGTGATGCGGTAGTTCGGATTGTTTCCATATTTGAAAAGAACCCCATGTTGTGTTATATAAATGACAAGAAAGCTGAAGAAGTAACTGATTTTATTATCCAAAAATATCAATCTGACAAAAATCGCTTTAAATTTAGAAGTGATATCGATGGCATACTTGAGTATATGCCAGAAAAAGTCTATAACAGTGCCAAATTCAAAAATTTCTTATTCCGCTATGTTGCTTATGACGGAGGAATTAGAATAAGTAAGACTTTCGACGAATATAACCGTGCAGATTACTATAAGTATTATCATGATTATGCAGACTTAAGCGACAAAGAGATAAAGGATTGGGATGATGAGGCATTTAACGGCATATTCAACCTTTCCGATGTAGAATACTATATGGAGGTACTCCCCCAAGGACGGCATATTAATGAAGTGAAGAGTTTTTATAGTAACGGTACAGGGGCAGGTTTGATGAAGTATCAGAAAGGTCTGCTTGACAAAGCTGAAACTGATCTGAGAACATATATTGTTGAAAGAACAGAAAAGGGACGCTCCAACAAATTTTTCTTAGGAGACCAAAGATTGACTGATGTGGTAACATTGAGAACCCCGACTTTCATATATAAATACGAAGTTGAGGGTAAAATTCCTTTCAAATATGGTGCAGTGGCCAATCTGATGAAAAAGAATTCTAAAGATAACAATGTCTTGAGTAAAGCTGAGAAGATATTGAAATATATCACAATACTCGATGGTTTCTGGGCTATGAATAATTCAAAGGATTTGAAGAAATGTATTGAGAAAAACCTATGGACGGCAGTCACTATTTCCCCCAAAAACCCAGTAATCACTTCCAGTTTTGGGGTAAAGGTAAGGGAATCTTTTGAAGAAGCGGAGAAAGCCTTGGCAGACTTTTCAAATGATCCAGCGATGAAAAAGTTGTATAACCGTATCGTAAACTCTCATTCAGAATTTACTAACAATCTGAAAGGTACGATACAGAATGCAAATGAGAAATATAATCAATATAAAAAAGAAAGCACCAGCTACGCAGAGTACGAAATTGATGATGAAGTTTTGATTATCTACTTGCAGAATGGTGATAGGTATCGCTTCAAGTCAATAAATGGAAAATGGTCTTATATAGAAGGCCATACGACATCCACGTATAAACTCTCTCAGCAATATGGAACTATAGATAGTGCCATAAAAGCGTGTGAACAAGCTAACAAACATTATTGGCAACAACCAACACGTTAGAATCGAAGGTACATATTATTATTTACTGATTAAGATATGGAAGCTCGTAGCGGCTTCCATATCTTTTTTTATGAATCTCTAACACCATCTCTAACACAAAACGCATTTATCTCTAACAAAAGATTCTTTATCTCTAACACCTTTTTGAAACACACAAAAATCCCCAAATAGCAGAAAAAAACTTCCTAATTTTGCAGTGTCAAAAGACAAGAAATCGTTCTTTGATATGCTGACACAAAACGACTCAATATAGCTTTCGTATCATAGATAGTTGAGCATTATTCAGTCGCAACATAAGCAATAGCTGTGATGCGATGCAGAACTCTCATTAATCTCGTGCAAGGGGGAATCCTTTGCATGGGACTTGGAACAGAAAATAGATATACATTATTATTTATTAATTAGAAATCATAGAAAAATGAAAAGTAGAAAAAGAAAATTCAAGAAGAATCACGAGTACTTAGAATTAAAGGTGATTGAACAGGACTTAAGCTGCGAGCAGTCTGTTGACAGTGTGGCGAAGTCGGTAATGGAATGTTTGGAGGATAGGGTTAGTCCTGAACTCTTAGATGTCTTAAATGCGATGCTGCTGGGATTCAGCAATGACATGCAGCTGGAAATGGCCGACGATCTGCTGGACTTTGTTTGCAGTCATGTGATTCACACAACTGGCTGTTTGTCGGCTGATGCAGTGCTGACATCGTGCTATCGAACGATTGCCGAAGAGCAAGGCATAGCGTTACATCCGAGTTGTTGTGGCAGATATTCTACCTTTGTAACGTCGGAAGTTGATTAATACTTTATTTTATCTCTTATTGTTAAGGTTGGTTTCTTTTGTACATATTATGACAGGCAAAGCGTTGCTTACAAAGATCACCGCTCTGGTGCGTGAGCATAGGAGCGTTTTTAAAAAGAACAAGTATAATTTTCGCGTCGCTTTACAGGAGGCGACATTAAACAAAAAATAAATATGAGGTATTCAGAAAAAGTTTTGGAAGCGATTAAGGGCTTCGAGGGGTTGAGTTTAGAGACGTACGAGGACCCCGCAGGTGTGCTGACAGTCGGCTACGGGCACACGGGAGAGAATGTTCAGCCGGGAGACAAGATTTCGAAGTACTGGGCGGAGGAGCTGCTGAAGACGGACCTGATGAAGGTGTGCGACCAGCTGGACGGGCTGGAGCTGAAGCTGACACAGGGACAGGCAGACGCGCTGATCTCGTTCACCTTTAATCTCGGCATCGGACGGTTGAAGTCATCGACGCTGCTGAAGGTGATCCGCCAATGCGGTTCGATGCGGCAGATCAGACGCGAGTTCATGCGGTGGACACATGCGGGCGGCAAGAGCCTCAAAGGGCTGGAACGACGCAGGAAGTGGGAAGCTGACCGATTCTTCGAGAACGAGGAGGTGGAGGAGTATGAGCAAGCATAGACCAGAGTTAGAGACCGTTCTCAACCAGCACTGTATTCCTGTGAAGAAGGCGTGTATGTCGTGCGCACATAAGGATGTGACGCGAATGAACAAGACGAGGTTCTGCACGTTAAGGAAAAAGGAGGTCGACAAGTACGGACTCTGCGAACAGTGGAAGATGAGCGAACAGCTAAGGAATATTTAAGTCTAAGGAATAAAGGAATTAAGGAAAAAAACATTAGAAGATATATAAGTTAAACCATTTCGAATTTATTTAAAGATTATGACAGCAAGAATTTTAAGAGTAGAGGGTCAGACTGACCCAACGACAATCACGAAGAAGGACGGAACACAGATGCCAAAGTGCTACGTCAGATTGAAAGAGTTAGGCAATGAATACGCTGATGAGTATATTGCCGCAGTGCTTGGTAATGGAGCCTCAGTAAGGTATCAGAAAGGCGAAATTGTGAGCGTTAGCCTGCGGTTCCAGACCCATGAGAACTATCAGGACGTAGTGGCACAGGAGATCGTCAAGTTGAAGTAGGCCACCGGGCTGATACACGTAAAAGGAGGACATTTCGATTAGATTTTGTTTATGACACAGAAGAAAAGCAGTAAGGCAAAGGTGGTAAGAGAGGTGACGCTCGACGGTCTGATGACCATCGGACAGCTCGACAACGGACTGCATGAGGCAGACTTCAAGAACTGCGAGGAGGGCGTTCACATTGACCCGTTCAGGGGTAAGTGCATGATGCAGCTGATGCGCGACGGCAATGTGTACATCACGGAGCTGCCCAAACGGATCAGGAACGCACCGCTGTTCAGGGAGGACCACAGCTCGCTCTCGTTAGGACGTGACGAATGGGCTTACTTTGTCTACAGGCAGCCCGTAGAGCAGTTAGCGCAGGTGCCTGAGAACCTGCTGAAAGAGGCGCTCGCGATAGGCAAGAAGATTAGGAAATATATCGAGGAGAAAGGAAAACAAGGCTAATGAAAGGACAAATAGCTGTAAACACCAAGCATAGCGGTGACCCTAAGAAAGACCATCGCGGCTATGCAGAGCCAATGACTTCGGAGCAGGTTGACGGCCTGCTCTCCGAAGACTGGCTGAGGCAGATGGTGGCCGACATCCGAGCCGGTCAGGAGGAGAAGAAAGACCAGCTGCCGTTCGTCTGTCCGCACTACAGGCGGTTTAACAACAACCACCGCGCACAGGCAGATATCATTCCAGAGACGTTTACGTTCATGACCTGTGTGGATGTGGACGACAAGGCGCTGGTGGAGAAGGCCATCGCGCGGGCGCTGGAGCTGAACAGCGAGAAGGGCGGTGAATGGGAGGATATGGTGCTGAGGATAGACTACTCAGCCCGTAAGAAGGTGCACATCTGGATTCAGATACCCGTCGGCCAGACCATCAGCGAAGCACAGACAATGTTCTGTCAGGATATCGAGGTGCCTTACGATGAGTCGTGCGTGACGCCGGAGCGGTTTATATACGTAACGGGTATAGACGAAGAGGTGTACCGTTCGGAGCGATGGCTGGAGATACCTGACGATGACGAGCTGGAGGAGCGCAGGGAGGCGTATCTGAACCGAGGGCTGGATGTGGACGGGAGGCCGCTGAAGAAGGGCGAGGGCGACAGCACACATGGGGTCAGGCAACCCAGTGACATCGCAGGCGACACCACAGATGATGCCAGAACCCAGTGTGCCGCCGCTGAGGCGGATGACAGGACGCGGTTTATCGCGGAGGGGGTGATGAAGGCCAAGGGGCTTGTGGCTGACGACTTCTTGGTAGAGGGGCGACGCCATACGTCGGTGAAGATGTTTCTTGGCGGTGCCACACAGCTGCTCTCGAAAGCAGAGACCAACGGTGTGCTGGCGGAGCTGATGCCCGACCACTGGAAAGACCAGAACATCCAGCAGCTTGTGGAAGACTTCTACGCCAAGTACACCGATCCTAACCAGCGGCTGCTGAGGTATCAGGAGGATCTGTTTACGCAGAGCCGAAACATTCAAAGCGGCAGCGAGCCGTCGGCTGTGCCGGCAGAGGCGAATCCGCAGTTTAAGGTAAAGGTAAACAAGTTACCTATCGGACTGCGCGAAATACTGAAGAAGCGTCCCGAGAACCTGCATCTTCCGTTGCTGGTAGGTCAGATGCCTGCAATGATGGCGCTCGCCGACGGGGTGACGGTGAGATACTGTGACGGCAAGGATATGCAGCTGGGCGGGATGGCCATCATCATCGGTGAGCAGGCTTCCAACAAATCCGCCATCGAAGAGGCTGTGGAACTGTGGCTGACAGAGCTGCGAAAGGAAGACCAGGTGGTTCGCGACCGCGAGGATAAGGTAAGGGAGGCTAACCGTATGCGCAAAGCCAACGAGAGAGCCCAGCAAGCACCTGCCGGTGTGGTGAGGGTGGTGCCCATCACCATCTCGTGCTCGAAGCTGCTGAAGCGTCTGAAACAGTCGATGGAGCATTGCCTCTATTCCATCACCACTGAAGCCGAGACGCTGCTGAAGTCGAACAACAGCGGCACATGGGCGCAGAAATGGGACATCTACCGAAATGCCTTCGGACGGGAGCGCTGGGGTACAGACTTCAATTCCGATCAGTCGGAAAGCGGCGATGTCAGAGTGGCGTATAACTGGACCATCCTCGGGACTCCGCGAACCGTCAGACGTATGTTTTCGGGCAGAAATGAGTCGAATGCTGAAAACGGTCTTTCGAGCCGTTGTATGGTCTCGGAGATGCCAGACACGATGTTCGCACGCATTACGGTGTTTCAGGAGCTGAGTGCCGATGACATACTGAAAGTGGAGAATGCCGTTCACATCCTCAGAAGTGCCAGCGGATTCTATGATACGCCTCGTTTGCGTAAGGCCATTGACAAATGGGTGGAAGAAAAGCGTGTGGAGGCTTCACAGAAGATGGACCGTATCATGGATGTCTATCGGCGAAGAGCGGCGGTCATCGGGTTCCGCTGTGGGGTTGTATTCATGCTTTTGGAAGGTGCGGAAAGCAAGGCCTGTGTGGAATTCGCGCTGATGATGGCAGAGTACACGCTCCACATGCAACTGAAGGTGTTCGGTCCGATTCTGCTTAAGCAGTATTCGAAAGACGCAGACTATGACGCTGGGACAACCGTCAACGGCAACATCTATGGCCGGTTGCCGGAGTCGTTCACACTCCAGAACCTCAGACAACTGAAAGGACGGGAGTTTGCCGACGGCACGCTGTACTCTATCATCAGCCGATGGAAGGCTGACGGATGGGTGGAGAAGACCGGCAAAGACAAGTGGACCAAGATCCTGAAACTATAGAATCTTGCATTCTTGCATCCTTGCATCGTAAAAAGGGCACTGTAAATTATAAAACCTCAGCTAGCTTTTAAGCCCGCTGAGGTTTTTTATGAACGATTTTTATGGATTCCTACAGTGTTACTCATTCTGCTATCATCCAGTCTTCTATAGTGCGTGTCGCGTCATTCATGCTTACGCCGACCTTCACTACGTGGCGACCATCGGTCTGATAGGGGATGGCGTACCCCTTTGTGTCTATTTGCTTCAGGGCTGCCTCGGCAGAATCATTTACCTTCAACTCAAAGACATAGATAGCATCAGGCATCCATACCACCATATCGACACGACCTCCAGCACATTTTACCTGAGTGCGTGCATAGACATTGAGCATGGAGAAGATAAGGTACATGGTATACTCATAGAATCCCTCCTTGTTGGCTACTTCTTTCAGTTTCTCCTTGAATCCCTCTACGTAGGGTACGCCAACCAGATAGGCTTGCATCTCGCGCATGGCCTGGTCGGTGTTGCCCATCTTCAAGGAGCGCCAGAACTTCATAGCGAAGCCCATCTGCACATCGCTGCTATCCAAACCGACATAGGTTGGCAGCAATCCCTTTGAATATCCCACACGCACCTCCTGATTGGGGATGGACAACGTGTAGGCTTCCGTCTCACGGTCATAGTCCTTGATGGTCAGATAACCGCTCTGATAGAGAAGTGGCAAGGCATTCGTCATCGCTTCGGTAGGCTGGTCGAAAGCATCGGCAGGCACTTCCATCCTGTCAAGCGACATAATGTCCGTGTGGAAATGCTTCATCTGGCGGATGAGGAAGGTCGGTGTGCCGCTCTCGAACCAGAAATTGCCCACCTTGCTTTGTTGGAAAGCTTTAATAAGACTATAGGGGTTGTAAATTTCCGTTGGAGCCTCTGTAAAGCGATAACCGTCGTATTTCGTCTTCAGTTTCTGATGCATCTCGTCCCATGTCACCTCGTAGGCCTCCGCCAGCAGCCCGATGTCCTCCTTGAGCGTAGTCACCAGTTCATGCTCGGTGATGCCACAGATGTTGCCGAACTTGGCATCCATCGTGACGTTGGTCAGGTTATTGATGGTGCTGAAGATGCTTAACTGTGAGAATTTCGTGATGCCCGTGATAAAGCAGAACTTGATGAGAGGTTCGCAGGGTTTCAAGACCTGATAGAACTCCTGCATCACCTCACGCATTTCATTTAGACGCTCATCTTCATGCAGCACATCAAGCAACGGAGCATCGTACTCATCGATAATTACTGCCACCTGGCTACCTGTTTGCTCATACGCCCGATTTATGACCCCTTCTAACATGGCTCCCGGAGTTTCCTCATCTTCATCGCTGCCATACAACTTAGTAAAGGCCTTCAGCATCAGCATCAATCGCTTACGAAGTCCTTCTGCCGATTGCTGTGACTTCGTCTTGCTTAGGTCAAGATGCAGCACGGGGTATTTTGTCCATTCCTGCTCCAGCGGCATGATCTTTAGTCCCTCGAACAGCTCGCGCTCGCCACTGAAGTAGCTGTTGAGCGTTGAGGATAGCAGTGACTTGCCGAAGCGGCGCGGACGGCTCAAGAAGATGTACTTGGCATAATGAGCCAACTGCCAGACCAAGTCGGTCTTATCTACATACACATATCCACCCCGGATAATCTCCGAGAACGTCTGTATGCCTATAGGGTATTTACGTACTGTAGCCATTGGACAACTTTATGCTGCAAAGATACAAATTTTCCGTTAAAAACGTATAAGAAATCCTCGTTTTAACACCTTTTATACCCGAATACAAGTATTCTCTTTCAGGTAGTTGGCGAAGATGCGGGCGGCACTTTCGACTTTGGCGACACAAGGACGGGATTTGTAATACTCGGCAGTGCGCTCCGAGGCGACGTAGCTGCATGGGGCCTTCTCGTAGCCCTTGATGCCGAGAATCTCAGCACATATCAGGCTGCCGTTCTCTTCTTTTGATTTAGCCAGCAAATCCTGTACGACCTTATAACATGCCGATTTACCTTCGCGATCGGAACCCTCAGTTTGGCCACAATCCAAACCTACAAGCATGACGATGCCCGATACCGCCCCGCACATCATGCGCATACGGCCCACGCCGCCGCCAAAGCCTGCGGCAATCTTCTTGGCTAGCGTCTCGTCGAGGCCGTAGATGTCGGCAAAGGCAGCCACCACGCTCTGGCAGCAGCCATACCCCTGCATGAAATAGTCTACCGCCCGTGCCACACGGGTGTCAAGCTCCTGGTCAGTCATCACTGTCGCCCCTCCACAG
>JAEEGL016009951.1_pt1 | contig 18259 bp, 12 predicted proteins | sample 9134231 | NCBI WGS metagenome assembly JAEEGL01 (sample SAMN16246548, study PRJNA631951) | gut metagenome | biome: gut microbiome; feature: rumen; material: fiber-attached | host: Bos | place: Iran: Karaj | collected 2018-10 | reverse complement strand
TTTGTTTTCTGCGGAAAGAATAACTCCGAAGCTCTTTCCGTAAGTGGGAGAACCTTTCCTTAAATCGACAACCGCATCGTAAACCTCTCCCGAAATAACTCTTACGAGTTTGTCCTGAGGGAAGTTTATCTGGTAGTGCATACCTCTTAAAACGCCCTTTGTCGACGAGGACTGATTGTCCTGAACAAATACCGAATCAATTCCGAGTTCTTTGAAATCATTCGCCTGATATGATTCCATAAAATATCCCCTTTGATCTCCGAAGGCTGTAGGCGTAATAACCTTAAGTCCTTCGATCTCACATGTTTGAACACTGAATTTTCCCATTTTTCTTTCTCCTGATTCGTGTATTTAAAAATTATTTAAGATAACTTATATCAAGATCAACTCTTCCGTTGATTCCGTCCACCTTACCGCTTGATGTATACTGCCACATTTCATATCTTTTGGCATAAGCGGTCGTTGATGCATACTCGGCAACCCATCTTAAATGGTCCGACAATTTATCATCGTTAAGTTTGGTGTTAAACCAGTTTCTGGATGCGTATATTCCGGCTTTTCTCCCGGACTTTTCGATTGTTTTGCAGAACGCATCACAGACAGCGGTTCTTGTGCCTTTATCAAGACTGTCCGCTCTTCCGTTCGTATTCTCCGTATCGATAAAGATCGGATATTCGGTCTCCGTTTCGCCTAAAAGAGCAAGCACCATACTGGCTTCCTCAACCGCTTCGGTCTCGGTTATCGCCTGTGTAAAGAAATACACTCCGACTTTTACTCCGGCTTCCTTTGCGCCCATAAGATTCTTGTAAAAATACGAATCCTCAACAAGTGCACCCGTCTTGGCTCCCCTGTATCCGCATCGGATGATAACAAATTCGACTCCCGAAGCTTTAACCTTTTCCCAGTCGATCTCCTTCTGCCATGCCGAAACGTCAATTCCTACTTCCACTCCGTCGGAATTATCCGCAAACGAAGTGTTCTCGGTATCGTCTTTGTACACTTCGTCCACCCTGCTGTCTTCCTCTTCGACATTTATGTCTTTTTCCTGGACTATCGAATATCTGATATCTTCAAGAGGATCATACTGAACCGTTTCGAAAACTTCGATATCAACGCTCTCCTTACACGAATAAGCGTCATTATCGGCAAGCGATACTTCATAAGTTCCGGGTTTGATCCCGGCAATATAAATGTATCCGTCCTTATCCAGATCCTTATATTCTCCGACGTCTTCGACTTCAATGTAAAAAGGCACGCCTTTTACTTTGTTTCCGTACTTGTCGGTCACGGTCACACGGATATCCTTTGATACGGAACTTACAAGAAGTTTAACTTCTTTCTTCTTTTGTTCGTCTTTTGGTTTCAACGCGGGCTGTTCTTCGTCCAGAAACTTTTCGTCATTTAAAAATGATTTGCTGTCCGTATATACTTCTTCCCGATTGGATGAAGATGCAGGTATGTTTGATGTGTCCGGTTTATTGGACACGCTAGGTTTTGTTGCATCCTTATTGACAAGAAGCACGACAACAAGCACCAGTAAAAGACATAACGAAGAAGCCGTTATCGATATTAAAAGTAATTTTTTGTTCATTCCTTATAAACCGTTTGCAACTTCAACCAGATACTGGCCGTATGCCGTTTTCATAAGCGGTTCGGCGAGACTTAAAAGCTGTTCTTTGTTAATGAATCCGCTCTTGTAAGCAATTTCCTCAATACATGAAATATAAAGTCCCTGTCTTTTCTGGAAAGCCGCAACGAAATCGGCAGCATCCAGTAAAGCATCATGGTTACCGGTATCAAGCCATGCGAATCCTCTTCCGAGAGTTTCGACACGAAGTTTGCCCCTGTTCAGATATTCCATGTTTACACTTGTTATCTCTATTTCGCCTCTTGCGGAGGGCTTAACGTTCTTGGCTATCTCAACTACATTATTGTCGTAGAAATACAGACCGGGAACCGCATAATTGCTCTTGGGATTCTCCGGCTTTTCTTCTATCGAAAGAGCCTTGCCGTTTTCATCAAATTCAACAACACCGTATTCTCTGGGGTCTCTTACGTAATATCCGAAAATTGTCGCACCTTCTTCTCTCGATGCAACATTTTTTAATACCTTCGAGAAACTCTGTCCGTAGAAAATGTTATCTCCGAGGATCAGTGCAACCGAATCGTCCCCAATGAATTTCTCTCCGATGATAAAAGCATCAGCAAGTCCTCTGGGATAATCCTGAACGGCATAACTCATTCTTAATCCGAGCTGGGAACCGTCCTTAAAAAGATCTTCAAAAACGGGCAGATCCCTGGGAGTCGATATTATAAGAATGTCCCTTATCCCCGCAAGCATCAGAATTGACAACGGATAATAGATCATGGGTTTGTCATAAACAGGCATGATCTGTTTCGATATGGCTTTGGTAAGCGGGTAAAGTCTCGTTCCCGAACCTCCGGCAAGTATAATTCCCTTCATTTTTCGTCCTCCGATATGATTTATTTTCGTGGAAACCTAAAATCTTCACATAGTCTGTTAGATTATATCACATTTCCGCGCATTTTTCCATAAAAAAGGCAATACTTTTATCACGTAAAGGCAGTCTTCAAAACCTGTCGAAACATTGACACCTAAAGCATAAATCGGGTAAAATAGTAGTGTAGTAAAAGAGGGGGTTTATGCGGTTTTACCGCATTGGGATGGTAAATGAATCATAATATCGATGATGAGATCATAAGGTCATGTTTCGGTGACTGTCTGTTTTTATTTTACAGCGATACTAAAAATAATAATAAAGTTATACGAATGATGGACGACGATTTAAAGATCGCCTGGGATAAGGTTTTGTCCGTTACCGACAATTACTACAAATCGGTATGCCGTATCGTGGAGGAAAGAGTTCATCCCGAAGACCGCCAGATCGTCAGAGATATCTTCGATTATGATAAATATACGGCGCTTATGAAAGACCGTAAGTATTATTCTGACTATTTCAGGTACAAAAAAGATCCCTCGAACGACACATACATATACGAAAAACTGTCCATCTCCAAACTTACGGACAGCGAAGACGGAACCGACATCCTTGTTTTCTCAAGCAACGATGTTGATGAATCCTTCAGAAAAAAAATGCGTGAAGCGGAAGCCAAGAAACAGTATTATTCCGTGACATACGCACTCGGAAGAGAATACTCTTCAATCTATTATGTTGACATGGAATCAGGCAAGGTAACTCCATACAACGTCAGCAACCGTATCGAGGGCATGTTCGGTGACACATTCTACAAAGCAGACTATGACAAGTCTGTTTCGACATATATCGAAAAAGCGGTAAAAGAATCCGACAAAGAAATGATGAAAAAGGTTCTTTCCCGCAAATTCATTTTAAGCCAGATCGGCGGTCTCGATCATTTCACCTGGATCTATCAGAACAACGAAGGAAATTACTGCGAACTAAAGTGCGTAAGAGTCAGCGACATCGGCGAACCCGTGGCTGTCGTAATGGGCTTTGCGGTTAAAGATGCCGAGATCAGAGTAGAAATGGAAGAAAAAGCCCAGACGGATTTCCAGTTATCCCTTCTCGACGGATTAAGCAGGGACTACGAAATGGTATGGCTTTTAAGAAAAGACAAAAAGATGCGTCTTTTCAGAGTATGCGACAACCCCGAAGTTCAGAGAGTCGCACTCCAGTATTATGACTGTCCCGATTATGATATAGGATTCAGCAGTTTCATAGACAGATACGTTGCCGAAGAAGACAGAGACAGATTAAAAGAGTTTACCCGATACGATAAACTTTCGGATAATGTTCCGGCAGAAGGAATGTACTCAACCGTTTTCAAACGAAACATTCCCGGCGGATACGTATACATTCAGCTTTGCTTCACAAGAGCCGTAGGCCCTGACGGAGAAGAAAACATAGTATGTGCCTGCAGAGACGTGGATGCTCTTATCCGCGAAGAAAACAAGCGAAGGGAAATGTATTCGAAGGCAATCAAAGAACGTGATCTTGACGGCCTTACAGGCATCAGAAACAGATACTGTTTCGAGCACATCATTCAGAAGCTTGAAACAAGCGATATCAAAGATCTTTCCGTCGTATACATCGATGCAGATTTCCTTCACGAATTAAACAATACCGAAGGACACGATGCGGGTGATGAACTGATAAGATTCATTGCGAATTCACTCGTTAAACTCTGGGGCGTTGATAATACATTCAGGATCGGCGGAGACGAATTCATCGCTTTCGATTCCGATAAGGACGAAAATAAATGTCTCGAAAAGATTTCCGTCTTAAAACAAAAAACCGCTGACAGAAAATACAGCATATCGGTCGGATACAGCCATATCGGTGACAGCGGCACAAATATTCAGGAACTTATCACTTCCGCAGAAAAAATGATGTATGAAGAGAAGAAAAAACATCATGAAAATGCGGGTCAGAAATTAAGATAATACTCCGTGATCTTTTTGACAGCCGATATTACATCGTCTGTGTCTTTCTCGGATAATGTAGGATATAAGGGGATACTGAGTATCCCTTTATATATTTCTTCCGCATTCGGGCAAAGTCCTTCCCCGTAACCCAGATGTTTGTAATAAGGGAAGAAATATGTAGGTACGTAATGAACCTGGCACTGAATGTTTTCGGCACTCATTGCATCAAAAAATTCTTTTCTCGTACATTTTAATTTATTAAGATCAAGTCTTATTATATATAAATGTCTGCATGTATCCGACTCGGGTATCTCTTTCTGAACAATGATCCCGGGAAGGTCTTTGAAAGCCTCGTTGTATTTATCCACGATGGCTTTTCTTTTTGCCTTGAAAGATTCAAGTTTGTTTAACTGGCTTAACAAAAGCGCACACTGAAAATCGGTCAGTCTGTAATTATATCCCAAAGATATCTGCTCATAAAACCAGGGACCTTCATGAGGCGCATCTTCCATTAGATCCTCATCATGAGTGATTCCGTGAGAGTGTGCGAGAACAAGTTTCTTATAATACTCTTCATTGTTCGTAGTTACCGCTCCGCCTTCACCGCATGTGATGGTTTTTACGGGATGGAAGGAAAAGCAGGTCATATCGGCCAGAGAACCGACTTTCTTTCCCTTGTAAGCGGAACCTATCGCATGAGCCGCATCCTCTATGAATACGAGGTTATATTTGTCACAGATCTCTCTTATTCTCTCATTTTCAACACACTGTCCCGTGTAGTCCACTGCTATGACCGCTTTGGTCTTTTCAGTAATATGAGCGACAATGCTGTCGGGATCAATATTGTATGTTTCGGGATTAACATCCGCGAATACCGGCTTTGCTCCTACATAAAGCACACAGTTTGCGCTTGCAGCAAAAGTAAGGGGAGTGGTTATCACTTCATCTCCCTCACCGATGCCCGCGGCTATGCACGCACAGTGAAGTGCAGCCGTACCGTTTGCCATCGAAACGGCATACTTTGCTCCTACATACTCTGCAAGTTTTTCTTCAAGTTCCTTAACCTTCGGTCCGCATGTTACGGAATCGCTTCGAAGCACATCGCAGACTGCTTTGATATCGTCTTCGTCAATGCACTGATGACCGTAATATATTTTATTGTCTCGAACGGGTTTTCCGCCCGCGATAGCCGGTTTTTCCATGAGATGATCCTCTTTTATCATTTTTGTGATTACGAACTTCTTTCAGGTTCTTTTATATTATAGTTTTTAGGCTTACTTAAGTCAATTCGGGACCTTTGCTATTATATACGCGTTATGTTATAATTCTGTAAAGTTCTTTCAGGAAAAGTGATCACGTTATGAGAAAGTATTTCCCGGCCGTTTTATTCGGTTTTCTAAGTGCATATTCCATTACCGTTTCTTTTCATTTTCCTTTTCATCCGGAAGCTTTTTCGGAAACAGTCGATTATATCACAGCATCAGTTTATGAACTTTTAGGACAGTATTCGTTTGCCTTTGCGGCGGTCTGGCTTTTATGCATTGTCTTTTATCTTCTTTTGGATAATAAAGGATATTCTTTCCTTGATCTTTTAAGTAATAAAAACGGGAAGCCGGGAATATTAAATCTCATCCTTTCCGTTATTTTCGCTTTCACTCTTACACTCGGAGTATTCTTTGATCAGGTTGAAACATACATTGTTTTCGGTTCATTCGTAAACTCTCTTAAAGCGTTTCTCGTAACAGCCGGATACACTTCCCTTCTCTTTCCATCGCTATGTTATTTCACCGATTGGTATGACGGATTGTCGGTTGTATCCGAAGATAATGTTCTGTTTGAAAACCACGCATTTATTAAGATCTTTGCAGTTCTCGCGGTATTCTATCTGCCTTTTCTGATAATGAGTTTTCCGGGAAATCTCTGTTACGATTCGATCGGACAGATCAATCAGGTGCTTAACGGCGGTTACTCCGCTCATCATCCTTTAATGCTGACCCTCGTCATGGGAGGACTGGTAAAATTCGGAACAAATGTTTTATCTTCCTATGCCGCAGGACTTTTTATCTATACATGTCTTCAGACGGTATTCTTTCTTTTAAGCCTGTCCGCATGCATTTATTTCTTTGCGAAAAAGCAGGTTAATAAAATATTCCTGATCATCCTGATGCTTCTTTACTGCATCACTCCGATCTATACAAATCTTGCTACAACGGCAATTAAGGATATTCCCTATACATCCTTCTGTATGCTTTATCTCATTGCCTTCTCTTTAGCCGTATCCAAGCCCGAATATGTTAAAAATATAAAGTTTCACATAGTATTCGTACTGCTTCAGATCGGAGTTATCTTTACAAGAAACAACGGTCTTCCCTTGATCGTTCTCTCGGGAACCGGCGCATTGCTTTACCTGATCATTAAAAAGAATAAAATATCCGTTATCCTTCTTTCCGCACTCGCATTTTTCGCGGAAAGTGCCGTTATCGGAGTTCTTTTACTGAACATAACGGGAAATGCTCTTAATGCAAAAAGCATAAGTAAGGGCGAGATCCTCTCGCTTCCTTTTCAGCAGACCGCATACTATCTTCTCGAAGGCGGTGAAATGACAAACGATGAGTTAGCTGTCCTCGAAAAAGTTCTGGATAAACCGGAAGTCATTATGGAAAACTACGATCCCAAACTTGCGGATCCCGTCAAGGCGCTTTATAAATCAGACTGTACAAAAGATGATATGATCGCTTACCTTAAAGTCTGGGCAAAGTGCGGACTTAAGCATCCTACGCCATACATAAAGGCATTCCTTGTGCACACATACGGATGGTATTCGCCCGCGGTAACCGGTTCCGTTCGTTACGAAAACGATTATGACGGAATTCTTTTATTCCCCGATTCAAACAAGGTAATGATCTTCCTTTACCGTTTCGCATCCAGATTTACACCGCTTGCGATTTTAGAGAGCATCGGCCTTGCAGCATGGTTTTTACTCATTCTTACCGTATATATGATCAAAAGAAAAAAAGAGTGGATCATCACTCTTCCTTTGTGGGTAACGTTTCTTATCTGCCTCACATCGCCCTGCTTCTTTAATCATCCCAGATACGGTTTACCCATACTCTGCGGCATACCTTTTCTGTACCTTTTCACAAAGGTCGAAAAGGCCGAATCCCAAAAGGAGAACTGACTCATGGAGAAACAAAACGAAAAAAGACTGTTCACCAAAGATGCCACAATGGCAGCCAAAGGCATTGCCATTCTTTTAATGCTTTTTTATCATCTTTTCGCCTTTCAGGATTCCAATATCGAGATGGGCGTTATTTACAGACCTTTTTCCGAAAATGTATTTCTTATGCTTTCGGGCTTCGGCAATATCTGTGTTGCGGTTTTTGTATTTCTTTCGGCCTACGGAATCTCAAGAAAAATATATGATTCTGACGAGATCACACTAAAAAAAGCGTACTCGGACGCTTTTAAAAGATTTTTTAAACTCCTTTTTAATTTCGTTTTCATGTTCGCGATAATTAATCTGCTCTTCTTTCACCGGTTTGATTATTCGCTCGCTTTCGGAGAGGGAAAACAGGGCTTTCTTGCATTCCTTCTGGATGCTTTAGGCTTCTCGCATCTGTTCTCCACTCCGAGTCTTAACATGACGTGGTGGTACATGTCGCTTGCATATACCGTTATTTTTCTTGTTCCTCTTCTGGCCGTATTCTGTAAAAAATCAGGATATGCCTTTTTAGGAATCTCTTTTCTTATTCCTTTTATCCTTCCTTTAAACGAAGACCTTGCGCGTTACTTTTTCGTGATCGCATTCGGTGTATGTTGCGCATACGGAAACTGGATCGAAAAAATCATCAATTCCAAAATGCATTTCGCATTAAGATGGGTTATCGAAGCTTTTCTTATTGTTTTATCCGTGATCGTCAGAGATAACGAATTCGTAAAAACGACTCTTATCTCTCAGGCCGACGCTCTTATAGCTTTTATGATCATCTTATTCGCGGTCGACTTTGCGGCATTTGTTCCCGTTATAAAACACGTATTCTCATTCCTGGGAAAATTCTCAATGAATATTTTCTTTGTACATACATTCTTTTATCTGATCCTCTTCAGATACTATGTATATCATTTCAGATATTTCATTGTAACTTATATCATTCTTCTGGCAGTTTCACTTGCGCTTTCAATGCTTATCGAACTGCTTAAGTTCCTTTTGATAAAAGCATACAAAGCGATCAGAAAGAAAGCTTCTGCCTAGTATCCCAGATAACTGATATCCAGATCCACGTTGCCCTTGATACCGTTTACGCTGCCCTTGTCGGTATGCTGCCACATATCGTATCTTCCGCTGTAATCGGTCTGGCTGGTGTAATGAGCAAGCCATATCTTATATGAGCTCAACTGTCCTGCGTCAAGTTTGTCGTAGAACCATGATTTGGATGCATAAACACCGGGTGTATAACCTGCGGATTTGATGGTCTCGCAGAATGCCTTGCAGACAGCAGTTCTGCTTGCCTTGTCAAGCTTGTCGGCTCTGCCGCTTCTTGCTCCGTTTGCATACTCACTGTCGATAAATATCGGATAGGATATCTTGTATCCCTGTGCAAGGTTAACGCACAACGATGCCTCTTCTACCGCTTCGGCTTCGTTAACTGCCTGTGAGAAGAGATACAGTCCGACTTTTAGTCCTGCCGATGTTGCTCCCTGAATATATGACTGATATTTGGAATCGAGAATGAGTCCGCCCTTGGTATATCCTCTGAAACCGCAGCGGATGATAACAAACGAGATTCCGGAATTCTTAACTGCCGTCCAGTCTATCGTACCGTTATAACCCGATACGTCGATTCCCCTTACTCCGTTTGTATTAACAAGTGAACCGTCGGATGCGAAGGTATATTTTGTTCCTCCGATAACCTGTTCACCGGTTACCTTGTTTCCGTTCTGATCAAAATAATATACGTTTCCGTCAATGGTCTGCCATCCGGTGTATTTGTATGTAACACCGCCCTTAATAAAGAATTCCAGACCGTCTTTGTAGTAATCTGCCCACTTGGCTTCTACATAATTGCCGGCGGAGTTCTTAATATATACCTGAACATCTTTTTTCTCGGTTTCCGAATAATACATCAGTTTGGTTGTTGTATCATTCATCGGTCCGTTATCCTGAACCGTGATGTTTATTCTCTTTATAACCGGAGCGCCTGACTGATCGGGTTCATTTGTTGTAACGGTTATCTCAGCAGAACCGACGGTCTGTGCCGTGATAAGTCCGTTATCCGATACGGTAACACTGTTGTTTGATGACGAGAATGTAACTCCGGGATCGCTTGATGCGCCGTCAACTTTGGCAACAAGCTGGTATGTATCTCCGGGACATAAAACCATGTCCGTGGCTTCTTTTCCGTCCGCACCCGTTAACGTAAGGGTAAGATTAAGTGCACCCTGAACTGTAACCTTTGCGGTAGCGCTCTTGTTTCCGTCCTCGGTAGTAGCTGTGATGGTAACTTCACCGGGCTTAATTCCCGTAACGATTCCGGAAGCGTCGACGGTTGCCGTTGTTTCATCCGAACTCTTCCAGATCACATTCTGATTTGTCGCATCGAGCGGCTGGATCTCATAGAAAATGGGAACGCTCTTTCCGACAGTCGTCTGTGAATCGCTTAAAGTGATACCGGTAACATGAATGATTCCGTTCTCATCGGGTGTTCCCGTTCCGGGATTGTTTGCGGGAGCATCCTTAACCGTTATATTAAACGGCTCTACTCTTACAACATTTCCCGAAGCATCACGGATCGTAGCGTTTATCGTTGCATTGCCTACTTTAATGGCAAGAATGTTTCCTTGTGAATCAACCGTTACGCAGTCGTTTCCGCCGGTCCATTCTACCGTCTGGCCGTCTTCGATACCTACTGCGAGTCTGTCGGAATCTCCGAGGAACATTTCTTTTGATACGTCAACTTTTCTGAATCCGCCCCATTCGAATGCAGAAGTAAGGGTTCTCGGATCCTTAATGTCAGATTTGTTGATCTTAACGAAACCGTCCGTACCGCCTATAGGTGTTGCGGTTGACTCAACATATGCTACAGTATCCTGAAGAGTCGTACCCTGATCAACATCCTTGTTCTGGTTGTCTTCCTGTGAAAGATCAACCTGACTCATGTCAACGGCTTCATCTATAACATTGATTACCTGATATACAACCGTATCCTGAACCTTAACCGTGGTGGCTGTCTGAGGGAATTCGTATTCATCCGTCGAAAGGACTACCACTTCATAATTGCCGGGGGCGAGATTATTCACATAGATAACACCGTCCATATCCGTATCTGCCCATGTGTATTCTTTTCCTCCCGGACCCTTTGCGGATACTTCGAATCTGACTCCCGTAACAAGTTTGCCGGTATTTTTATCTGTAAATTTGATCTTTAAGTCTTTTTCGATCGAAGAGAAATTAACGGATATCGGAGCCGGCTGTTTTACATCTTTTTCGGGCTCCTCAGGTTTTGTTTCTTCTGTACCGGCAGTTTCATCCGTCTGTGAAGGAGTAATGCTGTCCAAAGAAGCCTTTTCTCCGATCGCTTTTATTCCGTCGTTTCCGATCTTATCGATGTTTTCATACAAAGCACCGATGGACGCAAACTGATCGAGTTTGTGTTTATTGCTGTTGTTCGAAATAAGCTTGACCGAAAGCACGCCGAGAAGGATTATAACCGCTATAAGCATAGCGATCCCTATGTATTCGACAATGCCCAGGCTCGCGAATAAAGACTCTCTCTTCCTGTTTTTCTTATTGTTTTCCGTATGCGTGTTGTTTCTGCCGGCGTTGGCTTTCTTAACGTTGTTCGCTCTGTTACTGCCGGAGGTTTTCTTAACGTTGTCCGTTTCAACGGCTGCGTCAGCTTTACTTACATGGTTTGTGTCTTCAGCCGCAGCTGCGGTTAAAATATCGGTATCCATGTCAGCAGCCGTGTTCTTCGAATTCTTATGCGCTTCGGCTTTTCTTTTGTCCTCAGCCTTTTTATTGTTATGAGTTTCGGCTTTTCTCTTGTCCTCTGCCTTTTTATTTTTGTGTGCTTCGGCTTTTCTCTTGTCCTCTGCTTTCTTATCCTTATGAGCCTCTGCTTTTCTCTTTTCTTCGGCCTTCTTTTCCTTATGCTGCTTATCGTTCTGTACGGCGGCAGCGGCTTTTTTGTCATGAGGCTTCTCTGATGATTTCTTTTTTGTTTTTTCTTTGGATTTCTTTTCCTTTACTCTTCTTTCTTTATCATCCTCAAAATCGTCGTCATAATCGTCGTCTTCTTCGTATTCGGCTTCTTCCTCATACTCATCCTCGACGTACTCAGCCTCATCTTCTTCGGCATATTCTTCTTCGCCCGCTTCGTCTTCTTCGTACTCTTCCCGAGACTCTGAATCATATTCCTGTTCTTCATCCTGAGAATCATAATATTCGGGCTCGGCCTTTACCGGTTTTTCATCGGAATCATCAAATTCCCAGTCATCCTCTTCGCCCTTAGTCGATATGTAATCGGAACCTTTCTCTTCGGAGTATTCTTCTTCGGTTTCGATGCTTTCCTCTGAGTATTCCTCCGGCTCCTCATCTGTGTTCCGGGCGGGATCTTTTGATTCTCTTTCGACTCTTTCTACAGCACTCTCTTTTAAAGCCTCCTTTTCGGCGTCAAATTCAAAGATCTGAGTCATGCCGATATTTTCCATGTCGATATCTATGACTCTTGTATCTCCCATGCCGAGAAGGTCTGCTTCTTTTATAAGGGCATTTTCTATTTCGTCTGCAGAGAAAACCTGAGTTTCCTTCATCGCGATCTCGATATTGCTCGCAAGCTCCGTATTGGGTTCGCTGAAGTCATCGTAATCCACTTCCATATTGCCTACGGAATCAAGATCGATCATCTGTATGTCTGTATCAAATATGTTTTTTTTCATTTTGTCCTCTTTTTGTATTTTTGTCCAAAGATAAGATGATTCTACCACAGAATCAGGCTTTTTTCAATATATACGCCCCCGGCGCCAAACAACCACAATATAATGTTATGGCACTCTCCTGTTGAGCCTTATTACTGGACTTTAAAATTGATATATAGTAAAATGTCGTTTAAGCAACTTAAGTTTAACGAAATCAGGAAATGGATATGGATAATAAGAAAAATAACAATCATAAAAAAACAACCGCCAAGAAGCACAGAAAGAAAAGAGTACCCAACTTCGGCAGAATAATACCCTGGACACTCGCTCTTCTTATCGTTCTCGGAATCATAGTTTTCTTTATTAGAATAGCGATCTGGGATCACGGTATCGAATATGTGATCACCAAAGAAGATCTGGATAACATCATTCTGGACACAAGGGACAATATCGTTCTCATGCCCCCTTCGAAACTTCCCGATCAGACTTATGACGGAAAGACAACAGTTCTCGTTTTCGGAAACGACTCTTATTTTGAAGGAGAGAATGACAACTCCGGAATCATAGATTATTTGAAAAGTGATATCCCCGACGTGGAATTCATCAACTGCTGCCTTCCGGGTTCAGGTCTTAACTCATACAATCTTGTAGAAAAGTCACCTTCGGAATGTCCCGAAGATTATTTCACGCTTTTCTGGCTTGCATTTGACATTTACTGGAACGAATTCTCCCGCCAGCATGAAGCTTTAATGTATCTTGATCCCGCTCAATATGATACGGCTAGATACGAAGAAGTGATCAATACGCTCGAGACTCTTGATATGGCCTCCGTGGATGTTGTAATGTTCTGCTACGACGGTCACGATTACAGAAACGGTCGTCTTCCGGTTAATTTCGTAGGAGAAGACGCACAGACCGAAAATGTAGAATCGCTTCTCGGTTCTTTATATACAACCGTGTACCTTTTCAATTTATATAACCCGAATATTCAGTACGTTTACGTTTCTCCCGCATTCTGCTACGGAATCGACGGAAACGGCGAGAAGGTTTCATGCGCAATTCTCGATACCGGAAACGGAACGATCGCCGATACATTCGATGCCGCAAATCTTGTAAGAAATTATTACGGAATATCCTATATCGATATGTACAGCGGTGTTGAGATAAATGAAGAAAATGCCGACGATTACCTTGAAGACGACGGAATCACTCCAAACAAAAAAGCCCGCCGTATGATGGCGGACCGTCTTGTTAAGCTGTTGTCTGATCGTTTTGTTGATCGGTCTTCGTCGGATACCAAATAAACGAAGTACATATTACCCATATGATAGTGGAACCGATGCTGACAGTATACGAGGTTCCTTCAAGCGAAAACAAAGTCTGAAAAGCCGTCCAGATCAGTCCCAAAAAGATTGTAAGCAGGACGGCTTCTATTTTTTTATGCCTTCCTTCTTCAAGCTTTATCTTATATTTTCCCTGAACGGCATTATTGACCGTTCTGGCGATCGTCTGTAAAAGAGTTAAGATGCATACCATGAAAAGTCCGCCAAGGGAGAATTTCATGTATATATTGGATGCATAAGGTGCTTCTTTTTCAAAGAGTCCGTAATAATATCCGTGATGTGACACGAGTCTTTCCGACTTCATCTCATATCCCGTGATAAAAGGAGCCGCATAACCTCTTAAAACGTCTCTTACGTATCTTTTTACAATTGTCTTTTTGTATCTGTAGTAAGCGTTTTTATAAAGGTTTTTCCATATGGTATCCATGTCGAGATTGTCTTCTTCATAACGATGGATGATCTTCTTGAAATTTCTGTACGGATGTCCGAGACCGTAATCCGCATTTCTTATTACACCGAGTAAGTATTCGTCATGCTTTTCGCTCTTCTCATACTCAAGATAAGGAACGATGACTCTCGCCGCAACCTGCTCTTCAAGCGGCTGATGATAGAGCGTATGCTTGATGTTATTGTATGTGCAGTACTGCGGAAGAAGCATGATTATAATAAGTATGCAGAATAAAAGAAGCGTATTTCTCCAGGATTTGTCTCCGATGTTCTTTCTTCTTATACCGATGTTTCTTATAAGCTGAATAGTAAGAAACAAAAACGTCTCGGCTATGCCGGCCCAGAAAGAAGGACGGTTAAGATATGAAAGAAGGATAAGTATTGCCAGAATGCCCAGAAGCTGATAAAGTCTTCTCTCGTGTTCTCCGTAAAAATATCTGACCGTAAATGTCAGAAGTAAAAGCAGTAGTGATACGCAGATTGCAAAAAGCGTGGAATCGAAGTGAACGCTCATTACGGTAGGAAGCGTAACAATATAAAGTGCGATCGGAATAATGCAGTAAATCTTTACCTTGGAGCCGATAACCTTTTTTACTATGGTCATCAGAAGAAACAGGGCCGTCGCAAACATGAATATCACGCTTATAAGCTCTTTATATCTGAAAACCGTTTTCGCCCCGTTTTCGACAACTACGAGATTGTTAACAAGCCAGTATACCGCCAGAACCGTCTGCACGAGACAGAGCGCCGTAAATGCGGATATGCCTATGGTATCAATATATTCTTTTACGGATTTGATCTTCTCTTGGGATTTCATTATTTAAGTTCCTCCATATACGCGGCTAAGGCCTTTGCATATGTTTCTTTGCCGTAATCGTTAAAATGTATTCCGTCGCAGAGATACTGCGCGAAATTATCATCGTTAATATCCATAACACCGCTTACTTCGAAATAATAAACATTATCGAATTCATCGGCTATCTTAACAAGTTCCTTGTTGTATTCTTCCCTGAAAGCCGCGGTTTTGGAATCGTAATACTCATCTCTCTCACCGCCCTGGATCAATGTGGTGTATGTAACCTCGGGAACTATGATCTTAAGGTCGGGATATTCTTCACTGATCATCTTGATCCCGTGTCTCATTGCCCCGGAATATGTATATTCGTCTTCGGGATTGTCGCTCTTTGTGGGAACTCTTAAGAATGCATCATTTATTCCGTAGTTTACGATTAAGTAATCGGTCTTTTTCAGATCCGTTGCAAGCAGGAATTTCATCTTGTTGTTTGCATCGGGGAAAATGATCGAAAGGTTTCTTACATCATCCTTAAAAGTTGCGGGATTTCCGCTTATAAGCGCATCGGAAACGTTGTAAAAATTCAATTTATCCGAATAGTAATCCAGTTCTTTGCCGTTATTAAGTTTGCTTGCGCATGTTCCGCCTATGGAACAGTTCTGCATCTCGCAGCCCGTTTCCTTCTCAAGAAATGCCGCAAGTGTTTCGGTATCTCCGAGGCTGTTGCAGAAAATGCTGTCTCCGACGATCACGATCTGCGTTTTACTGCCGTCAAGCGGGAAAAGATACTTTCTCGAAGGAACGACAAACAAAACCGCAATCGTAAACAAAACGGCGAAAACAATCGTTGAAATTATACTGACAATTCGTTTCTTTTTCATCATCCTATACCAGTGTCTTCATGTAATCTTTGATAACTTCTTCCTCGGAAAAATGTCTCTTGACGCCTTTTACTTCCTGATAGGTCTCATGACCCTTTCCGATAAGCGCAACGATCTCTCCGGGTTTGGAAATATCCAGAAGATGTTCTATTGCTTCTTTTCTGTCATAAATAACTTCGAAAGGACAGTCATATTCCTTAATTCCCTCGATGATGGATTTATTGATATCGTCGATCTCCTCGAATCTGGGATTGTCCTCCGTCAGAATGATATGATCCGAATATTTCGAAGCTGCGGAGCCCATATCATGACGTCTTGCCACGGGTTTGTTTCCGCCTCCTCCGAAAAGGCATGTGAGCTTCGTGGGATTGTAAGCGCGAAGAGTCGACAGAACGCTTTCGGTACTGATCGCATTATGTGCGTAATCAATGATAAAAGTACCTCTCGGTGCCGCTTCTTTGACAAGCTGAGTACGTCCCTTTATATATACGTTCTTAAGGCCGTTGATAACGTCTTCATCGGATGCTCCGAGAATATGTGTTATCTCTGCCGCTATAAGAGCATTCTCTACATTGTGGATTCCGGGGATTCCGATCGTGATGTCTTTTTCGATATCTCCGTGCATCTTAAAGGATACTCCGATAAGATCGCTTTCCCATGTATTCCTGATATCGTCCGCATAAAGATAAGCGCTCTCCTTAACGGAAACCGTTCTTAAATTGCCCGGATACTCCGCCATCTCAAGCGAATAATCGTTATCGAGACAGATAACCGCTGTTTCAACCTGTTTAAAGAATTCTTTCTTGCAGTTCTTGTATTCTTCGAAATCCGCATGTTCTCCCGCTCCGATATGATCGGGTGAAAGATTTGTAAAAGCTCCTATCGCAAACTGAAGGCCTTCTATTCTTCTTAATTTGACTGCCTGTGATGATACTTCCATAAATACGACTTTGCATCCCGCATCAGCCATCTTTTTAAAGAGTTCCTGAAGCTCATAGGATTCGGGAGTCGTATTCTTCGTTTCGATGTGCTCACTTCCTATGTATGCTCCGAGTGTTCCGATCATTCCGACCTTAACGCCCGAGCTTTCCATGATGCTTTTGCACATATGCGTGGTTGTGGTTTTGCCCTTGGTTCCCGTTACACCGACAAGGATCAGTTTCCCTGCGGGGTTACCGAAAAAATTCGAAGCAAGACGAGAAAGTGCAACTCTGGAATTCACAACCTTTATAACGGTCACACCCTCTTTTTTTACCTCAACGTCTTTTTCGACGATGATCGAATCAGCTCCTTTTTCAAGCGCGGAATCTATGTATTCATGCCCGTCGGTATTAAAGCCCGTAAGGCATACAAAACAGCTTCCTTTTTCTACTTTTCTCGAATCGTAGCAGAGGCTTTTGACATCCTTATCAAAGCGTCCCGCTTTCAATTCATACAATATTCCTTCAAGCAGTTTCTCAAGCTTCATAACTGTATTCCCCTTCAAAGACCACGTAACTGGGTCCTTTCATATGTACCAATCCTTTATCGTCCCACTTAACGTCAAGAGGTCCGCCTATCTGCATTACCGTTGCTTCTTTATCGCAGAGTCCCAGTCTTACCGCAAAAACAAGAGCCGTACAGCAGCCCGTACCGCATCCTATCGTTTCTCCGCAGCCTCTTTCCCATTCGCGGATCTGAATATTCTTTCTGTCGATCACGCGTGCGAAAGTCACGTTTGTTCTCTTTGCAAAGATAGGATGAGTCTCTATCGCACGTCCGACATTTTCAATATCAAGATTTTCCAGATCATCCGTAAAGATGACCGTGTGCGGATTGCCCCACGAAAGCGAGGACATTCTGACGTTCATTATCCTCCCGTTAACGTTTACCTTAACGGTCTCGTCAAAGAACTCTTCGTTATCCGTATCCACGGGAATGAGTTCGGGAGAAAAGATCGGTTCTCCGATCTCCGCTTCGATATTTACCACCTCTTTGTCTTCTACGGTCAGATAAAGATTCTTGATGCCTCCGAGAGTTTCTATCGTAAGTTCCGTCTTGTCTGTCATTTTATGGAAATATACGAATTTGGCAACACTTCTTACCGCATTGCCGCACATTTCCGCTTCGGTTCCGTCGGGATCGAAGATACGCATTTTAAAATCCGCTTTATCCGACGGGCAGATTAGGACGAGACCGTCCCCACCAACGCCAAAATGGCGATCCGAGATCTGAATCGCCACTTTATTCCAGTTAAGATCAGGCATGTCGAATGCGTTAACGTATACGTAGTCGTTACCGTATGCCTGCATTTTTGTAAAAGGTATTTTCATAATACACCTTCGTTTCAGTATTATTTATGAATTCAACGCCTGTTCGAGATCGTTGATGATATCCTGTGCATCCTCAATGCCCACGGAGATCCTGATGAATGCCTCGTTGATTCCGAGTGCTCTTCTTATATCATCGGGAA
>JAEEGL015570171.1_pt1 | contig 18259 bp, 9 predicted proteins | sample 9134231 | NCBI WGS metagenome assembly JAEEGL01 (sample SAMN16246548, study PRJNA631951) | gut metagenome | biome: gut microbiome; feature: rumen; material: fiber-attached | host: Bos | place: Iran: Karaj | collected 2018-10 | reverse complement strand
GCCTATCTCCGGCCAGATCTGGTAGGCGATGCAGCCGGCAAGTACACCCGATGGGGAGACGGCAACCAGGAACCGGTCGATGTTCTCCACTATGTTGCCGCGCGAGCGCGGCACAAGCTCGTCGCGATGCTCGCCGATCAAGGCGAAGATCCCCTCGACGTCCGCGAGAGTTGCCTGTCGAATCGTGAAATCCATATTCCCTTTGCTCCCTGTGTCAGGCGTGGTAGTACGGAACGCTGTCCGGCGGGCGCACGTTCGTGAGCGTGCCGACGTAGTGCCTGAGCCAGTGGTCGGCCTTGGGATGCGCGGCGGCCGCCGCCTCGTCGATCTCTATGCCGAGGCCGGGGCGGTCCGACGGGCTCATCATGCCGTCCACGAACTTGACGTCCTCATCGACGACGTCCCTCCGCCACGGCACGTCGTCGAAGAGCGTCTCGTGGATGCAATAGCCGGGCGTGGAGACGCCCAGGGCGAGCGTCACGGCGTTTGCGACCGGCCCCGACGGATTGTGCGCGCAGAACGGGATGTGGTGCGCGTCGCAGATGCCGGCGATCTTCTTCATTTCGGTGATGCCGCCGGCGTGGGAGGAGTCGGGTTGGAGGTAATCGCACGCGCGCAGCTCCACGGCGTCCATGATCTGCTGCGTGGAGTATAGGCGCTCGCCGCACGCGATCGGCACGCGCACGCGCGAGCGGAGATCCGCAAGGGCTCGCATGGAGTCGGGGATGATCGGCTCCTCCACCCAGTACGGGTCGTAGGGCTCAAGCGCGTTGCATACCCTGAGCGCCGTCGGGAGGTCGAAGCGGCCGTGGCACTCGATGAGTATCTCGGCCCTGCCGGATGTGGCCTCCTTCACCTTCTCCACGCAGCGGATCGCCTTCTTGAAGTCGGCGGGCGGCAACTGGCGGTAGTTCTTCCCGAACGGATCCCACTTGAGACCCTTGAAGCCCCGCTCCACGGCGGCGGCGGCCTTCTCGGCGAACTCCTCGGGCTCCTTCGCGCCTGCGAACCAGCAGTTGGCGTAGCACGGCACCGAGTCGCGGCACTTGCCGCCCATGAGCTTCCAGCATGGAACGCCAAGCGCCTTGCCCTTGATGTCCCAAAGCGCCATGTCCACCGCCGAGAGGGCGCTCATCAGAACCGGGCCGCCGCGCCAGTAGGCGTCGCGGTAGTTCTCGTGCCAGATCCACTCCGTGTCGAAGGGGTCCTTGCCGATGATTCCGTGTTCAAGGTCCGCGATTGCGCCGAGGAGGGCGTTCTCCTTGTATTCGAGCGTCCCTTCGCCAAGGCCGGAAATCCCCTCGTCGGTGAGGACCTTGACGAAGACCCAGTTCGTGCGAAAACTGTCGATGCATAAGGTTTTGAGTGCCGTGATTTTCATGTTTCCCATTATATCACTTCAATCGCATTCCGCGTTTGCGTGGGAAAATGTGGCAGAATGTTCCCAAAATGCCCCCAAATGTGAAAGGGTTATGGTACAGCCTTTCACGCCCTTGGCGGCCATTCCAGGTCGCCAGTCGGGGAAATCCGCAGCGGCCGGGGTCTTCGAGGTCGATGGCCTGCTTGAAGCGCTTCGCAAGTGCCTTGTAGCGCATCACCGTGTGGTACCGCTTCCCGAGTTCGGCGCAGTTCTCCCTGAGCCACTGCTTGATGCCGCCGTTGCGGCCGACAATCGTGCCGTCGGGGTCGCGGACGAGGCTGTTGTCCACATAGGCCTCCAGATCCTCCAGCATCGAGCCGAAGACGAGCATTTCGCGCGGGTTGCGGCGGATGCGACCGAACTGCGCCAGAAGCGCCTCAGGCGTGGGGATGGGGTTGAGTGTCGTCCGGCGACGGGTGCTGCGCCGCTCGTGGGCGAGCGCCTGGCGCCGCGCCTTCTCCTGCGCGTAGTAGCCGGGGCGGCGGGCCTTGCGGAGCGCGATGGCGATGAGCCGCGGCACAAACCACAGCGCCGCGACGGCGCTGACAGGCGCAACCGCCATCATGTAGGTGCCAATGTCCAAGGCGTCCCAGCGATACCGTGGGGCCACGGCGTGGTTAATCGCGATGTCAGTCTCCACAATCGCGCCAATGGCCTTTCCCACCATGCGCAGAATGCTGAAGTACAGGGCCATTCCGGGCAGATCATCGACCGGCATCAGCTCGTCAAGCGCGCTTTCGGGTTCCTTCCTCTTCTTCATACTGGCCTCCTTGTGACAGCCACCTTGCGGAGGGCTGTCCGCCACCAAACGTAAACCATTATACCACGGATCAAAGTGAAATGCAACTACGGTACGGACCAATATAGACCGAGCCAAGGATTCCAGATGGGAGCGTTGATGACAGCCCGATCGTCGACACCCCCATCGGGAGTCTCCAGTCAGCATCCTTTTTCTCTTGCATAACGCGCGCTTTTTTGTCAATATAGACACGGACTAGAAAATATAGTCCACCGACCGCCATCGATAGCTTTCGTTGTTCATTGACTGCGTGACAGACATTGGATGACACATTCGAGGGCTTTGCCAGTTATTGACGAAAAGGGGAACCTATGAAAAACCCAATGCGCTTCTTCCTCGGCGCTGCGACTCTCGTTGCCGCCAATTCCGTTTGGGCGACGACCCTGCCGGCGACGGCCTACATCCAGGACGGTCTCGTCGTTCAGTATGACGGCCTCGAAAACGCGGGAGCCGGTGTCCATGAAGACGCCATCACGGCATGGAAGGACCTCACGGGTAACGGCCACGACCTCGCGCTGAACGACGGCGACACGGTCAACGCCGACTGTGTGAACATCGTGCGGGGATCGCGCACGGCCACGAACGACATATTCAGTGCCTACACGTCCATCACCATTGAGTTCAACGCCCGCCCGACGGCGATGGACACGGCGGGCAGCTGGAACGCGCCCATCGCCAACATCCCCTACATCGGGGCCTTGGGGTGGGACGGGCGAAATGGCGCAATCTCCGCGATGCGCCCGCAATCCGCCACGGCCACCGCCTACAACTACCGCACCTACAATTCGGGGTATTCCACACTGGCCAGCCTCGTCAGCGCGGCGAAGTACCAGACATACGCCGTCTGCCCCGGCTACGGAAAGAAAAACAGCGCCAACGACCCCGTGTACGTGAACGGGACACAGGTCGCCAAGACAAGCGGCATGGATTGGGACGGCAATACGCGTTCCTCCAGCCTGGCGCTCACCGTCGGACATTCGAGGACTGCGTCCGATGTCCGCTCGATCCGCATCTACAGCCGCGTGCTCTCCGCCACGGAGGTCGCCATCAACGCGGCAGTTGACAAAATCCGCTTTGAAGGGGCAAGCCTCTCGGTCATCCCCGCCGGCTACCACTATAGCCCAAGGCGTGGCACGGTTGTCGCGGACGATCCCGCCGAAACGCTCGAGGTCGTCGGCAGCCCCGTGGAATACGGCGAACCAGGTCCCGCATACGGCGAAACTTGGGAAGTCCTTGCCGGCGACGTAATTCCCGTATCCAACTCGGTCGCCTACGCCATAGCCCAGGGCACCATGGTCGCCTGCACGGACTGGCGGCTCTACGACTCCGAAGAAACCGTCGTCGCCAGCGGAATCGGCCGCTCCTTCACCTACGTCCACCCGACGCCCGCCGCCTACCGCAAGCTCGAATGGCGGTGGGAGACGTCCAACCTCGTAACGGTCGCGTCCGAGGACCTTACGAAGGGGACGGTCTCCTTTACCAACGACTGGTATCGCAACGACGACGCCCCCATCGCGACGGCGACGCCCGCCTCCGGCTACGCTTTCGTATGCTGGTCGGGCGATGTCGCCGGGCTCGACGCGAACCTCGCCACGCTCCCGGTCTCGGCGGACCGTCCACGCAATCTCGTCGCCCGCTTCGCGCAGGCCGACGTCACGGACGGATTCGACCATGTCGTGTACCTCTCCACCGCCGGCAACGACGCGAACGGCGGCACATCATGGGCTGACGCCTTCGCGACGCCCTCCGCCGCAGTCGCGGCCGCCGGGGCGCTTGAAGGCACAACCCTCGTCATCGCCGGTGCCGGCGCCTACCCAGTCACCAACACGCTGACCGTTTCCAGCGCGACGACCCTGCGCGGCGCCACCGGCAACCCCGAGGACGTCGTCTTCCACCTAAACACGGGCCTCGCGCGCCTCCTCAGGCTCGACAACGCCGACGCGGCTGCGGAGGGCATCGTCCTCGAAGGTGGCTATGACACGGGCACATCCGCTGCTTCCGGCGCGGGCCGCAACCTCTACGTCACCGCCGGAACGGTCTCGAACTGCATCGTCCGCGGCGCCGTCCTCACCAACCCCTCAAGAAACAACTACGCCTGTTCCGCAGTCTATTTGACGGGCGCCAACGCGCTGATGACGCACTGCGTGGTCTCGAACAACGTCATGACCGGCTCCGGCACCTCCACCGGTTCGGGCATCACCACCCCCGGCGTGTACGTCGCGGGCGGTGCGTCCCTCCGCTGGACGCTTGTCGCGGGCAACATCGACAAGGGCCGCCGTACGCGCATGACGGACGCCGGCGGCGTCCATGTCTACAACGGGACGATGACCCGCTGCACCGTCGTGGACAATGTTGGCCCCTACATCGGCGGCGTTAACCTCGGCACATCCGGCACCGCGACCGACTGCATCGTGGCGGGTAACCGCTCCATTTGGCAGAGCTACAAGAACGACAACATCCTTGCTTCGACCTCCTCGCGCTTCACGGGCTGCGTGATCGCGCCCGAGTCCCCGAACCTCCTCTTCCGCGACTACGGGGCGCACGACTACCGCCTGCAGCCCGGCGACGGCCGCGCCATCGGCTGCTATGAGGCGGAGGTCGGCGAGGCCGTCGGCTTCGCCGCCCAGGCCCACGCCATCGCCCTTCCGGCGGACGTGACGCTCACGGCATCCGTCTCCGGCCTCTCAGCATCGGGCCTGCAGTACGCCTGGGACTTCGACGGCGACGGCACAGCGGACGAGACGACGGCCACGCCGTCCGTGACGCATGCGTTCACAACGTGCGGCGACATCGCGGTCGGCCTCGTCGTCACCGACCCCGCGACTTCCCGTTCCCTTTCCTCATCGAGGACAATCCGCTTCATTCCCAAGACGATCCGCGTCGCGCCGAACGCCCCGGCCCCGGCCTTCCCCTACGACACGTGGGAGAACGCCACGCCAAGCCTTGAGACTGCGGTCTCCACCGCGATCGACGGCTGCACGATCCTCATCTCCAACGGAACCTACGATGTCTCCTCCACCATCTCCGTCGAACTCAAGGCGCCGCGCATCACTGGTCTCACGGGCGACCCGAACGACGTCATCCTCCACTCCGCCTCGGGCAACCGCATCCTCTACCTCAACGACGCCCACCTCCTCGTGGACGGCATCACGCTCTATGGCGGCTCCAGCATAGGAACGGGGCGCAACCTCTACATGGAGCACCTCGGCGGCACGGTCTCCAACTGCGTGATTCGCGGTTGCGCCCTCAGCGGCTCGCTTAGGGCGAACGAGTCCGCCACGACGGCTCACATCCGCGGCCCCGACGCGCTCATCACGCACTGCGCCATCACCAACAACACCTGCTCGGTCTCCTCCGGCTCAAGCAGTTCATACGATTGCGTCACCGGCATCGGCCTCTACTATGGCGCCAGCATGGCCAACACGCTTGTCGCGGACAACACCGACACCGCCTACCGTACCGTCAAGAACTACGCCTCGGGTGTCTTTGCCTCGGACGCCAGGCTGCTGAACTGCACGATCGTCAACAACTCCGGCAACGACGTCGGCGGACTCCGCCTCAACGCCGGTTCGGCGACGAACTGCGTCGTTGCCGGAAACACCACCACGGCGCTCGCCACAGAATACGGCAATATCTACCCGGGCAGCGAGGCGCGCTTCAACCACTGCGCCACCGACCACGACGCGCCGATCAACGCCACAAGCACGAACGCCCCCGTGAGCGTCCTCTTCGCGGACTGGGACGCCCACGACTACCGCCCCGTGGCGAACTCCCCGCTCGTTGACACGGGCGTCTCGTCCGGTCTCGCCGTCGGTTCGGCCGACCTCGACGGACAGGACCGCATCATGGGCGACGCCATCGACATCGGCTGCTACGAGCTCGACGTCAACGCCTTCGCCGCCTCCTTCAGCACCGAGGCCACCTCCCTCATCCTGCCGCGCACCATCACCTTCACGGCTGCCTGCTCCGGCGCCGGCGAGAACGACGTCATCCGTTATTCGTGGGACTTCGACGGCGACGGCGAAACCGACCTCGTGACGACGGACGCCACCGTCACGTGGACCTACACCGAGGCGGGAAACACCTCGGTCTCCATGTCTGCGGTCAACGAAACGACAGGCGCCCGCAGCGAATGCGTCCGCGAGGACTACCTCTACCTCGTGCCGCAGACGATGCTCGTCGCGCCGACGAGCGAGGCCCCCGGCTTCCCGTATGACACGTGGCGGAACGCGGCCACAAACGCACAAGACGCGATCAACGCGGCCATCGACGGCATGACCATTGTCGTCTCCAACGGCACCTACGCCATCTCCAGGCAGATCGCCATCGAAAAGGGCGTCACTCTGCGCAGCCTGACGGGGAACCCCGAGGACGTGATCTTCGTCAACGACAACGCCACGCGCCTCCTCTACCTCAACCACGCCGATGTCATCGCGGCAGGCTTCGTCTTCCAAGGCGGTTCCGCCACGGGCAACGGTCGCAGCATCTACATCGACACCGTCGGCGGCACCCTCTCCAACTGCGTGGTCCGCGGTTGCGCCCTCTCCGGATCGCTTGCGTCCGGGGGTACCGCTAACACGGTTTACACCCGGAGCGCCTACGCGCTCATCACGCACTGCGCGGTCACCAACAACACCTGCGCGGTCTCCTCCGGCTCCGGCTCTTCCGGAGTCTGTGCCACGGGCATCGTCATGGCCAACGGCGGACGGATTGAAAACACCCTTGTCGCGGACAACACCGACACCGCCTCCCGCTCCGTCAAGGACTTCGCCTCGGGTGTCTATGCCGCCAGCGCCAGGCTGCTGAACTGCACGATCGTCAACAACATCGGCAATGACGTCGGCGGCCTCCGCCTCAACGCCGGTTCGGCGACGAACTGCGTCATCGCCGGCAACGCCTCGACGGCGCTCGCCGTAAAATACGCCAACATCTACCCCGGTAGCGAAGGGCGCTTCTCCCACTGCGTCACCGACGACGCCGAGCCGATCAACGCCACGAGCACAAATGCTTCCGTGAGCGTCCTCTTTGCGGCCTGGGACGGCCACGACTACCGCCCTGTGGCGAACTCCCCGCTCGTTGACTCAGGTGTCTCGGCCGGCCTCGGCGTCGGAACCGCCGACCTCGACGGAAAGGACCGCATCATGGGTAACGCCATCGACATCGGCTGCTACGAGCTCGACGTCGCGGCCTTCGCCGCCTCCTTCAGCACCGAGGCCACCTCCCTCATCCTGCCGTGCACCGTCACCTTCACGGCCGCCTGCTCCGGCGCCGGCGAGAATGACATCGTCCGCTACACGTGGGACTTCGACGGCGACGGCGAGGCGGACCTCGTGACGACGGACGCCACCGCCTCCTGGACCTACACGACGGCGGGAACCGTCTCGGTCTCGATGTCGGCCGTCGACGAGACGACCGGCGCCAGCGGCGAGTGCGTCCGCGAGAACTACCTCTACCTCGTACCGCCGACAATGCACGTCGCGAAGACGAGCGAAGCCCCGGCCTTCCCGTACGACACGTGGCGGAACGCCGCCACGAACGCGCAGGACGCGATCGACGCGGCCATCGACGGCGTCACCATCCTTGTCACCAACGGGACCTACTCCATCACCAAACAGATTAAAATCGAGAAGGGCGTGACCCTGCGCAGTCTGACGGGGAATCCCGAGGACGTCATCCTCGACAACGACAACTCTTCGCGCATCCTCTACCTCAACCACGCGCAGGCCTTGGCGGCGGGATTCGTCTTCCGCGGCGGCACGGACACGGGCCTCGGGCGCAGCATCTACATCGACACCGTCGGCGGCACGGTCTCGAACTTCGTCGTCCGCGGCTGCGCCCTCTCCGGCACGCTCAACTCCGGCGGCAAGGCCACGCCGGTCTACGCCGTCGGCTCCTACGCGACGGTCACGCACGGCGTAATCACGGGCACCGTCTTCAACGTCTATTCGGGCTCGACATCTTCGGGCATCATCGTCCCGACCGTCTGCGTTCAGAGCGGCGCCCGCCTCTCGAACTCGCTCATCGCGGATAACACCGACACGAACCGACGCTACCTCAAGGACTACGGCACGGTCTATGCCAGCGGAAGCTCCAAAATCGTCAACTGCACCGTCGTCCGCAACAGCGAGTACGAAGTGGGCGGCATCCGCCTCAACGGCGCCACGGCCGTGAACTGCGTCGTCGCCGGCAACGAATCGACCGGACTTGGCGGCGACTACGCCAACATCACGCCGAGCACGGCGTCGTCCTTCACGACATCCGTGATCGGCGGCGATCTCGACGCGCTCTTCCGCTCGCCGGCACGCGACAACTGGCAGCCCAACGTCCGCGGGCCGCTCTTTGACGCCGGCTCCGCACCCGCCGGACTCGTGCCGGCCGTCGATCTCGCCGGCGCACCCCGCGTCTTCGGCAAGGCAATCGACATCGGCTGCTTCGAATCGACCCACTCCGCCGCGACGATCTTGATGCTCCAGTAGGATAATCCAAGAAGGGAATATTGAACTTGGGTTGAAAAGATGAAGGGCCCCGCTCTATCCAAGCGAATTTGCGATGTCCTCCGTGACGAGACAGGAAAAGTTCCTTGCAAATTTGAAGTGCATTGCGTATAATGCAAGGCACTTTTTATGAGGAAGGAGCTGAGATGGACTATCTTCCACGTCATTTGGAACATGACCTAACCGAAGGTCTGAAAAGCGCAAAGGCAATACTTCTCGTTGGCGCACGCCAGGTCGGGAAAACGACGCTGCTGAAGCATCTATTCCCGAATGTCAAGGTCGTCACATTCGATCCCGTGCAGGATGTCATGGGGGCGCGGGCGAATCCCGATTTGTTTCTAGACAGTGTCGGTTCGCCAGTGATTTTGGATGAAGTCCAATATGCTCCCGAATTGTTTCCGGCCCTCAAGCGGCGCATGGATGCGGACCCTTCGAAAGGGCAATTCCTGCTTTCGGGTTCCCAAAACCCACTTCTCCTCAAGCAGGGGTCCGAAAGCCTTGCCGGACGCATCTTCATTTACGAGCTTGAATCCTATTCCGTTCCCGAGCGATTTGGCTTTGCCGATGGCGGCAAAATGCCTTGGCTGACTCGCTTCCTCGAAAACGGAGGGAAATGGGGAAGGCGGTTGCCTGAGGTCATTGATTCGCACGAACCGCTGATGGAGGTGCTTTGGCGCGGGTCGCTTCCGGACGAGACCGCCATGTCACGCCGCTTTGTAAAGCGGTACGCCGCCTCGTATGTCCAGACCTACCTTGAGCGGGACGTCCGCATTGCAGGGAATGTTTCCGACTTGGAGGCCTTTTCACGTTTTCTGTCTCTCTCGGCGGCGCTGTCGGGCCAGGAAGTCAACCAATCCCAATTCGGGCGTGAAATCGGCATATCGCCAGCAACCGCAGGGAAGTGGCTGGGGATACTCAAGACCACCTTCCAGTGGCATGAGTTGCCCCCCTGGCGGGGAAATGCAATCAAGCGCATCGCGGGGAAACCCAAGGGCATATTCGCCGACACAGGCATACAAACGTATTTACTGCGGTTGTCGTCCCCCGACGCATTGCTTGCCTCGCCTTTGCGCGGAGCGATATTCGAGACATTTGTAGCTGGGGAAATCCGAAAGCAGTTGTATCCCTTCGCCGACGGTGTCGGGCATTACCATTGGCGGACGAATGGCGGAGCCGAAGTGGACAACCTGCTTGAATACGACGGGCATCTCCATCCGTTCGAGGTGAAATGCAAAGACCATCTTAATGCCTACGACCTTCGGGGCATAAAGGCGCTTCGCGAAACGTACGGTGACATCGTAGGGGACGGTGCAATCATTTATGCCGGACAGAGCGTCTACCGGATTGCCGACAATATGCTGGCCATCCCCTGGAACGCGCTTTAACACCTTTAACTCCTTACGGAACTGGCCGTTGATGGCAGCTGGAGCGCGGAGAAGATGTCCTTTTAGGCAGTTGTGCCGTCCGCATACACGTCGGCGTCGGCGCTTTCGGAACGATGCCAGCCTTACTGTAAAAAAAGTCTGGTGGCGTTGGCGGTCTCGACGAAGACGGCCGTACCGGATTCGGCGCGGGTGTTGGAACTGACATCGGCGGAGCTGCCCGGTGCCTTTTTGCCGAGTCCGCCGAGGATGTCGTAGTTCGCGGCCGCGACAGGTCTCCCTATCTTGGCGGCAAGCGGCGTTCCTTCCGTGACGTCGGCAAAGTCCGTCACGGCCATGCCGCCGGTTTTGCCCCTTTCGTAGAGGCTGGCGATCTGCGCCTCGCTCAATTTTAAGCCGATGGCGATTCGTCCGCCGCCGCCACCGCCATATTTGCCGTATTGGGTCGAGTGCCCGCCCTCGACACTGATCATGGCGTTGGCTCCAAGGGTGAATTTCCAGCAGGTGAGCCACACGCTTCCGCCAGCACCGCCGGCGACCTGATAGCGACCTATGCCTTCGGCATAAATTTTGCCGTTCAACGCAATCTCACGCGCATCGATGCGCACGGCCCCGCCGCCGGAGAAGATGTCGCCCGTGTACCCGCTCTGCGCCTGTGCCGCGCTTCCAGGTTGGAACGGCGCGACTGCGAAACCGTAGGTATTGTCGACGGTGACGCCGCCGCCAATGCCGCCGTAGGAGGCGGCTATGGCATTTGCCGTCGATCGGCCAGGGCCGTACGTGCGCTGGCTGTAGCCGGTTCCGTTGTGCCACCAGATGCGGCCGAAGCCGCGGCCCTCGGCGAGGATGCGCGCATTTGCGCCGATTGACACGGTGCCCGCCTTGAGCGGTACCGGGGCGCCGGAACGCCTCTCGCACACGGGCGTGTATTCGCTGTAGCCGGTCATCGCGAAGGCCCCGCCGACCGTCACCGAACCGCCGCCGGTCGCAAAGGTCTCCGCGTCGTCGGCCCCCTGGAAGAAACCGCCATAGACCTGCATTCGGGAGAGGGTCTTTGAACTCGTTCCGTTCAGCGTCATGTCGCCGCCGACCGCGATGTCCATCCGGTTCGTCTGGTTGATGCCGCCGAAGTAGATTCGCGCCGTGCCGTCCAGGGAGAAGTCGCCGGAAACGGAGAGCGAATAGGGACGGATGTCGTTCGCGTCGAACGCGGTCGTGTAATAGACCTTGTCATGGTTCATGTTGTTGTGGTCGTTGGCGGCGGACACCGTGGTCTTGCATCCCCAATAGCCCGTGCTGGAGCCGGAAATGGCAAACGAGGCGACCTCCACCTCGGACGGATACTTGACCTGGAAGGACCCGGAACCGACTGTGACGCCATCGTACTTGCCGGGGATGCCCGCGTCATCCCAGTTCGCCTTGTTGAACCAGTCGCCGTCGCCGGCCGTTCCGGTCCACGCCAGCGTTCTGGCGCGGGAGGAGTCGCGATGGAGCGTGGCGACGATGACCTTTGGCTGGTCGACAGTCATCGTGACGGACGCGTTCTTGCGCAAGTCATACGCGATGTCGCCCAGCCAGGCGTCGAAGGTGGTGTCGGCGTCCTCGGGCGTGCAGACGACGGGAACTTGCGTCCCCTCGTCGTACCAGCCCGCTTCGTTTGACCCCTGCGCCTCGTACGAGATGGTCGAGAAGCCGCCGTTGCGGACGTCGAGGAAGTGCTCAAGCGTCCCCCACTTCCAAGTCACCGTCGTATCCGTCGAAAGTGAGATTGTGACGGACGTTCCGTCGCCCTCGCCGGAGTTGCCTGCCGCGTCCGACCATTCGTAGCCGACGCACGGGTAGCGGGACTTGCCATCGTTGAGGTAGGTGAACGCGGGCGCCGTGAATGTCGCATCGCCCGTCGCCATGGCGGTCACCCCGTAGGCCGGGATGGTGTCGGTCGTGTCCTGATTGCCGTCGACGGTGACGACGACCTTCCCCGCCGAATTCTGGAGATAGACGGCGGTTCCCGCCTTGCCATGGTTTCCATTCGTCGGATCGGAAGACTTTTCGCTGTTCATGCCCCCTTCCACGTTTACGAGCGTCGGCCACGGCGAGGCGATGGGATCGCCCATGTCTTCGGTGACGACAAGCATGTTGTCGCAGGTCCCGGTGGCGTAGAGCTGGGCAATCTGCGCCGCCGAGGGCGAGCCTGTCATAATCGCGACGCGGCCGCCGCCGCCGGCGGCGCTTCCGCCATGCTGCGTGGCCTGTCCGCCCCTGGCGTGGATGAGCGCGGACGCGCCGGCGGAGAAGTCCCGGCACGTCAGCCAGACGCCACCTCCCGAACCGGCCCTTTTGTTCATGTTTCCCCGATGGCCGCCGGTCACGTAGATCTTGCCGTCGAGCGTGATGTCCCCGGCGGCGGCGATGCGCACGGAACCTCCGCCCTGTCCGAGGTCGTTGCCGGCATCAGTGTTGCCGTTGCCCGAAGTTCCGGGATAGAACGGGGCGTACTTGAAGCCGTATGTGTTGTTGCCGCTTCCGACTCCGCCGCCGTTGCCGCCGTAGGAAGCCCCGTAGTCCGACTTGTAGAACGGTCCGTTCGGCGCCGCCCAGCCAAAGCCGTAGGATTTGGTGTTGCTCTCGTAATACGACCCGCTCAACTTGGCGTTCTGGGCAATCGAAACATCCCCTCCGACATTCCAGACGACCGACATGCCGCTGACGCCGTGGCTCCAGACATAGACCAGCGCGCTGCCGGAAAGAGTCATGTCGCCCGCCACGTCAAAGGAGGCGCCACCCTTCTGCCACATCTGCCACGTCTGCTTTGCGCTATCCGTTTCAACGGCGCCGGCGTAGACGTTCACCTTTCCGGAAACCGACAGGTTCCCGCCGACCGTGACGCGCACGCATGGCGCGGCCGTGAGCGCCCCGAACGAGGCTTTCCCCGCAATTGTCAAATCGCCAAGAATGTCATAATAGCGGGTCGACTGGTCCGATGCATCCGCCAGCTTGGGTTTGGCCGTGTTCAAGTCGCTGCTGAAAACCGGACCGAAGACGGTGTTCGAGCCGGTGAAAAAGACCGTGGCGGCGGTGTCGATGAAGAGCGAATGGGCCTTCGCCGAATGCGGAACGTAGATCATGCCGCTCGCTATCGTCACGTCGTCGGAGTAGCCGGGGACGCCTGCGGGAGACCAGTTGGCGTCGTCCTCCCAGTTCTTGCCGTCGCCTTCGCCCGTCCAGGTCTTCGCCGTCGCCTCGCCGGAGGCCGCGGGGTGGAACGTGGCCGCCGCCACGAAAGGCGCCGAGACCGTCGGAATCGTCAGGGCGTTGCCGCTTTGCGACCAGGAGACGCGATAGTCATCGCTCATGAAGGAGGTGAATTCAAAGTCTTCGTCAGGAATGGCCGTGAAGGTTGCGGTCCCGCCGTCAACGACCCACTGCGCCTCCGAAGGTGAAATCGAGCCGCCCTCTTCGGCTTCGACCGTCACGCAGTACTCGATGCGCCACTGCCAGACAAGTTTCGCGCCCTTCTCGGAGACGGGGTGCTCGTAGGTGAAGCTGTTTGCATTCCCCTCCACGTACAGGACTTCGTTTGTGTACGCCTTGTAGCCAAGGCAGGTGTAGGCGACGTCGCCCACGGCGTTCGTCCAGACGGCTGGAACGGAGCACTGGAACGATGCGCCCGGGGAAATGCCGTTGGTCAAGCCATAGGCGGGAACGGATTCCAGAAGATTCGCAGGCGATCCTGAAATCTCAAGACCACCGGCGAGGGAATCTGCGAGAACACTTCCGTAGTACGCGCTGTAGTGGTATCCGGGGAGGACGGTAGACAACTCCGTCCCTTCGAAGCGGACTTTGTCGACGGCATTGTTGATGGCTCTTTCCTCGGCGGTCAACTGGCGGTTGTAGATGCGGATCGAGCGGACGTCGGAGGCCGTCTTCGAAGACCCTACGGAAACCTTCAGGCTGGCTGAACGGGAGTTGGCGTCGCTGTTCCAGTCCATGCCGGAGGTCCTCGCGACTTGGACGCCGTTCACATAGACGGGGCTGTCGGCGGCCCCTTTTGCGCCGTAGCCCGGTGTCGCGGAGTAGGTCTTGAAGACACCGGCCGAAATAAGGTCGGCGAGCTTGGTGTATCCGGAATTGTATGTTCGGTAGTTGTAAGCCGTGGCCGTCGCGGACTGCGGCCTCATTACGTAGATCGCGCCCGCTCGGCCATCCCAGCCGAAGGACCCTATGTGTGAAATGCCGGCCACGTTGGCGCTCCAGTTGCCCGCCGTATCCATTGCTGTCGGGCGGGCGTTGAATTCAATCGTGATCGGGGAATAGGCGTCGAAGACGTCATTTGTCGCCGTGCGCGAACCTCTGAGAAGGTTCACGAAATTGGCGCCGACCGTGTCGCCCTCGTTGAGCGGGAGGTCGTGGCCGTTGCCCGTGAGGTCCTTCCAGGCCGTGATGCCGTCCACATGCATGCCGGGGCCGGCGTTCTCAAGTCCGTCGTATTGCACGACGAGTCCGTCGCGGACATAGGCGGAGGCCGGAAGCGCATCCGCGACGCAGGTTGCCGCCGCAAGGGTTACGGCGACGAAGGTGGTGGCAATGATTTTCCTCATGCTGTTTTCTCCTTGTTTGGGTGGCGGTTCCAACTAAACTAAACAGGCCTTGGGATTTATTATCTCACGCCGGCATCTGGCGCGCAATAAAAAAAGTTGTCAAAATACGTCAAAAACTTGACAAAATGCGTCTTGAAATAGTGATCACTACCGGTGACAGACACCTCGGACCCCCATTATTGCATCAGAAAAAGCCTTGGGGACAGACACCATGCATGGTGTCTGTCCCCTTCTTCCATAAGCTATGCGCCCTTCGCGCCAGTGCAAAAGGTGATGGTTTGCTCTTGACAAACGCGCGTCTACGATTCATAATATCGATTCATAAATTAGGAGCAATGAATCATGACCACGATGACAATTCATGTCGATGACGTTTTCGCGAATGCCCTTCGCGCGTATGCCAAGAGCATTGGCACGAGCGTCAACAAGGCGGTAAGGGAAATGCTGGCACCGCAATTGGGGCTCGCGGAAGACGCCATTTCGGAAGCGGACAACCCATTCATGAAATTTTGCGGCATTCTTGAAGAAGGAGAGGCCGCCCGCCTGAACAAGTCCATCGCGGCCCAGCGCACGATTGACAAGGAGATGTGGGAATGAATGATCTGCTGCTCCTGGACTCCAATGCCATCATCGCGCTTTTCGGCGGTGACAAGAGCGTTGCGAAACTCATGGCTTCTGCGCAGAGAATCGTCATTCCAGCAGTTGTATGCGGAGAAATCGACTCAGGAACGCAGGGCGACACTGCGCATGAACGCGCCGAAAGACAGGCCTTTTCCGACTTGCTCGCGATGCGCAATGTCTCCGTTTCTCCGGTGACGCGGACGACTGGCGCATTTTACGCCCGAGTTTACGCTTATGTCCGCAAGATTGGCCGGCCGATACCGACGAACGACATCTGGATTGCCGCCGCAGTTCTGGAATCCGCCGGCATCTTGTGCACAAACGACAGTCACCTGCTCTCGCTTCCGCTGATACGGACGGTCAAGTTTCCATAGCGTCACGCCATCGCGCGACGATGTTAATGTTCCAGCAAACGGAGGCTACTGAAGTTACTACCAGTGACAGACACCTCGGAACCCCATTATTGCATCAGAAAAGCTTTGGGGACAGACACCATGCATGGTGTCTGTCCCCTTCTTCCTGCCGCGTCCCGTATCGTTACGGACGAAGCGAAGTCAGCGGCAGCACATAGACGGAGGTCGCCTAGCGGGGACAGACACCGTCCCTAGCGAGAACGAGATCAAGATCACCTTCCCGAACAAGCAGATCTACCTGAATGAAGAGGGCGAATACGAGCTTCTCGACATCGAGATGCTCCCCACGCCCCCCGCAGGCGCCCGAGACGCGCAAGCGAGGACCGCTATCGGCCAATTCCTGAACTGTGCTTGTACGTCACACTCTTGCACCCTGAAAATGCGCATTGTCCGATATTCGTCACGGTTGCCGGAACCGTTACATCGAGACCGGTGCAACCAGCGAACGTCTTATTCCCGATGCCACGCACGCCTGTCAAGTCCAGTCGTTCGGGAATCGATTTAGCATGTCCAATGGCCCAACCATCGACGAGGAAGCCCCCCTGGAATGGTGTTAGTGTCATAAAGGGAGGTACAGCCATCGAACACGCGATCCCTAATGACCTTCACGGAATCCAGGATTGTCACGGACGTGAGGCCGCTGCAGCCGGAGAACGCGTCATATCCGATGGACGTCACGGGAACGCCGCCTAAGGTCCGGGGAATTGCGATTGCCCCCCAAACCACAGGAGAAAATTCTATCATTTTTCCAACATCGTATGACCCAGACGCCGCAGCAATGTGATCTGCGGCGCGGGTCGCTATTTCGCGGAAGCGAATTCGCGGGGCTTGTCGATGGTCGCGCCCTTGGGGACGTCCGGCGCGGACGGCATGGCCTCGAAGGCCCCGTAGCCGACCTTCCGAAGCGTGGAGGGCAGTGAGAGCGCCTTCAGCTTGCGGCAGGCGAAGAAGGCGCCGGCGTCGATCTCCTCGACGCCCTCGGGAACGGAGATCGCCCTGCATTCCTTGAGACCCGCGAAGGCGCAGAAGCCAATCTTCCGCAGCGTCGGCGGCAGGACGAATTCCCGCGCGTCGCGTCCCGCGAAAAGATGGGGGCCCAGTTCAACGACGGGAAGTCCGCCGATTTCGGCCGGGACTTCGATCCTGTCAGCCCCTCCGCCATTGAAGTGTATGAGGACCGCCGCGCCGTCGCGCTTGATGGCGGTGAATCCGTTTGTCTCTATGAGCGCGCCTGCGGCGATGTCGCGCGGGTCTGTACCCGGTGGGAGGATGATGGAATCGTCGACCCCGTATCTGCCTCCATGAACCGGTCCTATCACGCACATCTTAGGTCTCTTGCCATTGCAGCGGCACGGCACTGGCCGGGAATGGGTTATCAGAATGTCTGGCGCGTCGGACGCATGGAATTCGATTCGTTCGCCGTGTTCGATGTATTCGACGACCCGTTCCGGGACCACGACGACGCGCGCCTTGATTCCATCGCGGAAAAGATCGTCGCCCATGCCGGTTGTCCGCATTCCGGCGGCCTTTTCCGGCAGAAAGACGATGTCGGCGGACTTTCCGATGTATTTTTCGACAGACACCCTTTCGCCCTCCACACGGCAGAGGAAGTCGTCCTGAATTGTCAGTTCGCCGCCACGCATGGGTGTGTAGGAAAACAACCGACTCCAAGGCGCGACATCGGTCCGTATTGAAAAGGTGTCGCCACGGTTTCCCGGAAGGATGCAGGAGAGGCCCGGCGAGGCCCCGTCAAAGCTGTCGTCACAGATGTCGAACTCTTTGAGTTCGCGTGAATAGACCAGACTGAGATTCGGGCACGACGCGAAGGCGCGGCTACCGATTTCCATAGGGCTGTATTGTCTCAACTCCACCGAGACAAGGTCTTTCGAGCCCTCGAACGCCCCATCGGGGATTTTCCCGACGGAGTCGTCAATCTTGAGGAACCTGACACCGTCCATGGAGGCGAGCTTCCGGTCGGCGAACGCGGCCGGTATGAACCCGTCGCCGCCCTTCATGCCGAAGAAGATGGCGCTGTGGGGGCCTGTGGCCGCAAGGAGCAGAGTGTCGCTTTCCCCCGCAGGTGCGGCGGCGGGCGCGGCATCCTCGCCGTCCGCCTCGCCCGGACGCTTTCCGTCGTCCCTGTTTCTGGGGCCGGCCGTCGTGACGAGGCTCGTCTCGCCCGGGTTCTCGTTTACCCGGAACTGCATGGCGAAGTTGCCATTGGGAGAAAGCAGGGGCAGGTTGAAGTTGTCAAATGCGAGCACTCCGCTCCTTCCACGCGCCTCGAACAAGTAGAACCTGTCCTGGATTTTCTGAGTCTTCTCCGACCACATGTACCCATCGCGTTTGGTATTGGCGAATGAGAAGGAAAATGGCTTGCTTCCATACTTTTCCGGAGCGGAGAGGGGGCCTCCGAACGAATCTTTGACGGAGTTAATCACCGTGAAGCCACGGGTCGTATCGCCAGGCACGACAACGAGGCGCAACGACCTCGTGCCGCTTCCAAAGGGGAAGCGCTGCACGTCGGCGTGG
>JAEEGL014648997.1_pt1 | contig 18259 bp, 15 predicted proteins | sample 9134231 | NCBI WGS metagenome assembly JAEEGL01 (sample SAMN16246548, study PRJNA631951) | gut metagenome | biome: gut microbiome; feature: rumen; material: fiber-attached | host: Bos | place: Iran: Karaj | collected 2018-10 | reverse complement strand
CGCCTGCGGTATCATCGCGACAATCTTGCCGATAATTTCCGAAACCGTCGCGCCGCTGAAACTCATTCCGCTGAGCTCCCTGTCGGTCAGTATCTTTTTCTCAAAGAAATAATCTATGTCTTTTCCGCTGAGGGACGCCATAAATTCGCGGAGTATCTCAACGCTGTAATTCGCTTCTCCGGCGTCTTTGAGGAAACGGTACTGATATTTCCACAGCAGTTCCTCGCTGAATTCCCTTAAGCCCGCATTTATGACGGTATCGGCAAGAATGCATCCCGCTTTAAGACAGTTTGAAATACCCGAGCCGCTCATCGGCTCCGTAAGGGAACAGCTGTCTCCTATCGCGGCATAGCCGTTCCAGATAAACTTTGAAATATGAGGTGAAAGAGGTATCTTCGCGACCTGTCCTCCGCGTATAACATCCTTTCCCATATTCGGATATTCCTGACGGAAATCCTCAAGCGCCTCATCGATTTCCTCCCTGGTCAGACTGCTGAAACTGCCTATGAGAACATCGATGAAGGATTTGTCGGACGCGACCCAGTCCATACCCGGTCTGTTGCAATGATAAAAATAAATTGACTGAACGGGGCTTGTCACGGTACCGTCGGTGTTTTCAAAATACGCCCTGTATGCCCAGAACATCTTATTATCCGGTATTTCGGACACAATGCCCGATGACGCCGGAAGCGAGGACCTGACCGGCGAATCGGCTCCCGCCGCGTCGATTACAAGGTCCGCGGGCATTTCGCCGTCTCCGGTTTTAATGCCGGTGACCTTGACGTTCTCAATAACCGCGCCTTTTATTTCTCTGCCGAAGATGAGTTTTACCCCGGCTTTTTCGCACCTCTCAAAAAGCATTTTCAGAAGGAACTTCCTGTCAATGAAAAACAGTCTCGGAGAGGTGCCTTCAATGGGAATTTTTACCGTTTTAGCAGGGTTCACATAAGCGGTGTCAAAATAAGGCATCAGATTGACGCCGTCACATTCGGGCAGTTCGATTTCCGCTTTGTCAAACGCCGGCTTCCAGATACAGTCGTGCCAGTCGTGACCTGTTTCATTCCGCTCTTTTTTCTCAACAACAGTCACATCGTATCCCGCTTCGGCAAGACGGTAAGCCGCAACAAGTCCTCCGTGCCCGGCGCCTGCAACAATGATTTTTCTCACAGCGTTTCCTCCCTGTTTAATCTCAATTCAATCCCTTTTAACTGCAGGAATACCTTCCGGCGGTATTAATATAAACAGTATAAACCGAAATTTTCAATAAATCAACACAAAAAAGACGGGATGCCGCATTTTTACGGCACCCCGCGCAGTATATTTATCAGATAAGTCCCTGAGCCATCATCGCGTCGGCAACCTTGATAAAGCCGGCGATATTCGCGCCTGCTACGAGGTCATAGCCGAAGCCGTATTTCTCGGCAGCTTTTGCTGAGCTGTCATGAATGTTTACCATGATAGCGTGAAGCTTTTCATCAACTTCTTCAGCTGTCCAGTTATATCTCATTGAGTTCTGGCTCATTTCAAGCGCTGACGTCGCAACGCCGCCGGCATTGACTGCCTTGGAGGGAGCAACCGCTTTGCACTTTTCCTTGAGGAAATTGAGAGCGTCATTGGTTGTGGGCATATTTGCGACCTCAATGTAATAAGGAACGCCGTTTGCCGCAATCTTTTCAGCCTGCGCCATATCAATTTCATTCTGGGTTGCGCAAGGCATCGCTATGTCAACCTTAACTCCCCAGGGCTTCTCTCCGGGATGGAACTCAGCGCCGAATTTATCTGCGTAATCCTGAGCCTTGTCTCTGCCGCTGGCTCTCATCTCAAGCAGGTAATTGATTTTTTCGTCTGTAACTATTCCGTCGGGGTCATAAACATAACCGTCGGGACCGGAAATCGTGACAGCTTTTCCGCCGAGCTGGGCAATCTTCTTTGCCGCGCCCCAGGCAACGTTGCCGAAACCGGAAAGAGCGACTGTTTTACCCTTGATATCCTCGCCGAAATGCTTCAGAACTTCCTGTGTATAATAAACCGCGCCGAAACCGGTTGCCTCGGGACGGATAAGGGAACCGCCGTACGCAAGTCCCTTGCCGGTAAGAACGCCGTTTTCAAAGCAGCCCTTGATTCTCTTATACTGACCGTAAAGGTAGCCGACCTCTCTCGCGCCGACACCGATATCGCCCGCGGGAACGTCAACGTCGGGGCCGATATGTCTGTAAAGCTCGGTCATAAACGCCTGGCAGAAACGCATGATTTCTTCATCGCTCTTGCCTCTGGGATCGAAATCGGAACCGCCTTTGCCGCCGCCGATGGGAAGGCCGGTCAGGCTGTTTTTGAATGTCTGCTCGAAGCCGAGGAACTTCATAATGCCGATATAAACCGAGGGATGGAAACGCAGACCGCCCTTGTAGGGACCGATTGCGCCGTTGAACTGTACACGGTAACCGGTATTGACATTAACCTTGCCGTTATCGTCAACCCAGGTAACTCTGAAAGTAATCTGTCTTTCGGGCTCGACCATTCTTTCGAGAAGGCCTGCTTTTTCGTACTCGGGATGCTGATTGACAACGGGTTCGAGAGAGGTGAGAACCTCTTCAACTGTCTGAACGAATTCGGGCTCGGTTGCATGTTTCTTCGCTACGGATTCGATGACATTTTTGACATAGCTCATAAATATACACTTCCTTTACAATATTGCAACATTGGAATTATACACCTTGTTTAGTTCAAATGCAATATTATTATAATAATTTCGGCGTAATGAAATAAATATCTGCAAGATTTGCTGCATTGTTATGCAAATTTATAGATTTTTCAATGATTTGCTGTCGACTTTTTGCATTTTAAGGGTTCCTTTCCGCCATTTTTTATTCGAATTGCGTAAATACGGCAAAAACGGACGCGAAAATTTTTCCGATACGGAATAATTGAATTATTATGCACAAAAGCGGCGGGTTTAGGCAACCCGCCGCTTAAAGTTAATTCATTTTTACAGGCAATACCGTCTGAGATTGTCCGCGCCTGTTCTTATACCGGTCAGGCAGTTCTCCATTCCTGCGAATTCAACGCTGATGAAGCCGTCGTAACCGCTTCTCTTCAGAATCTGAACGCACTGGTAAACGGGAACATCGCCGTGGCCGATTATCGCTCCCCTGAGATAATTGCCGCCTCTTGAGCGGAAAAATCCGTCTCCGGGATCCGGCCCGTTGCCGCTTTTTATATGGAAATCCTTTGCGTGAACGTGCTTTGCGAACGGTGCGAGATTTCCGACGGCAACCGCGTTATTCTCGTCGGCGCAGGAAAAATTGCCTATATCTATCAGCGCGCCGAAATTAGGGTCGGCAACTCCGGTGATAATGCGGGCAACCCTTGAACTGTCCTGGGCGAAAGTGCCGTGGTTTTCAATCATAGTCTTTATTCCGAGCGTTTTGGCGTAATTTGTTATCTTTCTGCATCCCTCGACAAGAAGCGGAAGAACATTGTCAAAGCCGGTGTACGCGCCCGCCTCACCGTCTATTCCCCAGGCGGCGTCGTGCCTCAGGGTGGGAGCGCCGAGAACTGCGGCGACGTCAAGCTTTCCGCAGACTCTTTCCACTTCTGCGTCATTTCTCATTTCAACGAGTTTCAGCAGATTTGCTCCTATTGTGTAGCTGATAACAGGCAGGGAATATCTGTCGCATTCTTCCCTTATTTTCATCGCGTATTCTTTTTCGGTCATTCCGTCGGGAACGTGCAGATCGGTAAACTCGATTCCGTCAAAGCCCATTTCCTTCGCAATCTTGACGACACTGAGCTGGGTTTCTTTTCCCGATGAAATAAGCTGCTCAAAGCTGTAACTGCTGACACCGATTTTCATATCAGATTCTCTCCTTCAGGAATTCAACCGCCGCGCGGATATCCTTTTCGGGATTGTCGCCGACTTCTCTTTCGATTGTAAGGAAACCGCTGTATCCTATCTCCGAGAGGGCGTTGAGATAACCCTCCCAGGGAACGCTGCCCTCGCCGAGAGGAACCTCCTCGAAACTCGGTCCCGTAACAATCGGGTCTTTTACAAGGCCGTAAACTATTTCGGGATCCTTATAGAAATTCTGTACTCCGTCCTTGGCGTGAGTGTGAACGATGTATTTGCTCAGGTTATGAACCGCCTGAACGGGGTCGTCACCCGTTACCATAACAAGGTTTGCCGGGTCGAGATTGACCGCTACTCCCGTTGAGCCGAGGGAATCGAGAAATTCCTTCAGAACAGCGGATGTTTCGGGGCCCGTTTCTATCGCAAAATGGGCGTCAATGCTGTCGGCGTAACGCGCGAGTTCAAAGCACGCCTCCTGCATAATCTTATATCTGTCAACAGCGCTGTCAGTCGGGACAACGCCGATATGGGTGGTAACTATATCCGTGCCGAGCTCCTTGGCAAGGTCGAGTATTCTCTTTGACTTTTCAATTCTCCACGGGTTTTCTTCCCTGTTGCCGAAGCCGCCGCCGAGGTCGCCGCAGAGAGCGGAAATCACAAGACCGTTATCGGCAACAAGTTTTCTGAACTCGGATATCTTCTGCTTCGTCATATTTTCGGGAGCCATTTCGCCGCGGGTAGCGTAAACCTGGAAGCCCTGTGCGCCGACCTCAGCCGCCTTTTTTACCGCTGTGACCGTGTCGGTACGGAAACTGTCGATTATAACGCCGATTTTGAATTTTGCCATATTGACACCTTCTTTTTACTTGTTACGATAATATTAGCATCTGCGGAGTATTAATTCAAGGATTTTTGTAAAAAATTCATTTTATGCGCAGGCAACATCCGCCCTTCGGGAATGATTCATTATCTGCCGGAAACATTTACTCAGCATTTTGGTTCATTTGCAATTTTAATCTTTACTTTTTATTCTGTTTGGTATATATTTATAATGTATATTTATTTTCAACAGGATTGGAGTAATGTTTATGGAAAAAATCAAAGTAGCGGTCATCGGCTGCGGAAACATAGCAAACGCAGCGCACATTCCGGCGTATATGAAAAACGATAAGGTTGAAATCAAATATTTCTGCGATTTAATCAAATCAAAGGCGGATGCGTGCGTTGAGAAATACGGCTGCGGCACCGCGGTTGTCGATTATCACGATTTTCTCAGCGACCCGGAGCTTGACGCTGTTTCGGTCTGCACACATAACGATTTTCACTCCGTCATAGCAATAGATTTCATGAAAGCGGGCAAGCACGTTTTATGCGAAAAACCCGCCGCGAGGATTCTTTCCGAAGCGCTTGAGATGCAGAAGGTTTCCCACGAAACCGGAAAAATCCTGAATATCGGAGTCTGCAACAGATTCAACACATACGTCAACAAAATCAAGGAACTGATTGACGCAGGTGAGCTCGGCGAGGTTTATCAGATTTACGCTTCCTTCAGGGCGCACCGTTCAATCCCCGGTCTCGGCGGAGATTTCACGACCAAGGCATGCTCCGGCGGCGGGGCGCTCATTGACTGGGGCGTTCACTATCTTGACCTTGCTCTCTATTGCTGCGGCGACCCCAAGCCCCTGACGGCATCGGGCGAAGCGTTCAGCAAGCTCGGCGTTGATATGAAAAACTATGTTTACACCGGCATGTGGGCTTCGGAAACGAAGAATATAAACGGCACTTACGATGTTGACGATTCCGTTACCGGACTTATCCGCACAAGCGGTCCCGTGATTTCATTCAACGGCGCATGGGCGCAGAACATCGGCGAAAGCGACACCTACATTGATTTCCTCGGCGACAAGGCGGGTATCCGCCTTCAGTATTGCAGCAATTTCAAACTCTACGGCACCAAAAACGGCATGCTGACCGAAATCGAAGTCAGATGCGCCGAAGAAAATATGTATGATAACGAGATAAACGATTTCGTCGATTGCATCAAAACCGGCAGAAAGAATCAGCAATATATCGACAGAGCGATTCTCACCTCAAAGATAATGCAGGCGATATACGATTCCTCGGACGCTCACAGGGAAATCGTTATTGAATAAGGAGTTTCAGATGGAAATCAGAGTTTACAGAAATGAGAAGGAAATCGGTGAGGCGGCAGGAAAAATAATCTGCTCTCTCGTCAATGAAAAGCCGGACTGCGTTCTCGGCTTCGCGACCGGCGCTTCACCCGTTCCGGTTTATGAATATCTTACAGAGCAGTATAATGAAGGAAAGGTTTCTTTCAAGGATATAACCACCTTCAACCTTGACGAATACTGCGAGCTGCCGAAAAACCACAAAAACAGTTATTACACATTCATGCAGGAAAATCTTTTCGGCAAAATCGACGTCAATCCCGAAAAAATCAACTTCCTTGACGGCAATGCCGATGAAGCGACCGAAAGCAAACGCTATGCCCGTGCAATTGAGGAATCGGGCGGCATTGATATCCAGATTCTGGGTATCGGCAGAAACGGTCACATTGCTTTCAACGAGCCCGGCGCGGAATTCACGGACGAAGCGTGGAAGGTTACGCTTACCCAAAGCACAATAGACGCGAATTCCAAATACTTTGATGACATTCCGATGCCGCGCCACGCGATGACAATGGGAATCGGCTCGATAATGAAATCAAAGAAAATCATTCTCATAGCGACCGGCAACGCAAAAGCCGAAGCGGTTAAAAACATGATAAACGGTCCGGTCACTCCGCTCTGCCCCGCGTCAATCCTTCAGCAGCATAAGGATGTTATCATTATGCTTGACGAAGCCGCGGCAAATCTTCTTTAAAGAGGTATCACAATGGAAAACAAGAAATTTTATATAACAACACCGATTTATTATCCCTCCGATAAGCTCCATATCGGACACACATATTCCACCGTTCAGGCGGACGCGATTTCAAGATACAAGCGTCTGAGAGGATATGACACGTTTTTCCTGACCGGAACCGATGAACACGGTCAGAAAATAGAGGATAAGGCGAAGGAAGCCGGCGTCACTCCGAAAGAGTATGTTGACAAAATCGTCGGAGGAATCAAAGACCTCTGGAAGCTGATGAATATCAGCAACGACAAGTTCATCCGCACCACCGACGAATACCACGAAAAAGCCGTTCAGAAAATCTTTATGAAGATGTATGAAAACGGCGACATTTACAAAGGCGAATACGAGGGCTGGTACTGCAAGCCCTGCGAGTCTTTCTGGACCGATACGCAGGCTGCCGACGGCAACTGCCCGGACTGCGGAAGACCCGTCACAAAGGCAAAAGAGGAAGCGTATTTCTTCAAGCTTTCCAAATACGCGGACAGACTGCTTGAGTATTATGACAGTCATCCCGATTTCTTCGCTCCCCAGATGCGCCAGGCGGAGATGGTAAATAATTTCATCAAGCCCGGTCTTCAGGACCTCTGCATTTCACGCTCCACATTCAAATGGGGCATACCCGTTCCCGTAAATCCCGAGCATGTTATCTATGTCTGGCTTGACGCTCTGACAAACTATATCACGGCTCTCGGATACGGCTCGGATGACGATGAGCTTTTCAGAAAATACTGGCCTGCCGACGTTCACCTTATCGGCAAGGATATTACGCGTTTCCACACGATATACTGGCCGGCTTTCCTGATGAGTCTTGACGTTCCCCTGCCCGAAAAGGTTTACTGCCACGGATGGGTTCTGCTCGAGGGCGGAAAAATGAGCAAATCAAAAGGCAATGTCGTCGATCCCGTCGTGCTGGCGGAAAGATACGGCGTTGACGCGCTGAGATATTATCTTCTGCGCGAAGTGGCGTTCGGCGCCGACGGCGTTTTCTCAAATGAAAACCTCATCAACAGAATCAATCACGACCTCGCGAACGACCTCGGAAACCTTGTTTCGAGAACCGCGGGCATGGTCAAAAAGTATTTCGGGGAAACACTCCCCGACACCCGTGAAGCGGGCGAATTCGACAGCGACCTCAAAGCCGTTGCCGCGCAGTCCAAAACAGACGCGGAAAACTTCCTTGACGCTCTCAACTTCTCCGAGTCTCTTTCCGCGATATGGAAGTTCATTTCACGCGCGAACAAATATATCGACGAAACAGCGCCCTGGGTTCTCGCAAAGGACGAAAGCAAAAAGGCGCGTCTTGCCGAAGTTATGTATAATCTCTGCGAGAGCATACGCATAATCTCCGTCTTTATCGCTCCGTTTATGCCCGACACAAGCGCAAAAATAAGAGCGCAGATGGGTCTCGGTGAAATAAAAGACTGGGAGGAATGCGGCGAATTCGGCAAAGAGAAAAACTACAATATCAAAGGCGGGGAAATCATTTTCCCGAGAATAGACCTTGACAAGGAGCTTGAAGAACTCGCGGCCGCCCACGCTCCCGCGGAGCAGGATAATCCGCTTAAAGAAGAAATCCTCGGAGTCGCGAAAATCGGTATTGATGACTTCGCGAAGGTTGACCTCAGGGTTGCCGAAATAAAAGAATGCGTTCCTGTAAAGAAGGCAAAGAAACTTCTTGAACTGACTCTTGACGACGGCACGGGAGTGCCGAGAACCGTTGCGAGCGGTATAGCGGCATGGTACAAGCCCGAAGATCTCAAGGGCAAGAAGGTTATCCTTGTTTCAAATCTCAAGCCCGCCGTACTCTGCGGAATTGAGAGTCAGGGAATGATACTTGCCGCAACAGCGGGCGAAGATGTCAAAGTCATATTTGCCGATGACGTTCCCAACGGAAGCAAAATAAGCTGATGGCAATGATTTACGACAGCCACGCCCACTATGACAGTGAGGCGTTTGATGAGGACAGGGAAGAACTTATCTCCTCCCTGCCCGGCAGAGGAATCTGCGGTATAGTCAACTGCGCGAGCGATATAAAAACCGCTTACGCCTCTCTTGAACTCGCGCATAAATACTCTTTCATAAACGCCGCCTGCGGTGTTCATCCGCACGAAGCATCGGAAAGAGAGGATAACTATCTCGATATTGTCCGTGAAATGTGTAAGGATGAAAAATGCGTGGCAATAGGTGAAATAGGCCTTGACTATCACTATGATTTTTCTCCGCGAGATGTGCAGCTCAGGGTTTTTGAGGAACAGATTATCCTCGCGAACGAGCTTTCTCTGCCGGTTATTGTTCACGACAGGGAAGCGCACGAGGATACGCTCAATCTCCTTGCGAAATACAAACCCGCCGGAGTTGTTCACTGCTTCTCCGGCTCGGTTGAAATGGCAAAGGAAATTATAAAAATCGGTATGTATATCGGTCTCGGCGGAGCGGTAACTTTCAAAAACGCGAAAAAGCCGCTTGAGGTCGCCGCCGCCGTTCCCGATGACAGACTGCTGATTGAAACCGACTGTCCCTATATGACACCTGTTCCTTTCAGGGGCAGCAGAAACGATTCATCATATATTCCCTATACCGCCGAGGTGCTCGCTTCGGTCAGAAACACAACACCCGAAGAAATTCTCGGTCTGACAAGACAAAACGCGAACAATCTTTTCAAAACGGAGCTCTGATATGTTTTTTCACGAAAAGACCTATGACCTTGACGAACTTGCAAAAATGAATCTGCATACGCATTCAACTTTTTCCACCTGCGCCGCGAGAGAGATGATACTGAAAGATATGGTAAAGGCCGCGGAACAGGCGGGTCTTGAAGCGATCGCGATTACAGACCACAACTACATTTATAAGAAAAACGCGACCGCCGCCCAGCGCCTTGAACTGCTTGAGCAGCTCGCGGAAACGGGCACAAAAATCAAAGTGCTGATAGGCGCGGAGCTTTCATCCTATGACATCGGAAAGTTTGCCGATGATATTGAAACCGACAACGCGCTCGACTACCGTCTTTACGCGACAAATCATTATCACCAGGATTACTGGGTACATCCGGAGGATAAATCGCCGCGCGGTTACTGCAGACATATGCTCGCGATTATGGACAAGGTCATCGAAAGCGGAAGGGCGGACTGTCTCGCTCATCCGTTTATGGCAAAATATATCACCGAGTGCGGAGATTTTCACAATGTTACCGCCGCGTTCACGGATAACGAAATCGGCGATATTATGATACGTGGATACGAGCGCGGTGTTGCCTGGGAACTGAATGTTCCGGCGATTCTCGGCGACCCCGTCTTTTTCAGAAGATATTTCAACATCGGCAGAGAAGCGGGCGTTATATTCAACTTCGGCACCGACGCTCACAAGCTTAAGAATATAGATACTTTTCAGTTTCTGCCGGAACTTAAAAAAATACTTTATTAACGGTAAAAACGGCGTGCCCTCTTTACTGCGCGGAGCAGACAAGGAGGGCATTTGTATTAAAACACGTGTATGACGGGATATACAAGGAGGACGGCGTATGCTCTTACTGAGAAAAATCATTTCTCTTTTTGTCGGCATTGAAATTCTTTTCACCTCCGCCTTTGCGGGCGGATATGATTCCGCGTTTGAAATGCCCGAAAGCAAAGCGGGAAGTTGCGGCAGTTATGTCGATGTTTTCACCGGTACGGGAGGTATTCCCTGGACCTGCGGAATGCTGAGCCCCGCCGCGACAGTTCCGTTCGGCTGTGTGCGGCCGGGTCCCGATACCTCCGCCGCGAACGGTCTTTATCTTTTCAAAACAAACACCTCGGGTTATTACTACGAGCACCGGCATATTCTCGGCTTCAGTTACGGACGCCTTTCCGGCACCGGTATCCGCGATTACGGTATGTTCAGAGTGACACCCGACATCAATAAAAGCGGGGCGGACTCCCCTTCGGTACACGCTTTTTCCCACGACAGGGAAACAGGATACCCCGGTTACTACGCTGTTTATCTGCCCGGAGCGGCCGTCCTCGCCGAAATGACCGCGACATCGCACACCGGTTATCAGAGATATACTTTTTCATCAGGCAAGGACGCTTCAATTTATATTGACGCGGCATCCTGTCTGAGCAGCGGCACGACGGAAAACGCGAAAATCTCCGTTGACAGAGACAGCAGAACCGTCACGGCGTCCGTCACCGTAAAAGGCGGATTTTCCGACCGCTTCGGAGGACTCCCGGTATATTACTACGCTGAGTTTGACCGCGACCTCACATCATCCGACAGCTCCGGCAGTGCGGTGCGCCTGCATTTCGGCGATCTCAGAAACAAGCCGCTGACACTCCGCGCGGGAATAAGCTTTGTCAGCGCGGAAAACGCGAAGAAGAACCTTTACGCCGAAGCTGAAAACAAGGATTTCGATACAGTCAGAAACGATGCCGTCAATCTCTGGGAGGAGCGTCTTTCCTCGATAAAAGTCAACGGCAGTGACAGCGTAAAGAGAAATTTCTACACTTCCCTTTATCACACGATGATAATGCCGACCGATTTCACCGACAGCGACGGCAGTTATAAGGGATTTGACAAGGAAACGCACACCGCCGACGGTTTCACATACCGCACCGATATGTCACTCTGGGACACGGCACGAAACGCGCACGCCCTCTATACGCTGATAGCCGGCGATGTTCAGAATGACTGTCTTAAGAGTCTGCTTCTTATGGCGGATCAGGGCGGAGTTCTGCCGCGCTGGCCGATGGGCGAGGGTTATACGGGCTCGATGTTCGGCAACCCCGCCAACCTGGTTTTCACCGAGAGTTATCTCAAGGGAATTGAAAACGTTGATTACGGGAAAGCGCTTGACTATATGGTAAAATCCGCGAAAACCTCGGGGAACAGAGAGGACCGTGAATTTCTGGAGCTTTATAACGAATACGGCTATATTCCCGAAGATAAGGTGGCGGATGAGTCGAGAAACTATTCCGTGAGCAGAGTTCTCGAATACTCCTGGGAGGATGCCGCGGCGTCCGTTCTCGCCGGAAAACTCGGCAACAGTGAAATTGAAAACGAATTCGGGAAAATGTCTCAAAGATGGAAAAACATCTGGGATCCGTCAGCAAAGTATTTCAGGGCAAAGAATTCCGACGGCTCCTTCGCCGCGCTCACTCCGCACCTCACCGCTTTCTATGACGACATATTCGGAACCTCGTTCTCCGACCCCTACTGCGAAGGCAGCGCAAGACAGTGGCGCTGGAACGCTCTCAACAATATTGAGGGTATGATTTCGCTTTTCGGCTCGGATGAATACTTTGTTTCGGAGCTTGAATCATTTATGAAAGACGCTTCGCCGAAAAGAGCGGCGATTGACCCGGGATCGGGATTCTGGATAGGCAATCAGCACGATATTCATACTCCTTATCTCTTTTCCGACGCGGGCAGAAGCGACCTCACTCAGAAATGGGTAAGATGGACTCTTGACAACCGCTTCGCGACCGGAGCGGACGGCCTTGACGGCAATGATGACGGCGGAACGCTCAGCGCCTGGTATGTCTTTTCGTCTCTCGGCTTTTATCCTCTTGCGGGAACGGATAAATACTGGATCGGCTCACCCTGTGTGGACTCCGCTGAACTGACTCTTTCAAACGGCAGTATTCTTAAAATCGAGGCGGTAAACCAGAGCGAAAAAAACATCTATGTTTCATCCGTAACATTCAACGGCAGAGAAATCACCGGCAATTATATTTCACACGACCTTATTTCCGGCGGAGGAACGCTCCGCTTCAATATGAGCGACAAGGCAAAATGAACTCCTGCGCCGTCTGTTAAATGACGGCGCAGGTTATTTATTAATTATTTAAATTTTGCTTGACAATCACGGGAATTATGGTATAATAGGTTGTGCAAAATTAAATTTTATTCAATTCTTTTGTCCGCGGGAGGGATACCGGATGGCAAGAAGCATTAATATACAGGCATATATGACAAGGGGCGTCACGAGAGTAGTCACGGACTCCCTGCGGGCAACCGCGAAGAATCCCGAAGAAGCGGCTTTTATGAAAAGCTTTGCACTCGCGGCGCGCAAAGCGTCGAAAAAAAGAAAGCAGACGGAAAAATCCGGAGAACACATTCCCCCGTTCCTGATAGCGAGTATAACAGGCACCTGCAATCTTCACTGCGCCGGGTGTTATTCAAGAGCGAATAACGCCTGCTGTGACGGTGAAAGCGCCGATCAGCTTACAGCGGATGAATGGGACAGGATTTTTGCCGAAGCCGAAGAGCTCGGCATCAGTTTTATTCTGCTTGCGGGCGGCGAGCCGATGATGAGGTACGACGTTATCGAAAAAGCGGCGAAGCACAGAAATATACTTTTCCCGATATTCACCAACGGAACCTTCCTGCACGAAAAATATCTCGACGTGCTTGATAAAAACAGAAATCTGCTTCCGATAATCAGCATCGAGGGAAACGCGGAAACCACAGACAGGCGCAGAGGCGAAGGTGTCTATAAAAAAGTCAATGAGGCGATGAAAAATATCAAAGCCGGCAATATGATATTCGGCGTTTCCGTAACCGTTACGAAACAGAATATGAAAGAGGTTTACTCCGACGAATTCATTAATTCTCTTTATGAGCTCGGCTGCAAGGCGGTAATCTATGTTGAATTTGTTCCGGTTGACGGTGAAAGCGCGGACCTTGCCCCGGATGAAAACGACAGGCGGTTTATGAGAGCTTCCGTAAGACGGCTCCGCCTGCTGAAAAGAAAAATGGTCTTTATTTCCTTCCCGGGCGACGAGAAAAGCTCCGGCGGATGCGTGGCCGCGGGGCGCGGTTTCTTCCACATCAATTCACACGGCGGCGCGGAGCCCTGCCCGTTTTCACCGTATTCGGATATAAATGTCAGGGACACCTCAGTCAGGGAGGCGCTGAAATCTCCGCTGTTTTACGCACTCAACACTCAGGGGCTTCTCAACGACGACCACGTCGGCGGATGCACACTCTATATGAATAAAGACAAAGTTGAAAAAATAATATCGGAATCAAAAAAGGAAGGATGAAGGCAGTATGAACTCAAGCGAACTTATGAAGACGGTCAAAAGCAGAAAAAGCGTCAGAACTTATGACGGTAAACCGCTTTCAGCCGATGACAGACGCAAAATTGAAGAATACATCAAGGAAATAAAGAACCCGTTTGACATTGATGTTGATTTCACTCTCCTTGACGCAAAGGAGCACGGCCTTTCAAGTCCCGTTCTCAAAGGCGAAACTCTCTATGTTGCGGCAAAAACCGATAAAATCCCCTATGCCGATGTCGCTTTCGGTTACTCATTTGAAAAGCTTGTGCTTTACGCGTGGTCACTCGGAATAGGCACGGTCTGGATCGGCGGCACAATGAAAAGAGAAACCTTCCAGGCGGCGCTCGGTCTTGAAGAAGGCAAGAGAATGCCGTGCGTTTCACCTCTCGGCTATCCGGCAAAACACCGTTCCGTCAAGGAAGTCGCAATGAGAACAGGTGTCGGCGCCGACAGCAGAAAAGACGCGAAAAGCCTGTTTTTCGACAAGACGCCGGATACTCCGCTCGTCTGTGATGACAAAGCGGTTTCCGACGCGCTCGAAATGGTAAGATGGGCTCCCTCTGCTGTCAACAAACAGCCCTGGCGCGTAATAGCCGACGGCAATTTATTCCACTTCTATGAAAAACAGGATAAGGGATATGTGAACGACTCTGTCGGCGATTTACAGAAAGTTGACGTCGGAATCGCCCTTGCTCACTTCGTTCTCGGCCTTGAGAGCGCCGGAAAAGAAGTTGAAACGGTAATTGAAGACCCGTCAATAAAAGTAAATACCGATATGTACTATATCGCTACGGTTAAGATTAAATAAGGAGATAATTATGGAATTCAGAGAAGTTGCAAAAAGCAGATATTCCTGCAAAAAATATGACGGCAGACAGATTTCGGAAGAACAGCTTCAAGCCATACTTGAAGCCGGCCGTCTCGCACCGACGGCAAAGAATCTTCAGGAACAGCGCGTTTATGTTATTCAGTCTGAAGAAGGACTCGCCAAAATCGATTCTCTCACTCCCTGCCGTTACGGAGCAAAAACCGTTATAATGGTTGCCTTTGATAAAAACAATGTTTTCACCTATCCGGGAGAAAAGAGAGATTCAGGTGTTGAGGATGCCACGATAGTCGCAACGCACCTGCTTCTTGCCGCGAAAGACGCGGGAGTTGAAAGCTGCTGGATTAATTTCTTTGACCCCGACAAGGCAAGAGAAATCTTCGGTCTTCCCGAAAACGAGGAAGTGCTTATGCTGCTTGATCTCGGCTTTGCCGCCGAAGGCGCGGGCCCGCTCGCTAATCACTCCTCACGCAAGCCGCTTGAAGAAACGGTAAAGCGTATCTGAATCGGCAGTTTAAATTCTGTTTTTTACCGAAAAATCCGGACATTTCACTCCAAGCGGGTGAATTGTCCGGATTATTTTAATTTAAAGATTTGTTGTCCTTTACTTTATAAAGAAAATTGACAGCGCAAGAAGCATCTGCGCGGTATAATATGATGAAATATTGAGCACCTGCTTGTTATATGCGGGTTTTCCGAGAAATCCGATGCCGAGCATAAAATCCGAAAAAACAAACAGCAGCGCGCCCGCGATGGGGATAATTCCCGCCGCCGTACCCGATTCAATAAGCGCGTAACCCATATCAAACGCCTTTGAAAACATAAAGCTCAGCGCCAGCGCGTATATCATAACCGGGACAAGCAGTTTCCCGGCTTTCAGTCTGAACGAAAAATAAAGAATAACCGCGAGGACATAAACTCCCGCTATCGCGAAAATATCCCTTGCCGAAATAATTTCCGCTCCGCCTGTCAGCGCGGCTTCGGTTTTTATGAAAGCGATTATATAAAGCACGTGAGCCGCCAGAAAACCCACACCGCCGAGAATTATCTGCGGCGTTTTCGGATTGAGATGAAGCATTCCGTCGCCGATAAGCGAGCAGAAAAATCCGGCGAGCATAAGCGTCGCGTAGAGCGTACGAAAGTTTCCGGCTCCTGCGGCGCACACCAATCCCGTTATTATGAATACGGCTGAGCAGAAAATTTTAAGAAGCAGAGTTTTACCGTTGACGCCCTTCTTAATCTGCCTGAGATAATATGTGACGAGACCGCACTCAAGAGCAAACAGCACCGCGATAAAAATTCTGAATAACATAAAACCGCCTCCGTAATAATTATAAAAAGCGGCCGCCGATTTGTCAACCTTGCGATTAAACTATTGTAATTATTATAAAACAGTGGTAAAATCTTTTATCATTGAAAAAAGAAGGTTTTTGAATGAAACAGTTTGCGGGAATAATAACTTCGGTTATTCTCTCAATCGGGACTGTATTGAGTCTTATTCCCGACATAATCGGAGCCGTAAAGACCTACTCTCCCGAGAAGGACGGGATTAAGCTTAACTGCGTCATAGTTTCGGACACGCACGCCGACGCGGATGCTTTCCGTGACAGAACCGATGTTCTCCGCAAGGCTTTCGCGGGCATATCCGAAAGCACGGCGGATATTGACGCTCTGCTCAATATCGGTGACATCACAAACAGCGGATCGTCAAGCGAATACTCCAATTTAAAAAGACTTGTCGATGTTTATCTTAGGCCGTCAGCCGTCATCGCCTGCCTCGGAAATCATGATTCCTGGAACAGAAGCGAAAATCTGGATTATCCCGAAGCAAAAAGACTGTTTCTCGATTATCTCGGGCATTACGGAATTCACAGCGAAGAAGTTTACTACTCGGCGGTAATCAAAGGATATCACTTTATCTGCCTCGGAACGGAGGGCGCAGACCACGATGAAATCCTTCCCGTTTATTCGGATAAACAGCTTGAATGGTTTGACGGCGAACTCACAAAAGCGGAGAAAAGCAATCTTCCCGTTTTTGTTCTCTGTCACAGACCGCTGAACGGACATAACGGCTGGTCGGGCAGCGAGGTTCCCGAAAGAGTTGACGAAATCCTTAAAGCGCACTCGTCATACAGCAAACCGATATTATTCTTCACGGGACATTGGCACCGCTTTACTCCGGAATGCTTTGAGCAGGACGGTAATATCTGCTACCTCAATCTGCCGAGCACCGAATACAATGATGAAACCGAATATGATTGCAACGATAAAGGCGGAATGGGGTTCGCGATGGAGCTTTATGAAAACGAAATTCTTTTACGGGCAAGGAACTTCATAACCGACAAATGGGTTGACGGATACGCTTTTTCAATCAAATTTTAAAGAGAGGTCACATTATGCGCTTCAAAGACGGAAAATTCAGAATAATGCAGATAGCCGACGTTCAGGACGCGCAGTTCACCTCGCGCGATTACCTGAATTTTATCGGCGCGGCGCTTGACAGGGAGAAGCCCGACCTCGCCGTTTTTACCGGAGATCAGGTTAAAAGTTACAGCCCCGCCCTTAAAATCGGGGACAGAAACGAAAATGTCGCAAAGACAATAAGAAACATTGTCGCCCCGCTCGTTAAAAGAAACGTGCCTTTCATTTTCACCTTCGGCAATCACGACGCGATTGACAGAGACGACAGGGCAAGGCAGACGGCGGTTTACGAAAGCTTTCCGCAGTGCAAAAACGGTCAGCTTATTTACAGATACAATTCCACCGATGTAACAGCTCTGCCCGTTTTCGGCGAAGACGGGAAAATACGCTTCTGCGTCTATATGATTGACAACTGCAAAAAGGACAGCGCCTCATCGAACGGAGTAACCGAAGAACAGATGGACGCCCTTGACGAGGCGGATGAGGTTGTGACGGACGCGGCAGGCGGAAACAAGGTTCCCGCGATGATTTTTCAGCACATACCGGTTTATGAGATGTATGAGCTTCTCGAAGAAGCAGAAGAAGGCGCTCCGGGAGCGGTTAAGGGCAATTCAACTCACCGCGGAAAATGGTTCAGAATCACTCCGGAGATGGAGGAAAGAAACGAGTTTATGCTTGAAAGCGTTGCCGCGCTCAGGCAGAGTGAGCAGTTTGAAAGATGGGTTAAACTCGGAAACATAAAAGGCGCGTTCTTCGGCCACGACCACAATAACAGTTTCACCGGCGAATATAAGGGCATACGCCTCGGCTACTGCCCCGGAAGCGGCTTCGGCGCTTACGGACCCGGCTATGACAGGGCGGTAAGGATATTTGATATCAATGAATTTGACGGCTCGTTCAACACCCATACCGTTTCCTACCGCGACATTATGGGAGAAAAAGTTGAAAACCGCCTGAATTTTGAAATAATGAACCGGCTTCCGAGTTCTTTTGACGCCGCGAAGCCGATGATTTACAAGGCGTCCGCCGTTCTCGGAACAACGGTTGCCGCCTCAATCGGCATCGCTGTATTAAAAAACAGCAAATCAAAAAAATAATATATTATTACATTTTACAATTGACTTTTATATAAAATGTGATAGAATAGATTGCAATTTGTTCGCTTTAGCGCATTAAAGTCATAAAGCTGAAGCGGAGGGGAGATTT